>JGI24696J40584_12961468_pt1 | contig 17159 bp, 13 predicted proteins | sample TergutCo191P4_FD_40584 | JGI IMG/M metagenome (IMG submission 40584)
ATCAGCATCTTCGTGAACAAGCAGATTGGCTACTACGGAGACCTGTCACCGATTGGCACCGGAGGAGCTTTCGCCGCTCTAGGAGTGGTTGGACGGGCCGCTATGTTCACCTTCTTCCCGATTATGGGTTGCGCAATTGCTGCCCAACCGCTGTTCGGCTATAACTACGGAGCCCAGAATTATCAGCGCGTCAAGCAGGCTTTCTGGGTAGCCTACCGGGGGATGGTGATAATCGGCTCAACACTTTGGGTGGTGGTGATGCTCTTCTCACCGCAGATTGCCTTCGTCTTCGGAGTCCAAGGTGACTTGCTGGACTTCACCGCTCACGCCATGCGCATCCAACTCTTCCTGATTCCCTTCATGGGGCTGCAAATGCTCTCCGCCAACCTCTTTCAATCGACCGGTCAGCCGCTGAAATCACTGGTGCTATCGATGACCCGGCAAATCCTCTACATGCTGCCGCTGGTCTACCTGCTGCCGATTGTCTTGCCGATGGTCTCGTCCACACTCTTAGGAATCGACGGAATCTACTGGTGTTACCCCTTCGCAGACAGCCTAGCTGTCTTAACAGCCGCCCTGATGATTCGCCGTGAATTCAAGAAGCTAGACATTAAGATTGCCATTCAAGCTACAGAGAAGGCCTTATCTCCCGCATAAATTGTTCGGGGTATACTGTACCCTTGAAGTATGTAATTGCCTAGAATTCCCGAGTTCAGTCACAAAAATTGAGATTGGGTAACAACGAAATTAGAAAACGGACTATTCATGTGGAGAAAACCCTCGATTTTCTCCACATGAATGCTAATTACCTGGAATACTAGCCTTATAAACTCTTGATTAGGTTGATTCCTACGATATTATGTAACCTAACCTCAAAAATTGTGACCGAACTTCAAAATCCTAGGCAATTACAGAAATTCCACTGCTGGAATGGGTGGGAGCCGAAGAAGCGACGGGTCTACTTCTAAGCTGGTATGGGTGGGAGCCGAAGAAGCAAAGGTTTTTCTTTCGCGAACTCCAACTCACCAACCCTGACTTTAGTAGCGGTTGTCGAAGACTCGGCGAGTCTTCTTTTCGGAGCGGGGCAGGTCTCCCAAATCGACGGCTTTGGCGATGACTGAGAGGCCGAGCTTGTCTTTGATGTTGCGGCGCAGGACAGTCTCAACATCGGCTCGGATTTCTTTAGTCGCCGCTGTCTCGAAGAAGACGGTCATGATGTCTCGACCATACATGTGATCAATCATCACCTGGTACTCACTGGAAGCATGGTCGGTAATCGCCAAGGCTTCTTCGATGTGAGCTGGAAATATGTTCACTCCCTTGACCTTGACCATGTCGTCGGAGCGCCCAATCAGCGCCTCGATTCGAGTATGAGTACTGCCACAGGGGCAATCACCTACTACGATGCGGGTCAGGTCGCGTGTTCGGTAGCGAATCAACGGGGCTCCTTCTTTGCGCAGGGTGGTGATGACCAGCTCGCCACTGACCCCGTCGTCAACCACCTCTCCAGTATCCGGGTTGACAATCTCGCAGTAGATATAGTCATCCCAACAGTGCATGGCGCTTTGGTATTCGCAGTTGATGCCGATACCCGGGCCATAAATCTCGGTTAGGCCGTAGATGTCATACAGCTCCACTCCCAGTTCATGAGCGATGCGGTTGCGCATCTTTTCTCCCCAACGTTCTGAGCCAATCACTCCCCGACGTAGCTTGATTTGGTCTGCCAAGCCGCGTTCGGCGATTGTCTCCGCAAGTAAAAGAGCATAGGATGAGGTGGCTCCCAGCACGGTAGAACCTAGATCAATCATCATCTGCAGTTGTTTATCGGTGTTGCCAGGGCCCATGGGAATAGCCATCGCTCCTAGTAACTCAGCGCCAGCTTGAAAGCCGATGCCCGCCGTCCACAGGCCGTAGCCGGGAGTGATGTGGATGATGTCGTCTTTGGTGACTCCGGCGTACTCGTAGCAACGCTTGAACATGATTGCCCAGTCCATGACATCCTGAGCAGTGTAGGGGATGATTACCGGGGTACCTGTGGTTCCACTGGATGAATGGATGCGCACTATTTCAGAAGTCGGTACTGCAGCCAACTTCAGGGGGTAAGCGTCGCGCAGGTCATCCTTGTCCGTCAGAGGCAGGGCCTGAAAATCCTTCAGGTCATGCACGTCACGTGGGTCTATTGCGGCGAATTTTTGCGAATAGAACGGGCTTTTGTTCTTGATATCAGCTAATTGTTTGGTTATCTGCAACCATTGTTGGTCTTTCATGTTTTATGCCATATACCTTTCCCTCTGCAAGAGCTTGGAGATTCAAGTCGAGTAAGCGGGCAGGAACCAGAGCTTGCAGGGCAGCCAGGAGACTTGTCTCTTGGACCCCCAAGGCAGCTACCGACAGAGCGACACCCAGTAAAACGACATTTAGGACCTTGCTTGACCCTAAGCTGTCTAGGATGGTCTGTCCGTCGACCAGGTAAACCTGAAAGCTGTCTGGCCTGTCCGGATTGGAATGCTCATTCAGCCACAATAAGACCCGGTTCACGTCATAAACCTGGCTGATATCTTTAGCCAGTTGAGCGTGAACGGGCATAATCGCCTTATCTGCGCTGATCAAACATCCACCGGCCTTCAGCAGATGCAGATTACGGGCGGCCTCAGCCGGCTCAAAGGCCATCAGCAAATCAGCCTGGCTGGGTCCGATTAAAGGTGACATCGGGGGGTGCGTATCATTTGCATCAAACACCCGAACATGTCCTAAAACGCTGCCTCCGCGCTGAGCCATGCCTATGGTCTCGGCGGAGCGTACTTGTTTATTCTCATTGATTGCCGCTTGCGCAATCAAGCGGGAAGCTAAGATTGTGCCCTGTCCACCGACTCCGGCGATGACGATGTTATGGCTCATGCGGCACCACCAATCGCCTGGCAGCTAACCCCATGGTGAGCAGTCCGAGCTGGAAGACTTTGGCTCATTCGGCACCACCAATCGCCTTGTATGGACAGACCTGGCTACAAAGCCCGCAGCCATTACAAGAGCTGCTGTCGATCAACACCTGCTTGTTACCTAAGACCAGAGCCGGGCAACCCAGGCGGCGTACACAGCGCTTACAGAATCGGCATTTATCTGGGTCGACCGACAGAGCCGCTTGCTTTACTCCCAAGTTAATGCAAGGTGAGGAGAAGACAATGACGCTGACACCTTGATATTCAACCGCCTGCTTGACTGCTGCAACAGCAGCCGGATGGTCCAACGGGTCGGCTTCCAGCACGCAACCAACTCCGCAAGCTTCAAGCAGTCTGGCGATGTTTACTGGCTGCAAGTCGCTGTCTTGAGGACCAGCATCCGCTGCCATGCGTTGGCCGGTACCCGGGTGCGGTTGGCCTCCGGTCATCGCTGTCGCCGAATTGTCCAAGACTATTAGAGTTACATCGGCCCGGTTGTAGACGGCATTGATGACCCCGGTGATGCCACTGGCAAAGAAAGTCGAATCACCCAAAAAGCCGATATGCAAGCTATCCGGTTCTGCCCAAGCCATGCCCTGAGGCACGGTAAAACCACCACCCATGCAGACACAGGTCTCTATCATCTCCAAAGGCAGCGCGTTGCCCAATGTGTAGCAGCCGATGTCGCCGGAGAAGCTGGCTTTGCGGCCTTTCAAGGCTTCTTTGACAGCATAGAATGAAGCTCGATGCGGGCAACCAGCACAGAGAATCGGTGGTCGAGCGGGAAGGGTTGGAGCATCGTCATAGATGGAGGAGGTTGGCTTTTTGCCAGCCCCTTCTACCGATAGATAATCAAGAATGTGTTGATGAATCTCAGTTACAGAATTTTCTCCTGCTTGGCGGGTGGTATCAGTCAGGCGACCAATCAACTTGACCGGAAGATGGTGACGCCCAGCTACCTCTAACAGACGGCGTTCGATAACCGGTTCCAACTCCTCAATGACCAGTACTTCATCTAAGCCGGTTAGGAAGTCTTTGGCCAGGTTGTCCGGAAAAACAGCTGGCATACCGATCTTCAGTAAGCGCAGCGAGCCAACATAACCTAGTTGCGCCAAGGCATCCTGCAGGTATGCCCAGCTGATGCCACCGGCTGCGATTCCAAGATGAGCAGGTGCTGGTGAAAGCCCAGTTGTCTGAATCTCGTTGAACTCGCTGGACGAACTGTAGGTCTCCAGACGACGCAAGCGCTCAACAATCTGCTGATGCCCAACGAAGGCCTTTTGCGGTAAAACCACCCAGTTCTGGCTACTGTCAAACCCACTGACAGGATGGGCTTGGTAGCCAAGTGAGGCATCCAGAGCCTGGGCACCATGACTGATACGAGTGACCGGGCGAACGATAACTTGAGTCGAGTATTCCTCCGATATCAGAAAAGCCTGGCGCATCATCGCCTCAGCCTCTGCCGGTGTTGAAGGGTCTAATAGAGGCACTTTGATGAACTCAGCCAACTGGCGGGTGTCTTGTTCGGTTTGTGAGGAGAAGGGCCCGGGGTCGTCGGCAACCAGTATAACCAGACCGCCCAGACCCAGATAGGGTAGGCTCATCATGGCATCTAAGGCGACATTTAAGCCGACCATCTTCATCGTAGCCAAGGCTCGGGCACCGCTCATAGCTGCCCCAGCTGCTATCTCTAAAGCAGCTTTTTCATTTGTCGACCATTCGACATGGAGGTCTAGCAAATTATGTTTACGTGCCAGGAAGGAGACGTATTCAAGAACTTCCGTCGAGGGGGTACCGGGGTAGCCGCTAACCAGGTTGACTCCAGAGCGCAGAGCTGCCAGAGCCAATGCCTGATTGCCGGTTAATGATTCAAGTGACATTAATGCTTTCCTGTCGATATCAGGGTTGCCGATAGGGGTTTCTGCCAAATGGGAGGTACCAATAATAGCAAGTCAGCGGTTTTATCCCCATTGTTAGCGATACCAAAGTCACCGTTGACAGCCAAGAGCTCGATTTCAAAAGTCAGAGTGGCGTTGGGTGGAATTGTGCCACTGCCGCCTTCGCCGTAAGCCAGCTCGGGCGGAATCACCAGCGTCCGCTTGCCACCGACTTTCATGCCCAGCAAGCCGTAATCCCATCCTTCGATGACATTGCCGGCTCCCAAAGTGAACTCGTAGTAGCCTTCGTGGTTTTCGGAGGCATCAAAAATCGTGCCATCTTCAAGGTATCCGATGTAGGTAACCCGTACTAGGTCGCCCTCTTTGGCTTCAAGCCCGGTTCCCAGCACGTCATCAGTGATGACCAGCTTGCTGAGGTCGGGGTCAGCCAGAGCCATATCGACATCGTAGGGCAGGCCTTCAGGCATCGGGTTGATGACGATGCGGTCGGATTCCAACAGTGCTTCGAAGTACTTGTTGGGGCGCTCGGACTCCAGATAATTTGGCAGGGCAGCGATAATCTGCTCCTTAAGCTCGCTGGGCATGGCTTCAGGGTCAAACTTGCCATCGTCTAGGTAGTACTCATCAGTGCACATGATGACGAAGACATACTGCTCGGTCTGCACGACATCAGAGACCTCGCCGACTTCTAACAGGGCCAAGGCCTCGTAATACTCATCGGGTAAAGAAGTCAAAGCCTCCCAGCCCATATCACCACCGGGTTCGACAGGCAGGCCGGGACTGGTTAGCTGGTCTGAGACAGTGGCGAAATCCTCGCCCTCCTCAAGCAGTGCCAGGGCTGTTTGGGCCGATAGTACGGCATCTTCGACGGGAGTCTCGGCGCTAATCAGGATGACCACCGCACTGGAGCGCTTACCGGTAACGTAAGGCGCGTTACTCTCGAGAAACTCGTCAATCTCAGCTTGGGTCGGCTCGCTGGAGGGGTACTTGGCTTCCATCAACGGAGTCACCATCTCCTGGGCTAGTAATAACCGGCGATAAGCAGCCTCATCAGCAAAGCCCATGTTCTGCAAGAAAGTCGCCCAGGCCTTGTCATCGCCAATAGCCTCACGCTGCTCGGTAATCTGGGCATCAATGATGTCGTCAGCCGGCTCTAGCCCCAAAGCCTCAGCGTCTTTCAGTATCAGAATCGGTACAGCAAATTGGTTACGGATGATGTACTCACGCAGACTCTCCGGTGTATGGTCTGATTTTTTCAGAAGTTTTGCCCAAGCGGTATCGTCCAGAGGCTCACCAGTAGCTGAATCGACTCGCAGAGTCACCATAAAATAGGTGATGTCGGCTTCTAAGACATCGACGTCATCGACCGTTGCTGCGACTGCCGTCATATCAATTTCATTTTCTTTGTCCTGGTTGTAGTAATACAAGCCGATGCCAACAGCAGCAGCAATCGCAACAACCAATACGAAGTACAACCAAGTTTTCCTCTGCATTAGAGACCTTTCACAAAATAAACGGAGTAATCAGAACACCATGACGGCAGGATAGAGTTTAATATGCTGCTCTCCTCCGTGTCTGACCCTTCACAGCACAAACTAATATTCTCTCACAAGACGATATATGCTGCCAGATGCAAAGCCAGAACAACAGTCTGCAGAAGATGTGGATAGGATATGCAAAAGATGTGGAGAAGACCGGAGTTGGAGGGTTGCTCGGAGATTGTAGGTTGCTAAGAGCTGTCAAGAGCCATATCAAGCCCACTTGACAAGGGCTTCTGTGTCCAATACGATGGTTCTACATTGTAGATACGTTTAAGAGGAGCCGACCATGCAAGGCATTGTCCAAAAGTGGGGGAATAGCAATGCGATTAGACTACCTAAGCCATTATTGCAAAGCGTAAACATCAAGGAAAATGATGCTGTTCTGTTGATTACGTCAGGTGAGGACATAATCATTAGAAAGCTAAACGAAGGTTATGTACATAAAACATTGAAACAGCGCTTGCTTGAGGCTGGGGTATTATCCGGTTACCAGATTGATGCACCAGAGCTAGACAGCACTTCCATTGGTGATGAGGTGTTTTGGTGAGCGAGTATTCTGCAAGACAAGGTGACATTGTTTGGGTAAACTTCGATCCGCAAGCAGGACACGAGCAGAAGGGGCGACGCCCTGCGGTAGTCATCAGCAACCCTGTCGCCAATAATCTGTTGAATACCAGAGCCATAGTCTGCCCAATCTCGAATACTAACAAGGGCATCCCTGTTCAGCCAGTGCTTGATAGCAGATCCATAACCCAGGGAGTTATCCTCTGCGACCAAGTTAGAGTGGTTGACCTCGTTGCTCGCAAAGCAGAATACATCGAGCAACTACCAACAGACTTACTGCTTGAGGTAGTTGATATCGTCTATGCCTTAATCGAGATTATCTAGTTTGGTACACGCTCGTCTACCATTGCCTCCAACCTCAGAGATCGAATATTCAATACAATTACGCCAAAGTCAAAAGTAAAAACCCGCCAAAGTACAAAGTAAAAACCCGCCAAAGTACATAGTGTAAGTTATAATACCCTCAATGAAACCAGAAACATCACTGCAACCGCACCATAAGGAGCCTTGAATGAGCCAAGACTATCTGAAGCGAATTTCAGACGATAAACTAAAACTATACCTAAAAGCTAAAGGAGCTGTTCTTATTGAGGGACCAAAATGGTGTGGGAAAACACGATCGGCTGAGGAACTTGCTGGTAGTGTGTTGTATATGCAAGACCCTGACTCAGCAGCAATGAACAAAGTAACAGCTGAGTCAAAGCCTTCATTGCTACTTGAGGGAGCCACACCGCGCTTGCTTGACGAATGGCAGGTAGCACCTGAATTATGGAATGCCGTTCGTTTTGCTGTTGACCAGCGTCGGGCGGTTGGGCAGTTTATTCTGACTGGCTCAGTCGTTCCCGACCGTACTGATGATATGCATACAGGAACAGGTCGCATTGGCCGAATGAGAATGCGAACAATGTCACTCTATGAAAGTGGCGATTCAAACGGAGAGATATCACTTAGGGCTCTTTTTGATGGACAGACAGAAGTTGCTAGCAGATCGAGCATCACAATCGAGCAGTATGCATTCCTACTTAATCGTGGAGGCTGGCCAGCTGTCGCTCATGAAACAGACGAAAGAATCGCGCTGACCGTCGCGGCAGACTATGTCGAAGCGGTAGCAAACGAAGACATTTCAAAAGCAGACGACGTTGCAAAAGACCCCGACCGAGTTAAGGCGCTGCTACGTTCTATTTCTCGAAACATATCTAGTGAAGCACGAATAGCAACACTGGTAAATGACTTAGCCACCAATGATGAATCGCTTTCTCAGATAACTGTCGACAACTACATTAAGGCGCTACAGAAGATATTTGTCATTGAAGATGTGCCAGCCTGGAGCGCGAAGCTGCGCTCAAAGACTGCAATACGAACGACAGCAAAGAGGCACTTTACTGACCCCTCTATAGCAACCGCCGCACTACGAGCGACTCCTCAGAGGTTACTGTCTGATTTTAATACATTTGGCCTATTGTTTGAATCGTTGTGCATACGTGATCTACGAATCTATGCCGAGAGCATTGACGGCAGCATATACCACTACCGCGATAAAAACGGACTTGAGATCGATGCCATCATCCAGCTTACCGACGGCCGATGGGGAGCGGTCGAAGTGAAACTAGGTGCAAGTGAAATAGATAAAGCATGCGAAAACCTAAATAAGCTAAAACGCGTAGTTGACACCGAAAGAATGAACGAACCATCTTTCCTAATGGTACTCACCGGCACTGAATACGCCTTTCAAATGCAAAACGGCATATTCACTATTCCCCTAGGGTGTCTGAAAAACTAAGTTTGGAATTTGCGGAGTCCCTATTAAGGATTCCTAAGGTGGACACTTACCCAGACGGTAATGTGTTTATCCTTTCCGCAAAACAAGCAGGAGAATACTCTGCTGACGATTATGATAGACAAGCCTCACATCTTGGTTTTACAGAGCAGGTTTGCTGGTGGTGGCTACGGTCACCCAGCATCATTAGCAGTATCGCTGCGGTTGTCTACGATTGCGGTATGGTTCACGTGAACGGCCATCCTGTTGACAATGCCGGTGACACGGGGACGGTTCCTCTGTCACCGCTGGGCACTGTTGAGATGGCATGTTGAATAATAAAGCCTTGCGATAATCACGAAAAGGTCGCTATTTAACACAGATAAAGTTGAAGGGTTGGTGAACTATAAGCACTCCGTTTCTCCGCTGCGATTCGAAATTAACTCACCGCCCGTTTCCTCCTGCTGTAATACTGTGCTGACAATCTCAGCAATCAGGTCACTAATGCTCTGCTTTTCTTCGCTGGAAAAATCGCCAGAAAACTGAGAGTCATCAAGATTGCGACTTAAATAAATCCGCTTTATGAATTCAGGGTAGCTAAACGTTGCGTCATCACCATCGCCATGTATGGTTACACTGACTTTATTATCATCTTTAACAAACTTCAGATTCATGTTGTTCTCCTTTGGTCTGTAAGCTTTTTATGTTGTACTTTTTTACGCGCTTTCTGATTGCAGGTTTGCCACCATCGGTAATATCGGCTATCCAGTCGAGAGTAGAAATCCCTGCCACTTCACCTTCTAGTGGGGCTGAATCAACCGAAATGAATCCATCCTCGTTTCTACATACCACAACACACTGAGCATCGCCAAGCATGGGTATAGTCGCATTATGTGAAACCAAGATAACTTGCTTATCCTTCTTTACTTTTTTCAGGGATGTGATCAGCGAACCATTAATATAACTCATTGCTAAATTGTCCTCAGGTTGATCAATGATGATTGGTGCAAAGTCGCTAGTGTTGCAAAGAATAATGTCTAGTAATGTAGCCGTTTGCCAACCTGGACTCATATCATAAAAACTCTTACCTTCTGAATCCTCGATATGATATATAGTCTCGTATTTTTCTTTCAAGTACGCCTCTAACCTAGTTTTTAACGACTCATACGATGTGACCTTTCGATTATCGAATAAACTAAGCGCAAGAGTGTGTGGCGCTATATCCTCGTAGGCCGAAAGCCTGTTATCTGAAACGAATAATTCATTAAGCGCTTCGACAACCTGCTGCTCGTCAATTCGAAAGGTATTCTCTACTTTGAGCGTGTAGTTAAGTATACTGACCGGTTTAGAAAACTCTGTCGATCCGCTGTTTACGATAGCAGCGAGATCATTTTCAAAACTGTCGTAACGTGTTACATACTCCGCAACCAGTGCAAAAAGATTGTTTCTGTCTTGTGAAACAGCATGCTCTTCGCCATACTGTTCTTGCAGCTGAAAACTCCTCTTCGACTTTGCGCTAGAAATAGCACCGAAAACCTTCTCCTCAAAATCACTCAGCAAAGCAGCTTGATCCAAGCGGCTTCTTAAGACTTCAATTTCTGTTTTCGGCGTCTCTATTATTGTGCTTTTATCTAAAAAGTGCTCAATTTCATCCAGTATTATTTGATGTTCTGCTCTCATCACAGAAGAGTACTGAAAACTGTTCCGCTGGGTATCGCTCGGTCTGATTAGGTCTAGAATATTCATCAACGCTGAAGCTGAGACCATTAAAACTAAGCCGCCAAGCTTGTTGAGCTCATCTTCGATTTCGAATATTCTTTCGACATGAGCTATTAAGCTCGCTATTGATTTGTTTACTGTTTCCAGTGCTTTGGTTATAAGCTCCTCACTGCTCTCAGCAGACGGAAAAGCGTTTTTGATCAAAGCGATGTTTTCAAGCTTAACCTTTCCACTGGTTAATTCTTTAATAATGAAATTCTGGTTGATGTAGTGCGGGAGCCTCCCCGATGAGTTGGTAACTTCAATCTTGTCGACACCGAACTTTTTCTTATATGCGCTTTCTGAAAAGTCGTTGCTGAGTGAAGCTACTAATGAGTCCACAAAGAGAGTTTTGCCAGAAGAGGAACCCCCAATAACCACGTTTAGTCCGGGGGTAAGATGCGTGTTAATACTAATGTAATCGTTGGAAAGAGCAACTCTACTAACGTGCTCTGTATGAAAATGAGGAGGTATTTTGTCGTAGTGCAGTCTTGAGGATTCTGAGAGAGCGAGTCGAAGCCCTGCAAATGTAGCTTCAGAGAGCATCCAAGTTGGGGTAAAGTCAGTACCATCTACTGCGTTTTTTGGTTCGGGATATTTGCTCGGTTGGTAGTTGTCCGAGCACGTAAGAAGGTTAGTAAATGTGGACACACCAAGCTTTTCGAACCAAGCTTTTGTTCTATCCACACTGCGTTCATTACGACCAGTAAAACCATCGAAGTGGTTGTGATACAGCTCCATTTCAAAAGCTTTATCTATACCTTTACCTGGCTCTCCTTTAGGTAATGAATCAAGAAAACAACTATGAGCTTGACCACCATGAGGCAAAAGCAAATACTCATAGTCGATAAAGGCATCAAGTATTTGTGATAAATCACGCGCGTTCTCACTCTGAGCCACCTGTAGGTTTTTGTCTGGATACAGAGAGTCGAGTATTGCATTTAGTGAGTCTATATTATCTTGAGTAATTGCGTTCGAAAACACTGCATGGCAGTGATACGGAATGTCTGTGGTACTGTTCTTAACTGTTAGCTCGACACCAATGAGAAAAGCATTCGCTAATGAACTTGGAAGATTTAAATACGCATGTTTATTAATGGTATTGTGATCAGAGAACGAGAGGAGAAAAGGTTTGTCACAAGCAATAGCTTTAACCCCTCTTTCTAATGCTTCATAGTCGTAGTTATCAGTAAGTGCTTCAGGGTTATTCGATGTGTGAATATGAATATCTACGTATGCCGGCTCCACTTTTCCTCCTTGTATGCGTCTTACCCCAACCGCCAGGCTTCAGGCCAGTAGGTGGGTTGGGGGAGTTCTTGGATTGCTTCTAGGGTGTCTACTATTTCCATTGTTTCTATTGAGACTCTGGTTACTCGTTTTATCAGATCAATTATGTAGCGAGGGTCTTCGCTGTAGTCGTTGGGGTCGTTGACAATGCCGGAAGCTTTGTCGGTCGTCACCCGATAGCGGTCGATCAGCCAAGCCAGAGCGGTCTTGCCGTTCACAACGTAACGGTGGGCGGCTTCGGGAATGCCAGTCAGGGTCAGGTTCTCGTTGTAGACTATGGTCGATTTGTCCTCGGTACCCGCCCGCTTACCCCAATGCATCTTGGTCACTCTACCGGGGTTTTCGCTATCCCCAACTTCTTCAAGTGGATAAGGTCTCACGCTCTCATATTTGAGGTGCAGGTCAGCCAAGGCTCGTCCGGATTTCATGAAGCCTTTGAAGTCTGCTGAAAATGGGATGCGTGGGAGCTCCTTGTTCAAGTTTACGGAGAATCGCTCGCGGTATTCGGGACTATGCAGGATGCCGTAGATGTAGTAAAAGATCTCTTCTTTGGTGATTTTTTTGTTCGAGTAGGTTTGTTGAAATACCGATAATGCTTCGTCTGTGATAGCGTCGTGGCGTACGTACTTTTTAGATTCGGTTTCGGTGAAGAGTCCACCGAGTGGTTTTTGGTCTTCGTACCAGTAGAGAGGGAAGCATTGACTTTTTTCCAAGGAATCGAGACATGGCGTTATATCCATAGATAGAACAGAAAACTCACTTGACCCTACACCAGTAACAACAATTGCTAGATTTGACTGTTTGGATGTCGGAAAAAGTGATGGCTGTAAGTAGACGCGGTTATTCATTTGTCGATTCATATATAACCACTGTTTGCAAAATGGTCTGTATACAGACAATCGTATGCTATCAGGCTGAAAGCTTGCTTCCTTTTCACGAGCGAAATCCTCTCTCAGCTCCCCGGTCCATTTGATTCGAGCTCCGTCATTTGTTGTAAAAGCATCAATATCATCGGGCTTAGCTGCTTTTATCCATCTAGCAAGCTCATTATTGTAAGTATTAATCATTCGACTCATGTTATTTTCAACAGCAGATGAACTGTAGCTATATGTCCAAGCATCGCGAGATGTTGCCACACCACGTGACCAAATCTCAAAAAGACCGCTTGGCTTTTTCGGCGTTTTCTCTAGTCCCATCGGGGCGAACTGGTAGAACGAGTCGTCGCGTTGGTTTAGCCAGTCACCGAAGTTGTCGGGAGTTAGTGTTTTCCAGGGGACTGGTTCCGCATCGCTGCTTGTGTAGCGGCGGATTATCAAAAGCTTGTCTTCACGGCTCAAGTAGTCACCGATGTCGTGGTAATGAATGACGCCGCGTTCTGGCGAATCAGGGTTTTTTACCCACATGGTTATGGCTATTGGCGCTCGTGAACCTGATCCGAATATCTTTCCACCTTCGCGCCTCGATTCTTCACCTTGGGTTCTCTGGTTACCTCTCAGGTTGAACACATAGATGCTGCTAAACTCTTCGGCCAGCGACTTGCGCATGCCATCCATGGCTGTGCCGTCCAGCCATCCGGCATTGGAAACGTAGCAGACTATACCGCGCTCGCCGATGCGGTCGGTTGCCCAGCGGATGGCTCTTATATACGAATCGTAAACCGAGTTGTTCAGCGTTGCCTTGGAGCGCTCAACGTAGCTCTTTCTGATCTTCGCGTCCAAGCTGGGGTAGCTCATGTTGGCGTTGTTGTCGTTGGCGCTGTTCTGTCCGGAAGAATACGGCGGGTTGCCAACTATTACGGTTATCGGTTTACCGATCTGGGTCAACATGCGCTCGCTATTCTCCACAAATACTTCGATATCGATCGTGTCGTTATCTTCGGACATTTGAAAGGTATCGGTCAGCACTGCGCCTGGGAACGGCAGGTACTCTGTAGATATTCTTGAGTGGTAGGCATGCTCGATGTTAATGGTGGCGATGTAGTAAGCCAGCAGCATCAGCTCGTTGGCGTGAAGCTCATTGGCGTATTTGTAGGGTAGCTTGGCATCACTGATCAGCTTGGACTGGATGAGGTTGACGATGAAGGTGCCGGTTCCGGTGAAGGGGTCTAGGATGTGCACTCCTTCGTCTTCAAGGCTTTGGCCGAATTCTGCTTTTAGCATGCGGTCTGTGGCGTGCAGGATGTAATCCACCACCTCGTTGGGTGTGTAGACGATGCCCATTCTTTCGCTGGTGGCTTTGAATGCTTTTGAGAAGAACCCCTCGTAGAGCTCTTTGATTACCTTTTGGCGACCGGCGTCGGTTTGGATCGAGGCTGCTCGAAGCTCAACGCTACGATAAAGCTCCCTGAGCTCAAGGTTCTCCTCCGGAGTGTTCAAACCAAAATCAGCAAGCTTGGCTAGCATACCCCCCATGGCAATGGATACCGGGTTGGAGCTGGCAAAGCCCGCTCCCTGGAACAATGCCTCGAAGACCGGAAGGGTGATGATGTGTTGAGCCAGCATCTCGATGGCATCGTCAGAAGTGATACCAGGATTCAACGAGTCGCGCAGTCCGGTCAGGAAGCCCTCGAAGTATTGGTCGACTGCTGGCAGGGTGTTAATGATGTCACGGATACGCTTGATCTGAGCGAGAGCGATCTTGGAGATGTCGTCTGCCCAGTCTTCCCAGTAAACGCGGGTACCGCAGCGCCTGACCACCGCAGCATTAACGGCAGATTGCAGGTCAAACTTGAGCTGCTCTGGTGAAATGTCTGGCTTGTCGTTACCGTCGTCGTCGGTATCGACCTGCGAAGGCACAGCAACATCAATCATTTTTACCGGTGGATTGGAGCTGTTCTCAAAACGTAGCGCGTTAATGCGGGCATCCAGCCGCTCGTCATGGCTGCGCAGCCCCTTCAGTACCTGCCAGACTACAGAAAAAGCATCGCTGTTATCCAAAGCTTCTTCAGCGTCGAATCCGGCTGGTATCACCACAGGCAATATGATGTAACCATACTTTTTGCCCTCTGACCGGCGCATCACTCGGCCGACAGCCTGGACGATATCGATTTGGGACTTTCGCGGCTTCATAAAGATTATGGCTTCCAGGCTTGGTACATCCACCCCTTCAGCCAGGCAACGAGCATTTGAGAGAATACGGCATATATCTGTATCAGCGTGTGAGGTGTCCTCGGCTAACCATTTCAGCTTACTCCGGCGCTCGGTTGACCGCATTATACCTGATACATGGTCAGTCTCACAGTTGAGCCCATAATAGCCGCCGGTCTTCTCCCGATAGGCTTTGGCTACCGCGCTGAACTGCTCGGCAAAGCGCTGACTCTCAGCGATAGTGTTGTGAAAAGCCACAGCATTTCGTAGCGGGTTGTAGTTGGCTTGCTGCTCACCGTCCTGGAATGCCAGACCTTTGATACAACCGATGATCTTTGCCACCTCGGGTATTTTGAAGCCACCTTCTTCCAAATCCATGGCTTTTTGGAAGTCGGCAGACACCCAGTCCTCGCTGACCTTCAGGGCGATTACCTTGTAGTCGGTAAGCAGGCCCTCATCCACAGCCTGTCCGAAGGAGAGGTGGAAGAACTCTGGTCCAAATACAGCCACATCATCCATCGACGAGATGATATAGCTCTCTTCGCGAGCGGCTTTGACCAGCTTGTCTCCATATAGTCTTGGAGTGGCAGTCATATAGAGGCGCTTGGTTGCTTGGACAATGCTGTTGTCGTGAATCTTAGTATAAGCGCTCTGCTCTGCGGCTGACTTGGTAATCTGGCGAGCACCAGTAGTGCGGTGGGCTTCATCGCAGACAATCAGGTCGAAGGCTGGCAGACCCAGGCTCTGGGCATCAGCGATAACCTGGACCGACTGATAAGTGCAGAAGATTGCCGTAAGCCCCCCGGGGTTGTCTGTCTTGTTGAAGCGTTTCAGCAACTCTACTGGGTCAGTCGATGCCGGGTAAGGGATATCTGTAAGTGCTGTTTCCCAGACATCCTCGGTTTTCGACGCAGTGCTGTCCGAGCAGACTACAAATGGTCGAAGCTTCTGCTAAGCCTGATTGGCCCACTCCCGCAACGTCTGGGCAACCAGTGAAATAGAAGGAGCCATGAACAAGACGAAGCTGCCTTCTGGGTACATCTTCTCAGCCAAGCGCAACGCAGTTAGAGTCTTGCCGGTACCACAGGCCATGATCAGCTGGCCACGATCGTGCTCGTGAAAGCCTGCTACACAGGCATCGATAGCCTCTACTTGGTGAGGACGAGGCTCATAGACTGCCCTCTGAGTAGAGGCCTTACCTTCGATGAAAGGCTGCCAATCAATGCTACTGGCTGAGAGATCCTGTTGGTTGATGCGTATTGTTTTGTACTGGTCGGCTATTTTTTGCAGGTTACTAGACCAGTCCGCGGCGGTGTCTACGATTGCTAGGTTTTTGTACTGGTTACTGGCTGCAGCTGTGGAGAAGAAGGTCGAGAGGGTTTTGTAGTCAAGCGTAGCTGCGTCGTCGTAGGCTTTGCATTGGATTGCCCAGTAGCTGCCGTCTTCAGCGTCTTGAGCTACCAGGTCGATACCGATATCCTGGCCGTCGTTGGTTGGAGCGTCAGCCCAAGCCCAGGTCTCGCTTAAGCGGGGGGACCAGAGCGGGTCGTTCATAAAGAAGTAACGGGTAGCCTGCTCAAAGCGCTTGCCCTTCTCGCTCTCGTTTGCCGATGTTTCCCGGATATAGGCGAGGGCTTCCTCAAAGGTCATTGCCATGTACCGCTCCCTGCTCAATTGCCACGCGTACTGCACACTGCTCTCTGGTTGGCTAACTTATGGGCTGCATTCTGGTTTGCTTCTGCACACAATGCTGACACACAGCAGTTATTATACAGACTCTTTGCTCACTCGCATTAAAGCAAGATATGGTGTGGACTACGAAGAGAAGCTGCCGAGAGTAGGTTTATGCGGAGAGCCGCTAGGAATGGGGTACGAAGTGAGAAGACCGACTCAGTGAAAAGCCGACACAGTTCAAGGAGTAGGTTTTCATGGAAAACTAAGTGAGCAAAAAGTCTTGAAAAATCTGCTTGCTTTAGCTTGACAAGAATCAAGTACATACTATATCATCCAATATTATATGAAATATAATATTGGATAGAGAACAGCTTCAGACGTCTTCAACGCAAACTACCTCAGTTCCTGGGGATACTCGTATCACAATTGTTGATTGACTGAACTCAATCAACGACGCATACTGGTGAACCGGATATCTTCGAGGCACTGGGAGGGACAGAATGGTCACGAAAGTACAGACAGAGCACAAAGCAAAGCAGGCTAACTCGGCAGGTGAACGTGCTGCCACCTCGGCAAGCGAGCGCACCGCCACACCGGCAAACGAGCGCACCGCCACACCGGCAAACGAGCGCACCGGCACACCGGCAAGCGAGCGCACC
>JGI24696J40584_12961467_pt1 | contig 17072 bp, 17 predicted proteins | sample TergutCo191P4_FD_40584 | JGI IMG/M metagenome (IMG submission 40584)
TACCCACCGATTGTCCGCACTCAACTGCCCGCCGAATGGCAGGTAGAATTCCTCAATGCTCAGTTGGTTCCTGTCTGCCTTCTTGTACATTTTCGGCCCCTTTTCCCTGCGTTTCTCCTATTATTATAGCACGTCAGGCCGCGTATTTCAAGTGGTGTATGGGATTGCGGGTTGTTCATATGGCCCCAAGTAATATCTTGTCTTTTCACTCTTTTTTGTGGCGCTGTGCCGCTGAGCAAAATTGAGAATTCCGCTTCGCTCAATTCCAGGGTTTTTCCCATTTGAACCGACGGCCATGGGTAGACCCCGTACTCCATCCGGCGCAGGCCCGCGCAAAAACCGCCGCCGTCCCACCAAATCCATTTTAGCCTCTTGCGGTTCCAGTCACTGAATGCATAAATATTGCCACTGTAGGGGTCCATTTTCAGCCGGTATTCCACTACCGCGCACAAAACATCCGCGCTGCCGTTGATTTTTGTGTTGCCGCAGGCAAGGATCACACGCCGCTGTCTAGGCACGCTTACTTGTGCTAGCACGTTCAGTCGTTCCAACCATTCCTCCGGGTCGTCAATTCTGCGCGGTATGACGCACGGCTCATACGTTTTCGGTTTTCCCATGCCTGCCCGCAAACACCAAGATTTCACCGTGTTGACCGACAGGCCCAGCGAACGCGCGATGCCGGAATATCTATGCCCCGCCGCCCGAAGCCGCAGCGCTTCCGACTTTAGTGATACACGCGGCGGCTTTTTGTAACCTTCGACGCCCTGCGCCTGGCGCGGTTTTGCCCGCGCTTCGACGGCTTTGCCCTGCGTTTTGCGCTTTGGTGGATTGCGGTGCTTTGACCACCAGGCCACGTTGCATTCCCGGCTGCAGAACCTCCTTGGCTTGCCTGCCGCGCTTCGTTCAGGTGAAAACACTTTTTCGCAGTTCGGGCAGGTCTTTGCCTCATGTCGCTCTTTCTTCTTTTGTGCCCGCATGGCATGGCAGGCGTTGCAATTCCGCTGTCCAGGAGACTCCCATTGAAATGATTCCCCACATGTTTGACAGACCCGTGCGTCGTGCCTGCCTGGGCATCGCTGGTCCGTCCAGTAGTTCGCCTTGCACTCGGCACAGCAGAATCGCTTTTGCCTGCTACCGCTTGTCCTTGTAGTTTGAAATGTCTGGCCGCACTGCGGGCAGATTTTTTCTTGCGCTTTTATACAGCACCACCCCCTGTGCTATATAATAGCACATAGGGGGCGGTGGGGCTAGGTGTCTGTCGGTTTGTCGCTTACAAATTTGCTTCACTGGTGCATAGCTTAAAAACCCTTGATACTCAAGCGATTCAGCTTCTCATCGTGTCCACTGTATCCATATTGTAGTCTCTGTGCCCCGACTGTGTATAAACAACGATATGAATGCGCGGTGCAAATTCGTTTCATTAGTGCATGGCTTGAGAAACCTTGATATTCAAGCGATTCAGCTTAGCGGTTACATTCGTTCTTTGGTGCATTCACATTGATATCGAAAGCGTCATATAGTGCTACGGGATTCGGGTTCAGAGCAGGCGCTATCTGTGCCGCCATGCGGTACAACATTTATATGTGTCGCATCACTTCCTTATAAAATCGCTTCATGATGTCTTCCTCGAGCCTCTTAATTTCTAATAACAGATTATCTATTTTTGTTGTGGTTCTCTCAAAATTACTTTGTTGAATGTAACTTTTAGTCCAAAGCACTAACATTAGCTCTGCCTTTTGAGTGACTGAAGTGTATTCCTTTGAAAAAGCAGAGCCTGCTGGAGAGTACGTTTCGATCAACAATTGCATTAGCTTGGCATGCTCTTCAATTTCCTTTAGCAATCTATGGTTATAAGTCATAACCTCTCCTTCTTTCTTTAACCAATGACTTCCAAAGCGAAAGAAAGAATATAGTCTAGAGTTAAAGCTCCATGGTAGTATTTTATTCGCATACAAAAATACTGCGAACTTTAACTTTTTTATGTTGATTTCCTCAACCTGATAATTTTTGGGGAGCCAGCATCGATAGTGAAACCTGTACTCCAAATCACGAACATAGTTTTTTCCTAGGGTTTTTTGCCCCCGGCAAGCCATAGCCTTTGCTATATCAGTGTACTTAAACTCCTTCACAGAATATGTCTGGAGTTCACCTTCTAGAATTTTTCCCCAATAGCCTGCCAGAAAAAATGTCTCCTTTTCATCGTCATAACCAATCACCATGTACTCGTGAAACCAATCCACATACGAATGAAATGGAGGTAAATATTTTCTGTTAAAAAGTGTTACTAGGTATTTTCTCGCATCTATGCTGCTTTTGATATACTTAATAGGATTGTCTAGATACTTTGGGATTCTTTCACAACAAAAAAGCTTTCGCGTTGAAGATAATCGACATAGACACTCTGTATAGTCGATCATGGGTAGTGGAAATTGATAATAAATATGAATGAAATGGTTAAGCAAAATAGGAGTTACATCGAATCCATGTCCCTTGATGATGGCAAGGTAGTCAGCATAAAAGTGAAACGCTTTCATTGGAACGTTCGTATCAAACGGCAGAATAATTTTCAAAATAATCGCTCCTCACTCGAAAGTTTGTCAGCAGTATCTTTTTTTGCTTGCATCTACAGAACTCGTAGATTACGCATTTCAATATTCTTTATTTGCTAAAAATTAATATTCAGCTGATAACTCTCTGCTTGCACCGTAAACATCTGCGCATACTTTCCGTTTTTTTTCATAAGTGCATCGTGATTGCCTGCTTCAATAAGTCTGCCACTCTCAATATAATATATCACGCTAGCATCTTTTGTGGTCGAAAGTCTGTGCGATATTAGGATAACAGTTTTTTCCTGAGCTACAGCTAGCATCATTCGGTGCAACTCATATTCACTTATCGGGTCAAGAGCGGAAGATGGTTCGTCCAGAATCATTAGCGCTCCATCTTTGGCAAATGCTTTTGCCAAGGCTAGTTTTTGGTTTTCGCCTCCTGACATTATTATTCCCTCCGCATCAAATTCTTTTGAGAGTACAGCGTATTCCTTTTTTTTAAGTTTTTCTATTTTATCATCTAAGCCGACACACTGAAGTGACGACATTACTCTTTCCTCATCGCTCTCGCAGTCACATTCTTTAGATAGGATGTAATCAGCAAGGGGGATCGAATATAACTGAAAATCTTGGAACACTGTTGCAATTCTCTTCCTTAACGAACTTACGTTATATTTCTTTATGTTTATGCCATTCACCAGGATTTCCCCTTCGGTTACGTCATATAACCGCAGTATTAGCTTTATTATGGTCGATTTCCCGGCACCATTGTGTCCTACGATAGCATGCTTTTTTCCTGGAAAAAAGTCGATACTAATATTCTTTAGAACTAGATTGTCGGAATTTGGATACGCAAAGCTAACGTTCCTAAAACCAATTGTTATAGACTTGTCATGCGCTAATTCTATACCGCTTTCATTTTCTATAACAGGAGCCTTAGTCATTATTTCTTTTAGGTTACTAATGTACAGGCTATGCTTGTAAAACTGTGGAATTAACCCAAAAAAATTTCCCAGTTGAAACATCAGTGCAAATGTACTGTTCAACAAGGCCGCATAATCACCTATGGAAATCTCGTTGCTGAAAACTCGATATGTTAAAAATATAATCATCGCCGTTTGCATAATCGCTGATTGAGCTGAAGAAAGGAGCTCATAAAACGCAATTCTACTTGTCTTCGCGTTTATGTACACGTGTAAATCAGAAACTGTTTTTCTATAAGAGTTAATAAAATAGAAATACATATTATCCATTTTAATGTCTTTGGCATACTGCGGCTCGTAAAATATCCTGTTTGTGTAACCAGTTTTTCTATCCATAGATGTCTTGCCGACATCATAATCATACTTCAGTTTAGCTAGTTTGTTTGCAATAAGCGATGAAATTAGTGTTCCAATTAGGGCAAATAAGATCAATAGTGGATCAAGATATATTATTATAAAAGACAATGTCACAAGCGAAACAAAAGAAGACGTGAAACTTGATAATGAACTAAGAACACCAAACGCGCGTTCGTCTGCTTCAGATAATGCTCGGGTGTATTTATCGTAAAAGTTAGCATCTTCGAAACAGTACAAATCAAGACTCTTTGTTTTCCTGAAAAGTATTGCGCGAATATGATACTTGATTTTTTCGTTAGCAACAGGTGTCTTTCTCTGAAAAAAGACGGTTCGTAGTATAGCCGAAAGAAGCATCATTCCTAGTAAAATAAGTACTGATACTAGGATAGATATATAGGGAGTCTTCTGAGACATTCCGTCAAAAACAACTTTTGACAACCATGTATTTGAAAAAGTATCTACAAAAGCAAGCATCGAAATCAATACTGTTAGCAATATGAAATTCGGGACAGCTTCTTTGACAAAGCCTAAAATGTATGCATTGTCTAAGATTATGGATTTTGCTTTACTACTCTTAATCTTCATGGCTGCTTAGCCCTCCCCAAAAAAATGCGCTATCACCAATGTATCTTCTGATAGTACTATTTAATCTCTCTTCTGTATTATCATCTCTGTAGCCGATGGGCTCTAAAAAGTAAAGCACATTTGCTTCTCTGTTAAATATAGTAGCTTTTGGGCATGAAAAACGAAATAAGTTTTTCGCTAAGTAAGCAATGTACCAGTCTGCGGTAAATTCCTTAATTTCAAGAAATCGAGTGAATCTATTTATGTTTGGTAACCTATTACAGATATAGGCGTTGCGTAGCTCTGCTAGATTCATAACTTTGCCATCCCCATCAGAAAAGAAAGTTGAGAAGGATGGATCTAGCGCAATCCACTTTTTTAAGTCTTGGATGTAAGCAATATTAATAAAATGACTATCTTCATCTATTGGATCCAACGGAAGACATTGTATGCTTCGTGAAGTAATACCCAAGGATAACAAGGCTTCTGCTAGAACAATCGAGTGCATTGCACAATTGACCGTTTTTCTGTTTGACCTAGCGAAATTTAATATATCTATTGCAATGTTCTCTCCGCTGTATTCAGCATAATCAGAGAAGAGCAGTGCTTCGTGCACCCACCGCATTACATTTTTTGCGGTATCAATATCATTATTAGCAACGAGTTTTTCAAGGCGATACGTTTTTCTAAGTGTTGCTAAGTGCATATCTGCTATTGATGGATACATAAATGTACTGTCCCAGAGATTTGGAGAATCAGAAAACCTATTGTACTTTTTGAGCATATTCTGGTATATGGCAAAGTGCTTCTCAATATAATTGTCCACTTTAGTCACTCTCAATTCATGTGAAGACAGAAATTTGGAACGCGTAGCTTTTAATCGCAAAATCGATCATTTAGTATCTGCTGAGAATGCTTTTACCACGTACTGATACAGGGATGATAAGTGTGCCTCGTCGTTCAAAAGATACACATTCAAGCCCAAAGAACGCTCAAGTCCCTCTGCAATATTGAAAGCCTCTGTTCTGTCTAGTAACCTTTTCTTTGATCGATAACTAGCGCTTGGGTTATCTAAAATAACTGGAAACAAGACCAATGCTATTACTTTAGTTTCAATTAGTCCCTCAATATACTTAATGCTTCTAGAAATATAGTCTATGTCATCATGCGGATTGATGCATAACACTATATAGTCTGGTTGTGTTCCAAGCAATATCTCATCCTGGTAAAGTGGAAATTGTGACAAATGAGTAAACTCATATGGAACTGTTCCGCTTTGACTTCCGATCAAAACTATATCTGCATCATCTTTAGATATTTCCCAAATATATTCATTTAGAAGAGTAATTGACTGAATTCCATGTGTTTTGACAGTCGAGTTAAAACCAGTCGGAAACACCCTGTCGAAGCCAAAAAGTTGACTTTGAGGCTCAGTTCCGAGTTGAGCAACTTTATATCCATCCGCGAAAAACATTTGTCTTAGTCTCAATTGCAAAGTAAACTTCCCCTGCTGAGAACTGGTTCCGAGTATTCCAAGAACTGGTTTTCCAACGCTCCTAAGTTTTCCAAATCTATTTTTTGGTACCATATCTAGAATAACACGAGGATAGTAAATATTGTGCGCAGTAATTATCTCGCTTTTGTTTGCTTCTATTTCCTCAAAGGAAAAGACTTTTTTACCGTGCTTGAGAGCTTCACCTACAATATATTGACTCCAATTTCTTTTTGTTGTTGCGTTAAGTATAGAGCAATGGCCAAGGATAACCGTATCAAAATCACTTTCCCAGTCCAAGGTATCTATGTCTTGTATTCTTTTTTCTCCTCTATTATTAGCATGATGAAGAACCTCAGAAATAGATTTTCCTACGACTAAGGAGTATTTGCTATCGTAAAACCCAACAATTTCAAACTTCAAACAATTAACAAAAGATGCCAATGAGTGCATTTCCTTGTTGAATGGGAAGGCGATTGCCTTTTTAATGTCATTCACAAATGTTGCATCATACGGGCAATAACTAGGTTCATCGTATACGTTTTTTGCACTGTGCTTAAGGCCCTCCAGAATGCTGTTAAGCGTAGTGCAACCATGCATTATCATGTCAATTACTTTTAGGGAAATGTATGCCGAGGAAAAGCTTGTTCCTTGAGCTAATATTGTTGCTGGCTTTGTCCACTTTAGCCTGTGAAATGAAGATGATGCACGTATATTGATTACACTGTTTTCCACGTATTCATGTTCTGTGTGTGACAAATGATTATCGCTCAAGTCAACGCCTATAACAAAAGGGAAAGCAGCTGGATATGATATTGAACCGTCATTGTCAAACGCAGCAACAATTATGCTACCCTGTCTGGCGATTTTTTCGCATGTACTATAAAGTTCATTATATCGTTCAGATTGAATTAGTCCAGAACTAATGTGAATAACATCAAACAAGCAATTGTCTAATATATATTTTAGAGTAAAGAGCAGACGCTCCTCTTCGCTTTCTAGTACATTGTCGTATATTTTGAATACAGAAAAAATCACACCTTTTAAATTATCGTTTAAGATACTAATAACCGCAGTCCCATGTCCTATCTCATCCAAACAACTGTCTTTTGCGACTTTATACGTACCAAGGTGGTTTTTCACAGAATAACCCGAAAACGCATTTTCGCAGAAAACTACGGATTCACCAACACCACTGTCAATCAAAGCAATCTCAATTTTTTTCCCCATATAGCAACCTCATAGAATGATTATAGGTCGGCCCTACTTGAAGCCAACTGAATACCATGATCTACTAGACAATACGGCAAATAATTGGTAAAATATCTGCAAAGATAAGAGAAGAAGCAGGAAAAAAGCTTGCAGAGGAGAATGAGGCGAATGTACAAAAAGCAGAGCAAACAAGTGGGCATAGCAGACTTCGGGATGCCGCTGGGGCTGAAGTTCCCGCTGGGTGAAGAAGGCGGAAACAATCCCGTGGGAGGAAATCGAGGAGCGGTACGCGACGCTGTTCGAGAGCGAAAAAGGGAACGCGGCAAAGCCGCTGTGGCTGGCGCTGTCTATGAGCAGCAGCTTTTCATGTGGGAATACCGCGTACACCAGATCGAAAACCGCATCGTCAGCCTGAGCCAGCCGTGGGTTCGCCCTATCGTCCGGGGCAAAGCGAAAGCAAAAACGGCTCTTCGCTAAATCAAGTGGGCAGCTTCAAATCAAGCCCGGCGGCTTCGAGATAAATCATGGCGATGAAGTTGTTGGTGTTGCGGAACCCCCGGGCGCGGCGCTTGATCTCCTGGACGCGGCTGTTGATGCCCTCCATCCTGCCGCTGGTCAGGCGGGTGGTGAAGAATCGCAGGATGCCTGCTTTGTGACGTTTGACCATTTTGGCGAACTTGCGCAGCGGCGGCAGCTTGGAGCGGTCGGCCCAATTGAGCCATTTTTCAAGGGCTTCGGCGGCGGCAGCGGGTTCTTTGACGAGCCGGTAAATGTCCTGGAAGGTCTGTTTGAGCTGGTAGGCCTTGGCGGTTTTGAGGTTCTCTTTCGAAAGGGTCGCGAGCTGTTTTTGTTGGTCTTCGTTGAGGTTTTCCGGGTTTTTCAGCCAGATATAGCGGGTTTTTCGCAGCAGCGGGTTTTGCTTGACCTCCTGCCTGCGCACGGAATCCACGGCGGCGTTGAGTGCTTTCATCACGTGAAATCGGTCGAATGTGAGCCCGGCTTCGGGCAGGAAACTGGCCGCGCCGGAGATAAACGCCGGGGACATATCCATCGCGATTTCCTTGATATTGCTGGCTTTCGCCTCATGCTTCGGCAATTCTTCCGTGAAGGTCTTCATCGTTTCGCCGTCCTTGCCTTCCGTCGCGAACAGCACCTCGCCCTCGTCCATATCGGCGAAAATCGTCACATAGCTGTGACCTTTCTTCGCGCTGGTCTCGTCCACGCCGATGTTCTTGACCCCGGCAAAGCTCTTTTTCGCGTGCGCCCGGCCGACGTACCCACGGATGATCCGCCAGATGCGCGTGTCGTGTTCGCCCACCAGCGCGCCGATCTGCGACACCGGCATTTCCTTCGCCAGCGCCATCACCAGCGCCTCGAACAGCAGCGTGAAACCGCTTTGGCGGCGCGCCCACGGCGGCAGCCACAACCGCAGCCCGCAGTCCGGGCAAATCGTGCGCGGCGTGCGCAAGTGGATGAAACACTTGTACTGAAAGAAATTCAGGTGCCGCCAGGTTTTGTCCGCCGTGTCGTGCACCGGCAAATCCCGCGTCCCGCACTCCGAGCAGGCGAACCGCCCGCCCCGCCGGAAGTTCATGTGTATGTGCAGCTCGCCTTCGCCCATGTTGAATTCTATCGCCTCAATATACACCGGCTCTTCGATTCCCAGTGCCGCGCTGAACAACTCTTTTTCCACTATTACCACCTCGGTAACAGTATAACATATTTCGCGAGCCCATTCAAGGTAGCGAAGAACCGCAAAAACCGAGTTCGGCGCGAAACTGGACATCAGCGTGGTCAACGGTTCTCCGCGCCTGGAGCACAACAGCTTCGACGCCTACAACGATAGTGAAAACCTTATCGAAATCATTGAGCGCTTCCAGGCGCGGGAGGGCATTATCCCGAAAGGGTCCTCGCCGATGCCATCTACCGAACCGTGGAAACCCTGAAATACTGCGCCAAACACCACATCCGGCTTTTGGGAAAGCCGCTGGGAAGGCCCAAAAAAGACATCTTCGTTGACAAAAAGCAGATTCGAACCTACGAAATCGACCGCATCGAAGTGGAGCGTAAATTCAGCCACGCAAAGGGTTCTTTTGGACTCGGCCTGATCCACGCAAGGCTCAAACAAACCAGCCAGATCGCCATCGCTCTATTCATCGCCCATGCCGGGCGTATTCTTCACGCAATTTTTCGCTGGTGTTTTCCCGTGAGAAATCTTGTGTCTATTCAGTAGGCCTTTAATTGACATCTTGAGCGCAGGCGGCTGACACCCAGAACGTTTAGATAAAGGCAAAAAGAATGAATACTGACCCATATATGATGAATAAAGACTTTTGCGGTGAAAACTAAAAGCAGTATAGGTCGTAGCGCGTCATATATGGGCCATTATTCTATTGCCTAGAATCGCTTAGTTCATGAACATCCAGCGACTACATTACAGGCTCCGTTAGTTGCGTTTTTCTCGTTGGAGTATGCCTTAACCAGTTTCTTGGCTTTTTTAGCAGGCTTAACAAGTTTTTTCATTTCTGACTCACCTCCTTAAATAGCGTTAGGCAACTACGTATATGCAATAATCCGTTACGCACTTGCCCTTTATTGGACACCTAGACTGCTTTTATTTACGTCTCATTTAAAATCAATTTAACAACGCTAAGCAATTTTTCGAAATCACTCATTCTCTCCATTATAAGATATTCATCTGGAAATTCGATACCAAAATCTTGTTCTATATCTACGATTGCAGTAATAATAGATATCGAATCAATTTCCCTAAAATCATCTCTATAGCTGATTCCATTTTTATCAAGACACTTTATCAACTTTTCTCTAATTTCACTCATTAATAATAACCTCCTCAATCAACTTAGGGGATTTCGCACAGAGCTTCATATATACATCAGTGTAGCTCTTCATTCCACAGCAAATATGGTTTCCATTTTTATCATGACAATTCAACGGACAATAAACACCCATACAAGCTGGCTGAAAGAAGCACATTGAACATTTCTCATATCCACCTTTGAACGGCGTTTTCATAACCCAAAAGGCCCATTTGTCTTTGTCGATGTGTAGATAGCCGTCCTCGCTAATATAGCCAATATTATTTATAGCTTGTGAGTATTCAACTGTACATTTGTATATTCTGCCCGTTGCTCCAAAAACATAAGCATTTGAATGAGCGGCGTAACAAATTCCATTTGCAGAGCAGATTTGTCCGCGATTAATCAAAAAATTTAATTTTTTATTTGCACACTTGCATAGTACATCTAGTAATTCACCTGTTTGCAATAATTCACTCTGATTGAAAAGTGTATCCTTTCCATTCGACCATGCGATTTTAAAAATAACTCCAAATCTAGAGTCACCTCCAAATTCCTTGTCGAGAAAACTTATGTGACTGTCAATGTTGTTCAAAACCGATTTAGTAATATTTGTTCTGACGTTAATATGTACGTTACTTGTTTTCACTTTGTCTCGCAACTCAAATAAATTTGATATTATCGCTTTGTGTGTGTTGGCACCGTCTTTATGTGGTCTAGAAAGGTTGTGAGTTTCTTCTGTTCCATCAAGCGTTATCTGATAATCAACAATGTGCATGGAATATAACTTTTTGAATAGAGCAACGTCCAAAGAATATCCATTAGTTGTTATGCTAGCTCGGTAGGGTTTCTTTTGTTGAGCACAGAGTTCTATAAAAAAATCGGATAACTCGAAGATCACATCAATAGCTTCTAGTGGTTCACCGCCAAACCAATTAACTTGCAACATATCATATCTAAATAGATTTCGTTCCACATAATTCTTTAACGCATTAATTACCTTTTTCGTCATTTTGCCTGCGTTATGCTCTTCATAACAGTATTGACATCTAAAGTTGCAGTCTTCTGTGGGAAGAATGGTTAGGAGCAATTTACCTGTTGAATGTGCCGTCTCAAAGTATCTCAGTTCTGCCCTCGCCAATTCATCAACATCATCATCCACTATGTAGCTTTTGTCTGTTAGTATTCTCTTGATTTGCGCATTTAGTGTGTTCGCGACACAAGTAGGATCGTCAAGAATGCTTTCAACATTCTTTGAAAAATCAGCAGGTATTTTTGACAAGTCACCGGTAAGGGTATTGAGTAATAGTAAATTACCCTTATCATCGTAACATTTTTTCATAAAACGAGTTGTTTTCATAGCTAGTCAACCTCACTACGGTCTAATGCAAGATAGTCAGCAAAGGGTGGCAATTTAGCTATATCCAGAATGCAGAAAAATCCCAAGCCATATTTTATGAGCGGCCCCATATCCAGCTCTCATGCCCTTTCAGCGGTCCACTAACCACTCGAACCAATCCATCCTCTATTTCCACTCAATCAGCCCTTCGTCATTAACCAACACAAGTACAGCGACTATCTCTGCGGGGTTAACCCATTGGAACTCCCCGTTGGTGCCATTCCCGCAACTGGCACTTCGACACCTGCAACTTATCGCTTCCCTGCACCCCCGCCGCTTACACCGACTTCCTAACGATCTCCAACCCTACCGCCAGCCTGTGCACTTGCCCCATAAAATCAACCTCTAGCTCCGCCCTCAGTTTATGGCGGTCAATTTTTTTGATGACCGCTTCCATCCCTACGAGCGCTCCCTCCGTGACTATCACCTTGTCACCTTCAATGATGCCTTTGGATGCAGCTATTCCTTTTACTTCGTCCGCCCACAGGCTCTGGATTGCTTCTCGCTCTTCATCCGTTACAGAAGCCTGTTCAGAGCCATAATCCAGTAATAACTTCATGACGTGCTTCGATTTCTGGACAAATTCTGCGGCGCGTTCTTGAAACTCATTTCCGGGGATATCCGTTTCAACAAAAAGGTAACCCGGAAACATCAGCTGCTGTTCTTTATGCACTGCCCCGTTTTTTCGGAAAAGCTGTTCCACATACGGCAAAAACGGTTTGACATCCTCGTAAGGAAAACTGCGGGCGGCTTCCTCTAACGCCTTTAGCTCTCTTCCTGTCTTCACAAAAAACACGTACCAATAATCCCAATAGCGCATGGCAGTGGCCTTTCTAAAAAGAGTATAGCTTCGCCCTTTCGCCCACGGTGAACGCGGGTTCCGCTTGCCGTATGTTCCTAAACCTACATCTGACGCGACCCAGCGACGATCAGTTTTGGAATAGTGCTTGTGTGCAGCTCTTGCTGCTGGAACCTTTGAACAGTAGAGGGAACACTTAACTCTTGTGGAAATTATACCACAACTTTCGACGCTTGACAAGCCTTTTCTTATAAAAATCGCGGGCTTGCCGCATTTCCAGTATTCGGGATTTTGTCCCAAACCTCTACCTTTGGGATTTTGGTCATAGCAGATTACCCTCTACGATATTTCGCCAAATAACTAATGTTGCTTAATTGAAGCAATAATCTGATCGCTTCACGAAGAGCTCCTCTGCGACAAAATGCAAGACTTCGCCCTACCTCCATATGGGAATCAACCTATTCGAAAAAGCATTGCCGCAGTTACCTTCTTCGCATCATTCTTTCAACCTTCGCTGCAATAAGCGAAATGGAACCTAACAACAAACCCATGCATACCGCCAAGCCAATCGCTTCGGAAGCCCAATTGAATGCGATGGCAGATAACGCTGTCAAGGCACCACACAACCCCCAAGAAATGTATCGGTATACCTTCTTTTCTTTTGCGCTAAGTGGCTTGTTGGGATGTTCGGCTGGAGACAGCATAAAAATGGAAAGAGTTACAATACTCAGAAGAACATAGAAAAAGACATCACTTTGCACTAGCAGAAATTTTAGCAATAGCAAGGCGCCTGAAACTGTGGCTACAGTAACCAAATAGCATTGCCATTGCTTTGTGGCATGAAATCCACCCGCAAATTTCCGAACTAAAAAGAATGATATAAAAAGCACAATGCTTTCCCCGAACAGTCCGAAAATCAAACCAATTACTAAAATGGTGAGGGTATGGAGTACGCTTGTCAATAGGACGCTTAGTGAGTATTCGTAAACTTCGCAGTCATCCTTCTGTATGGCTCCGCTCGCATACAGTTGGGCTATTGCCTTTTTTGAGAGAATGTCCATTATTTAATACGCTTAAACTTTTCAAGACCCTTGGGAGCTTTAGATTGGTGCCAAAAAAAACTGCTTGCGGAATTCGCTTCCATTGACGCAACAGCCACAAGGCATGCAGCAACTGTTGGAGCAAACTTAACGAACAGTTTCATGAGCTTCTTCATAAATCAGACCTCTTTTCTTTTTTTAGCATTGTACTGCATTCCTGTAGGGCTTGTCAAGCGTTCTGCAAAAATGCAGTAAAAACGACAAAAATAATACAAATTTCATAAATTCTTAACGTAAGCTCCACCGTTGGGCAGGATGGTCGGTAGGCGGGATGACGCTTATGTCCTTCGAGGGCTGCACTGGTAATGGAGGCCGTACTGGAGCAAATGCGGGCTACCGTCGTAAAGATGTCCACCACGCTGTGAGTCAGACACACGCTCGCCCTGCGCTTGATATAGTTAAATGGCACGAAGTAGGGCCTTTATGAATAACGCCTCATTAAGCAATGCCGCCACAGGAACAGGCGCGCAAGCGCCCTGAGGCAGTCCGTAGCGCTCATGGTGAACACAGCCATAGCGGCTTCGGTTTGGGAGGTCTTTCGAAATAGGCAAGGATACGGTTGAGGCCATAGCGGCGTTTGGAGATGCCGTTGCAGCTTTTGAAGATGATACAATTGCAGCTATCGCGGTAGGCCTGATCTTAATCTGCAAGGATTTTGCTGGCTTTCGATCTTTCCAGCGGCGACCCGGTTTTGCGAATTTTTCACTCTTTACAAAATTTACGGTTGTCGCGGGTACGGTAGATGGTGTCGGCGAGGACCGCCTTGGGCTAGTGACTGCGCCAGGTGTGTAATCTCTCCACTCTAGTGTCTACCCGCATTAATCCATGCGCGTATTCACATCGTGAAATCCTTGATATGCAAGAATTTTCAGTTCAAAGCTATTAACGCGGTTTAACACTAGCAATCAGCGTGATGCCCTCCTCCCGGTCGTTCTTGATTTTTTCAGCGTAGATGTCCTCCACGAGATTCTTGCGTGAAACTCATTCGGCGTCCACGATCAGGCCGAAGCTTTTCAAACTTATGCCAACAACCGCTCGCATTCCACTGCGTGTATTTTTAGTGATCTGGCGGCATGTGGGCCTCTTGCGTACTGTACTGCCCGTGCCGTCCGTGCAAGCGCAAGTGGGAGCAAATTCGGTTCCTCTTGAAGAGCACCTCGTCAACATTGTGAATCAGGCGCACGTCCACCCTGGCGGGTGTCAAATCTGGCCGCTCCCAAGCGCGAAACGGCACAAAACGGCACAAAACGATACGAAACGGCGCGTGCGTAAATTCCCATTGTAAATTCCACTGAAAGAAGCCAGCGGAAGTTAGTATGAGAAACCAATGGAAGTAAGTGCGAGAAGAGCGGCGGTAAGTACGGGAAACGAACTGGAAAGCGTGGTCAACGCGCCCGACAGAGGCACTCGGAGAAAAAAGGGCATAGCAAAACAAACCCGTGAAAGGCAGCTTACCAGAGTAAGTTCCACAGGCGGAGAATTTAGAATGGGAAATTTCGCGGGGATTTTTTCGTCGAACAGACCGCCCGTTCTCGTTGTCGCAATGTGGGCAACTGCGCTGCCGCCCACCATCCTTGACAAGAGAAGTTTGCCGTGCTGACTGATCGACGGCGAAGGCGACCAACTCAGGAGCGAATGGCAAGCCTCATACCGCCTTCGCTTGCAAAAGTATAGCACGGCAAACTCCTTTTGTCAAGGACGCTTCGCGCCGCACCTGCGGGTGCGGTGGCTGCTGGGTGCGGATCGCGAAGTGTTGGCTCAGGCTCGCAATCTTGGAGCGAACAGAGCCTCGTATTTCCCAGACTACATTCCGGCCATTTTCTCTTCCTGGAGAAAATTCCACTCCCGTGTCCACGGTGGAACTTAAGGTGGGAATTTACTGAAACGGCGCGTGCCATATTCAGGGCTTGACTGGAGCTAAAAAATGATGTACAATAAACAAGCAGGAGGTGCTCATTTAAATGAAGATAGTCCTATGCGATGATGACCCACAGGTTCTGCAAGAGCTTGACTCGCTTTTGCACGCTTTTTTTGCGGAAAAGGGAATCCAAGTTACCTGCGACGCGTATGCTAATGGGGAATTCGCTGTGTCGGAATTAACCTCATATGATTTCGCGTTCATTGATGTTGAGATGCCTGGCATGAATGGGCTAGCTGTTGCCAAGTTGCTGCAGGAGCAAAATCCGAACATAATAATTTTCATGGTTACTTCGTACCAACAGTATCTGGATGATGCAATGAATCTTTGCGTGTTCCGCTATCTTACCAAACCTGTTGCTCAGGAGCGATTGTATAGAAGCATGGATTTAGCCCTTCAAAAACATCTGCAGCAAAACCAAACCATCCTTTTGGATACTACAGAGGATGCTTCACTCCCGATCTTCACCAAAGATATTCTGTACATCTGTATACATGGCCGTGGGACACTCATTAAAACCAAGTCTAAGGAGTATCTATCACGCAAACCTCTTAAGCTATGGGCAGAACAATTGAACGCAGACTTGTTTTCGCAGCCGCATCACAGTTATCTAATAAACTTGCAGAATGTCCTTTGGCTAAAAAAAGCGAAGTATCACTGTCTTCTGGCAATGCAGAAAATTCTGTAGTAGTTGCTGTTGCCCAGCGAAAGCATGAAACATTCAAAAAAAGCTTTGCCAGATATTTAGGAGGTATGAAATGATTGATGCTATTAGCTATGCGTTCATATATTTGTTCCAAGTCGGTATTCTATATATTTATTTTGAAGGCGTCTTGAAGCAAAAAAGGAAGTCCTCGTTTTTATTTCTGCTATTTATAGCTACTTGGGCAATGCAGTATAGTGTAAGTTTTATGGAATTGCCAATCCTAAACATAACAAGCTTTGTGGTCACGATATTTCTTACTGCTCTTACAGGGTACGAAGTAAAAATTAGAGCCTGCATATTTCACGTTTGCGTGCTGACCTTTTTTATGATGGGCACGGAATTTATTATCGCCTTTATTTCAATGAGAGTTCTCGAGATTGATTTTGGTGCCCTTAGAAATTTAATTGCGCAGGCTGCACTAAGTAAATTACTGTTTCTTGCAGCTACGTTCTTTGCTGTAAAAATACGCAAGAAGCATGAAGATGATCTGGAAAGCATACCCATCTTGCTTTCTTTATCTGCACTTCCAATAACGTCCATTGTCTTTTTGATTTTTGTTTATGGTGCACTCGCTAATCAAAAATCGCAGACAATCACGATAGGTCTCAGCGCAGGGACAGTTTTGCTACTACTATCAAACATGGGCGTATTCATCGTATATGAGATAACACGGCGAACACACATCAAAAACACACAACTCCAATTGGAACAGCAACACGAGAGAATCAGTGTTGAATACTACGATCTACTTTTCGAAAAGCAGGAAAGCCACAAAATTTTGATTCACGATATCAAACGACACTTGCAAGCTATACACACTTTGGCAACCACAGCAAAAACTGCCGATATAGCACGTTACACCGCAGAACTTTGCGAAAAATTTGGCTTAAGCTACGCCGTCACCTACAGCGGAAATAGATATGTTGACGTGATCATTAATCGCTATATGCAAGCTTGCAACGCAAAGGGTATTACATTTGAGACGGACGTATGCGATGCTTTGTTAGATTTTATGAGCGACACTGATATTACGGCCTTGTTGGATAACCTGCTAGAAAACGCTGTTGATGCAGTTGAGCAAGCTAATACTATTCCCGCTCTAAAAGCAATCCATAATCCATTGTCTTGCGCAGATGCTCTTGACGGTATCGGGTGAAAGGTCGCGTATGGTATC
>JGI24696J40584_12961466_pt1 | contig 17053 bp, 17 predicted proteins | sample TergutCo191P4_FD_40584 | JGI IMG/M metagenome (IMG submission 40584)
AAATATTTGTTTTTTCGTCGGAAATTTGCTTGCGCAATGCGGTTGCATTCATCAAAATACCGCTTTCGTGAGCCTGTCGCAGTACATTTGTCAAAAGAAATTCGCGCACACACAATCCGTAACTTTCCAGTTTCAGGCGTTCGAGGGCGGGGCTGACGGGCTGCATCACAGGCGGAAGTTGCGCCGTATCGCCCACGAGAAGCAGGCGGCAACCTTCGCCGCTATACACATAATGTATAAGGTCGTCGAGCAAAAAACCGCTGCCAAAAGGACTGCCCTCGTTGCTGTTGCCAATCATCGACGCTTCATCAACAATGAAAAGTGTGTGTTTACCGATGTTTTCCGCCAACGAGAACACAGCGAGGTCGCCACGTTGCTGACGATAAATTTTCTTGTGAATGGTCAATGCTTTTTCGCCCGAATAATTTGAAAAAACTTTTGCCGCACGACCTGTGGGGGCGAGCAACACGCATTTTTGTTGCAATGCTACAAAAGTACGTACCAACGCGCTGATAACAGAAGTTTTGCCCGTTCCTGCAAAACCTTTCAATAAAAATACCTCGTGTGTTTCGTGCGATACGAGAAATGCGGCGAGTTCTTTTATCAAAGCGTCCTGTTCCTCCGTTGGCGGGAAGGGAAAGTTTTCGGTTATTTTATTGGCGAGGAAATCGTTGAGCATATTTTTTAAAAATGAAAATAATTCGAGCAGGTAAAAGTACAAATTAATTGCCTTTTTTTTGATGTTTTTTTGAGAAATAAAAATATTGTTGTAAATTTGTCGCAATTTCAATGCCCAAAATGTTGGGTTTTTGGGAGGACATTTCATTTATAAAAAAATAGCGTTGCTATTATTCTTGTATTCGAAACTTAGGAAATTTCAAATATGACAGGGGTAAGTGCCGAACGTTCACGTTGTTGTCAGTGTGAGTTTACTTATTTGTCATATGGGTATCCTAAGACCTCGAATACGAATAATGGTTAAAGTCTCACGCTTTTTATTTTAATAACCTGCTTGTTTGGGACTTGGAGCATCAAATAATTTTTATAACTATGAAGAAGTGTAATTTGTTTTTAGTGAAAACCTTGATGGTTTTGAGTTTGGTTTTTGTGGCTGGGTGTAGTAAAGATGATGATGTTGCTCCGCCAGATCCAGAAGGAACAATAACAGTTACAATGTCCAATAGTGGATCAGGGTTTGTTGCAGGTGTATCAGTAGGACCTGCTCTTGGATTTGGTGACCTTCGTATGATGGGAAATAATAATTTTTGTGGAGATTGGGCAAGTTGGCATCATACAGAAGGTTTATCTACCATTGCTAATGTAGGAAAAGTATTGGGTTTGGGAAGTATTACCAGAATACCGAACGGTGGTTTTATCTCGACAGTGGCAATAGAAAAAGGTCACGGCTATGTCGTACAAGTAAATGATGGCACGTATGCTCGTTTGTATGTTGTAGATTGGGTTGTAAATAAATACAATGAGATTATCGGCGCAAAAGTAAAATACCAATATCCTTGGGCTCCATAATCAGAAAAAAACAAAAATAAAAATGCACGAATGTTCGGCTCGTGCATTTTTTATTTTGAGGTAAGCGTGTCATTGCGGGCTTAATCCACAATATCCTGCTAAATGCGAATGTCGGGGGATTGCGGGTCAAGCCCGCAATAACACGGTTTTTCTGTTTTTCAACGACTAAAGTCATATTCTATTTAAAATAAAACAATAAATATACGAAAAAAATTGTAATTTTGGCGATTATTTTTTTAGAAAATGAAAAAAATCTTTAAGCGCTTCGACTTTGCTTTGTATAGGCAATACATAAAAAACAATTTCTACGCCGCTGTTGCGTATAATTTTCTTTTGGTGATGTTGCTTTTCACGGTTTGCCGCGTGGCGTTTTATGTTTTCAATGCCGATTTTTTTTCGGATATGACTTTCCGTCATTTCGTTGCGCTTTGCAAAGGCGGTTTGCAGTTCGACCTGACGGCGATTCTTTATACCAATATTTTGTATTTTTTGTTGATGCTCATTCCGTTTCCTTTTAGAGGCAATGAAATTTATCAAAAAGTGGCAAAATGGATTTTTATTATTACAAACAGTATTGCGCTGATTGCAAATTGCGCTGACATTATTTATTTTCGTTTCACGCTCAGGCGGACAACGACCACTGTGTTCAGCGAATTTTCGAATGAAGAGAATTTGTTGAAAATTTTCGGTACAAGCGCCGTTCAATATTGGTATGTAACGCTGTTTGCCGTTTTTATTTTGTTTGCGCTGTATTTTTATCATACGCCGAAACCGCTTTCTTTTCGCAAAACAAATTTTCTGTATTATCTGAAAAATACGATGGCAATGCTGCTTTTCGCAGCGGTTTTTGTTATTGCGGCACGGGGCGGCGTTGGGGCATACGTGCGACCGGTTACGTTGAGCAATGCCAATGCGTATGTGAACAAGCCCAACGAAACGGCAATCGTGCTGAACACTCCGTTTTGCATTTACCGCACTGTGGGCAAAAAAACTTTCAAAAATCCCGAATATTTTAAAACCGTAGAAGAATTAAACGAGGTCTTCAACCCGGTCATATTTCCTCATTCCAACGGCGATTTCAAAAATATGAATGTGGTCATTTTCATTGTCGAAAGTCTTAGCAAAGAATTTGTCGGCGAATTGAACAAAGATTTGGACAGCGGCGCATACAAAGGCTATACACCGTTTCTCGATTCGCTTATCCGCGAGGGACTTACGTTTGAATATAGTTTTGCCAACGGTCGGAAATCCATTGACGGTATGCCTTCTGTGCTGGCGAGCATTCCGATGTTTTACGAGCCCTATTTTCTCACTTCTTATTCCACCAACAAAGTGAGCGGCATCGCAGGCGAATTGGACAAAAAGGGCTATTATACAGCATTTTTTCACGGTGCGCCCAATGGCTCAATGGGTTTTGAGGCATTTGCCAGGGCATCGGGTTTTAAAAATTATTTCGGAATGAACGAATATGACGGCGACAAATCCAAAGATTTTGACGGCACGTGGTCGCTCTGGGACGAGGAGTTTTTTCAGTTTTATGCCCGTAAAATGGACAATTTCAAAACACCGTTTATGACGGCTCTTTTCTCGGCGAGTTCGCACCACCCGTTTGTTGTTCCCCAAAAATACAGCGAGCGTTTTCCCGACGAGGGCGGACATCCTTTGCACAAATGCACCCGCTACACAGATTTTGCGCTGAAACGATTTTTTGAAACAGCACAAAAATCGCCTTGGTACAACAACACGCTTTTTGTAATCACTGCCGACCACAGCAACGGACTGACGCGCAAGGAATATTTGAATGATGCAGGCTCATTTAAAGTGCCGATTGTTTTTTACACGCCAAACGGCGACTTGAAAGGCAGAATCAAAACGTTGGCGCAACAAACAGACATAATGCCCACCGTTCTTGGCTATTTGAATTACGAAACGCCGTTTGTCGCTTTCGGGAAAAATCTGCTCGACAGTACAAAAATTAACAATGCAATGATGTATAATAATCCTGTATTTCAGTATTTTGAAGGAAATTATATGTATCAATTCGATGAGCAAAAAATCACTGCCATTTACGATTTTGTAGATGATGTTTTCTTGAAAGAAAATTTAATCGGAAAAATAGAAATGGATACTCAAATCGAAAATAGGATAAAAGCATACATTCAGCAATACACAACACGAATGATTGACAACAATTTAACCATAGAATAAACCTTATGTTTAAAGACATCAAACGCGCTTCAGTCCGGCATAAAAACAACAAGTTGAAATATTACATTGTTAATTATATTCGACAATGTTTACCGAATGTAATTTTCAGAAAATTGCTTCCGAAAAAACTTGCGTATATTCATAATGTAAATGCCGATTATGTACGTCAACGAGTTGATTATTACAACAAACTCGTTGATAAACAAAACATTAGTGCAGAAAATTTTGTCGATATAAAAAGTTTCAAACGCAATTTCAAAAAAAATGTTTATTTTTTTGATACATTTGAATATTTGCGCTATTTCCCGAAAAATCTAAAATTAATGCCGCTTTTTGGCGATATAACATACGTTTCCGATGTGCCATCCATCACAAAAAGCCGTCCGATTGCAGGCAATAACGAAAATTCGGTATTGCTGAAATTGAATAAATTCCGCCATTTTCTTTTTGTGAAAGACAAAAATTGTTTCGAGAAAAAGAAAAATATGCTGGTTGGACGGAATAAAGCAAATCAAGAACATCGTATCCGCTTTTTGACAATGTACATCAACCATCCGCTTTGCAACATCGGGCAGGTGAACCGCAACAAAAATCCGCAGTTCGTCCGTCCGCGAATGACGATTGAAGAACATTTGAAATACAAATTTATTCTTTGTTTGGAAGGCAACGATGTGGCAAGCAATTTGAAATGGGTAATGTCGTCAAATTCCATTGCCGTGATGCCGAAACCAAAGTACGAAACGTGGTTTATGGAAGGTACGTTGATACCTAACCATCACTATATCTTGATAAAAGACGATTTTTCGAATTTGGAAGAACGGCTGAATTATTACATCGAACATACCGGCGAAGCATTGCAAATAATTGAAAATGCACATCAATATGTTGCGCAATTTCGGGACAAAAAACAGGAAGATTTGATTTCGCTGCTGGTTCTGAAAAAATATTTTGAAAAAACCGGACAAATAAAATGAAAAAAAAACTATGAAAATATCTTTCGATGCAAAAAGAGCCTTTCACAACAATCGAGGATTGGGCGTTTACAGCCGCAATGTCATTCGGTTGCTGAGCGAATATTATCCAGAAAATCAATATTTTTTGTTTAATCCGAAGCAAAAAAACAAAATAGATTTTCCGCTAAATAAAAATTCAAAAGAAATTAATCCCAATGATTTTTTAGGGAAACTGTTGCCTGATTTTTGGCGCAGCAAAACCTGTATCGGTCAGATAAAAGATTTAGGTACAGATATTTATCACGGATTGAGCCAGGAATTACCACAGGGAATTGAAAAAAGCGATGTGAAAACCGTAGTAACAATGCACGATGCGATTTTTCTTCGCTATCCTGAACTTTACGACCACTTGTATCGTAAAATTTTTATCCGGAAAAACCGGCATAGTTGCCGCGTTGCCGACCAGATAATTGCCATCAGCGAACAAACAAAAACCGATTTCATTGAGTTTTTTGATGTGCCTGCCGAAAAAATTGATGTGGTGTATCAGGGATGTAACAATATTTTCCGCGAAAAAATCAGCGAAGAACAAAAAGCCGCTGTGCGCCGGAAATATAATTTGCCGGAAACTTATTTGCTGAATGTCGGGGCAATTGAAAAACGTAAAAATCTGGCAACGGTTATTCACGCCATTTATCGGGAAAATATAGATTTACCGCTTGTTGCGGTTGGCAATAAAACTGCTTATACGGACGAAATAAATACCCTGTCGGCACAATATAAATTGGAAAAACAAGTTTTTTTATTGCATAATGTTGAAATTGCCGATTTGCCTGCCATTTATGCAATGGCGGAAATTTTTATTTATCCGTCTGTATTTGAGGGATTTGGGATTCCGATATTGGAAGCGCTTTGCGTGGGGACGCCGGTGATTACTTCGCGGGGCAGTTGCTTTGCCGAAACAGGCGGGCAATCGAGTATTTATGTCGATTACGACAATGCCGGTGAAATGGCGGCAGCCATTCAACGCATCTTGTCCGACAATTTGTTGCGGGAAAAGATGAAAATGGACGGTTTGCTGCACGCCGGATTGTTTACAGACGAAAAAGTGGCGGCAAATTTAATGAAGGTATATCAGAAATTATAATAAAAAAACAAAAAAATGAACAAAAAAAACCTCTACTATTCGTTCGTAAAATTGTCTATTCAATTTATTGCCGCCCTTGGAATACTGGTAGTTGCTTCGGTGATGGCATTTCCTGCTAAAACGCTTAATCCTGTGTTTGTGGGTTGGCTTATTGCTTGCGGGCTGGATATGTTGGTGTCCTACAAGGAATTTTCTTTTCCGAAACCAAACCGGCAGAATATAATGCTGTATCTTTTAATGGCGTTGTATGTGTATGCAGCATTTTCGATATTGTGGAGCGATAATTTCAAAGAAGCCGGCAATCTGCTTGCAAAGCGAATCACTTTCTTTGTATTGCCTTTTTACGCGCTGGTAACCCGTAATCGCTTTATTAATTTTCGACTTATAATGCTGTTTTTTATTGCAGGTACTGTGGCGTCGATTTTGGCAGATGTTTTTTTGGCGTGGAAAGCGGCAAACAACGATATTGTCGCCTTTCATTACTATTTTATTGACCAATATCATCACCGTACATATTTTAGCGCGATAATATGTACGGCGTTTGTTTTTCTGATTTATTTGTATCACGACCTTACAAATGTCATTTCTAAAAGATTGTATTTCATCTTATTGATTATGGTTTCGCTTTTGTTTTTTGCTGCCATTTGGTTGTTTGAAGGGCGCATTTGTTTGATTGCGGCGATTATTATTTTAATTGCGGCTCTCATAACAAAATGGAGTCGTTACCGGAAAATAGCGTTACCTGTTGCGGTATGTATTCTTGTCATTGGAATTTTTGCATTAAAAAATCACCCGCGAATGCAAAATTTGCAATTTACCAAAGAAGAAATACAGCATTTTGATCCGCGTTACGAATTGTGGCTCAATGCAATAGATTGCATCAAGCAGGAAAATAAAATAATCGGCGTGGGTGTAGGCGACACAGAAGATGTGTTTGTTCAAAAATATACAACGGCAAAATCCAATCAATGGCAGGAACAACAAATTACGACTGTACACAATCAGTTTCTGCACACACAGTTGGAACTTGGAATTATTGGATTGTTATTGTTTGTGGCATTGCTGGCAACATTTTTTATCGCGGCAAAAGGGAAAAACAATAAACTGCTGGCTTTCAATTTATTTGTGATTTGGTTTCTTGTATCGCTCACCGAATGTAACGATATAAAATATGTGCCGATTTACATTTTTGCCTTTTCGCTGTTTGTGTTATATCTTGCAAAAACAGATGAACGTAAGAATTTGGGGTTCAAGCCCGATTTTAGCGAGGTGGAAAAGTTGCAATTGTTGTAGGGTTTATTCCGGATGCACAGAATTTTGATTGCTGTTTGATGGTTTGTTCTAAAAGTTGTTCGTTACATTCCAGCATTTTCTTATTATTTTCGGGATGAAACAAATGATATGCCACACCCCCTAAACGTAAATCTTTGCGTTTAATTTTATTGTTGAACATTCGTACCACAAATTCACTGTCTTCGCGCCCCCAGCCGGTAAATGCTTCATTAAAACCATTGACCGCTATAATATCTGTTTTCCAAAAAGCCATATTGCAACCGCGTACCGATGTGTGTTTTTGTTCGGACAGCAACAAAGATGCTATCGGTGAAAGCAAATGACAACAGCAGGCATTCAACCTGTTTTTTATGCCTTTTGAGAATGGTGTCAAGCAGATTTTTTGTTGCAACAATACTTGTAAAGTTAGTGTTTCCGAAAGCAAGACTCGTCTCCCCTGCACAAATTGTCCTTTTTGGGCAGTGCGAATATGGTCGCGCACAAAATGACGATGCAGTAACATATCGCCGTCTATCATAATGATGTAATCGCTTTTGCTCATAGCAATGGCTTTATTGCGAATGGCAGAAAGCCGGAAACCGGCATCTTCTTGCCAGCAATGCTCAATAGGAATGGCAAACAGAGACTTCATTTGTTCTATCATTTTTTTTGTTTCAATTGTTGAGCCATCGTCGGCAATAATAACTTCAGATGGTTGTATTGATTGCCGTACAAGACTTTGCAACACTATTTTCAGTGCATCGGGACGATTGTAGGTAGTGACAATAATTGAAACTGACAACGATTTATTTTTCATTTTGATAAAGTTGCTGAAGTTTAACATATTTAAGAAAAGTGGAAAATGATGCAATACAGCAGATTACGAAACCGTAATATCCATCTAAAAATCCTTTTCTGAAAAAATAATCTCGTAAAAATCCCCATATCGGGGCAAATAAAATTCTCAATATGGATACTTGTTTTTTTCTTGCATAATATCCTTCGGCAATAAGTGTAGTATATTTGTTTGCAATAGCAATATGTTCGGCAATACTGCTATAAGTGTAATGCAAAATATCGCCGTTCAGAAAATGGGTATTTGAATTGTTGTGCACCAAAAGTTGTTCGTGCACATTATCTGAACTCCATTCTGCCTTGCCTTTTTTCCATAATCGTATCTTTGTGTCGGGATACCAACCGCAATGCCGTATCCATTTTTTTCCGCAATAATTTGTCAGACGGTTCACCGGATAAGCATCTGCAACAAATTTTTGTTTATTTTCAATAATGGATTTTCTGAGCGTATCCGACAATGCTTCATCTGCATCGAGCGATAAAATATAATCGTATTGGGCTAATGTATTGGCAAAATTCTTTTGTCTGCCATAGCCCAACCATTTTTGAAAAACAAATTTTACATTAAACTCATTACAGATTTCCTCCGTTTTATCGGTCGAACCGCTATCTACAACAATGATTTCATCTGCCACATTTTGCAATGATTGCAGACAGCGGGCAATGTTGCGCTCTTCGTTGAATGTGATGATGACTGCCGAAATTTTGTTTGTCATATCTTATTTGTGATAATCTTTGAAAAAATGAGAACTGTATTTTTTTACTTTTTGTATAGCAAATTGTTCGTTAAAATTGCAAATTTCGGCATACCGACTTATTAATTGTTCTATTACTTTTTCGCTGTTTGCCAATTTTGTAAAACTTTTGTATCGTTCTTTTTCAGGGATATTCCTGAATTTCAACCTGTTAATATCTATGAGCGAGAAAACAAAACCGCCGTTTTCCGGTTTGAATAAAATATTTCCGGGCGATAAATCTAAAAAATCAACCTCTTTGTTGTGAAAACCGGCAATAAACGCGGCTAAATCTTTTAACAACATATCGTTTTTTTTATCGCCGTTCATATAACTGCGCACTTGCTCATACTCTTTTGCAAAGATACAAATATAATAAGAATTGTTTAACAAACCAAAACTTTTTTCTTCAATATATGCTATCGGTTCCGGTGTGGAAATGTGGCGTTTGAGCAGTTCTAACGCGTGTTTGTACGAGCGTTGCGCTTTCGACGAGCGAAAAAAACCATAAGCAATGCGATTAATAAAATGCGGTTTTTTGAATTTTTTTACAATAATATGACAACCGTCTGTTTCGTAGGTTTTCAACTCGTTGCGCGCTTTGTAAATAGATTTTCCCTGCGTTTCAAAAATATCCGGAATGCTGTTGATAAAACCGGTTAAATGTTTATATTTTGGATGAATAATTATATTCATAATTTCATTTTTTTAACCAAATTAATTTATGTGTCAAATGTGCAAGAATGTACATTCGATTATGAGTAAAAAATAACATCATTTTTTTGCCAAAATAAAGTTTGTGAAAATATTTCATTTCAATATCTCGAAATAACCAAGCGTATTGCTTTCGCAAACCATAAGAATCCGTTTGTATGAGCAAATCTATTTTATTTAAGACTTTTGTGTATTCTATTCTATCAATGTACTTATCGTAAATATTTTTTTCTTTCAAAAAAACATCTAACAATTGCCAAAACTGAATGTAATTATCGAAAAGATGACTTGTTATCTTTTGCGTAAGTGAATAGGGATTATACTGAACATAATGATATAGCGCTTTATGTACTTTTACAATTTTATCTGCGCAAAAAAATAATCGATAAACTACATGTTGGTCTTCATAGAAGTTCAATCCTTCGGGAACTCTATTTTCGGATAACGCATAAATTTCTCTTCGTACCAATTTACTGCAAAGATTTTTACTGATTCTTCTTTCAAGTAAATCTAAAAAATGCTCTTCTTTGGTGTTCGACAACAAAGAGGGCAATATTGTTGTTTTATTTTGGTGTTCTACAAATATATCACAAACCACCATATCTGCTTGTTCTGCCTCTGCTTTCCGGTACATCAGTTCTATCATATCGAGTTCGATATAATCGTCGCTATCAACTACTGTAAGATATTGTCCTGTAGAATTATCTATCGCCGTATTTCGTGCCGCTGCCAAACCTCTGTTTTTTTCGTGATGTATGATTTTTATCCGGTCTTTTCTGTTGGGGTATTGCTCAATTAACTTTTGCAGTTTTTCGATGCTGTCATCAGGTGTACAGTCATTTATGAAAATATATTCAATATCGTCAAAAGTTTGTTGAAACAAACTGTGGGCACAACGTTCAATAAAATTTGAAACCTTGTAAACAGGAACTAATATGGAAACTGCAGGCATCATAACAATTGATGTTTTTTTATCAAATATCTACAATAAATAATTTCTACTACGTGCGATAAAGTGTAAGCCAATATCAACGCAATAATATTTTCACTGACAATCAGACTGATTACAGACAACAGCAAAAATGAAACGAGAGCGGCAAATTGATTTTTTGTGACAAAATAATATTTGTGATGAGGTATGAACAAAAAATCAATATAGCAACCTACTATTAACCACGCATATATAGTAAAACTCAAAATCACAGCCAATGGATATGATGCTAACATCTCTCTTCCACCCAATATAAGAACTGCCCAATAGCCAAATGCTGCAATTAAAATGGTAACTGTCAATCCAATAATTTTCTCATATTTAATTATTTCTTTCACTCTTTCCGAACTATAGTTTTTAATTACTTTGGGAAATAATGCCGAATTGATGCTATTTGTAATAATTCGGGGTATATTGACAATTTTATTTGCCAAATCGTACAGCGCTACGCTTTCCATACTGAAAAATGTACCTATAATAAACGTAACCGCTTCTAATTTTGCCTTTCCAAGCATTAATGTCCAAAAAAACGGCAAAGCATCTTTAAAAACAGATTTTAAATTTTTAAGCGAAACAAAACGGATTTGTATTTTTTCTTTTATCTGCAAATAAGAAAATGTAAAAATACCTCCCAAAACAGGTAAAAGTGTAACAATCAATGTGAATTTCAATAAATCAGCCGGCGATTTTATAAAAATGAAAATCAACGGAATAGTTAAAATACGTAGTGTAAGATTAACATAAGTTACAAATTTCATTTTTTGTACTCCTTGAAAATACCATTGAGGAAAGAGAATGTCAGTCAGAGGAGTAATGAAAATCACTAAATAAAAAATTGCATTTTTGCGAACAAAAGGAATAAGAGGTATTAATGCGGCTAAAACAATCGCACATAAAACAAACAGATAAATTTTTGCCGTAAAAACTTCTGAAACGGTTTGACTTTTTATTTTGTTATCATCGGGGAAAAGTGATATTTTTTTCAATGCGGGTAGAGAAAACCCGAAAGAAATAAAAATAGCAAAAAATTGAATATTTGAAACAATAAATATATATGTGCCGTAACTTTCCTTTCCAAGCGTGCGAATTAAATACGGATACAAAAGCAGATTTATCAAAATAATTGCAACCTGCAACGATGTCATAAAAAAATAATTTTCAGCAACCTTTAAGTTATTGAACCACAATGATTTAATATTTTTTATTTTGTATTTCACCTGCGCAAAATATTTTTGATTATTTTAAAATACAACCTACTAAAAAACCACTTAAAGAACATTTTCCAAACATAAAAGTTAATACGCGGAATGTCTTGTTTTATTCCAAAATCATTCAGGTTTTTGTATTTAAAACCAATACATAACAAATCGTCAATCAAGTGGTATGATTGAAAATAAGCAATATTTGCAACGTTTGTAGCGTGTATGGTTTCCAACCACATACGTTTTTTTATTTTCAAACTTTTTACAGCAGGCAAATCATTGGGTAAAGGATTGTGAGAAAACGATAAAACTGTTCTTGCTTTGTCGTCGTTTTTTTCTGCCAAAGTGCCGAAATGACCATTTATCACTCTGATATTTTTCAAAAGATTATATTGCGGAATATATTGCAATCCGTTTGCATAGTTAATAAGCGCTTCCTGCGGATTTTCCAAAAAATAGTTTTGTACCGTATCAACAAACGACATATGAAAAGCGTCGTCATTGTCAATTCGTGTTGTGAGCAAATATTGCGGTTGATTTTCCAAAGATTTTAACTCACTCAACACAAATCGGTTCAAGATTTCTTGCCATTTTCCGTACGGAATTGATGACATATAACGAAATTCCATATTCGGAAAAATGCGCTTATATTCTTCAAGTTTTTTTCTCCATTTATCGGGCAATTTGTCATTAAATAAAAGAAACCAAGTGAAATTTTTGTTACTCTGATTGCTCATAGACGGAAAACAATAAACATCAAACAAGCGAAACCGTTCCGACAAATATTCATCGCTGTTCACGTAGTCATACGAAACTTCATAACCTGCCCAATCAACAAGGTTAAATCGTGTTAAAATAAAATGTTTAAATAATGTATTCATTGTTTAGATATATTATGTCGTATAATTTACTTCGTTAAATTAAATTTTTAATCTATGTGTTTTATGAATAAATTCAATGATTTTATAAGGAATATCAAGATTTTTGGCATATTTATTCCAATTTGATACGGCTGCAATTACCTCTTCTATAACTTCATTTGTTTTTTTTATGTTCATTTGTTCTGCAAATTTCAATAAATCCTGCCGCGTAAAATCGTCTCGTTTTCCATTCATTGTGAGTTGATGATGTGCGGTAAAATTGCCTGCGGGATTATACGCAAAAGTCATATCGTAAGCGGGTGCAAGTTTCCATACGCCATTTTTGTTCATCAGAAACGAAAAATTTTTGGTATGGTCATCCTGATTGCGTGCCACAATGTTGAACACCATTCGCCGGAACATCTGTTCGGCATCAGAATAAGGCAATCGTAAACTGCGCATTGTCTGAAAAAGTTGTTCGTAAGAATATGCTCCCGGCAAATTAAAATCGAAGTGTGCTAATCCGCAAAGCGTTTGTGTATGCAGTTTTTCGCTATTTCCCGGTCGGTCAAAACGCCGCGTAAGAAAATGATGACGGTTATTTTCGCTCAACAACCGCGATTCGCTCATTTCAATGCCGCAATCTGTCGCCATTTGATAGTAAGCATATTCTATTTGTCCGAAATGCTCGGGGTCACCAAGTTGTTGGTTTGTTACGCCGTCGAGTTTTATCAACCAATGCGTAAAACCCTCAGGCGCATTGAGTTGTCCCGAGCGGATTTCGCCCGTTTTTTCGTTATAAGCAATCACCGCTTTTGCCCGCGCACCGCCTGCCGAAGTACCTACCTTGATTATTTGTTTCAAATCCTCGTCGTGCAATTCCGTATGAAGTTCCGCTTTATCCGACAGCGCTTTGTGCGCCACTTCCACAAGCGATTGGAGTTCAATTTTCGACGAAGCGTTTGACACAAACCGTTCCGCCGGCTCAAATTCCAGCGCCCCCATTCCGCGCTTACCTTGATAAAGCAGCCGTTCTATCGGATTATAAGCGTCGGCATTGCGTCCTTGCTCTGCCAACCATTTATTAATCAACGCATTACCAAATTTATCGGGCAACGAATCAGCCAATAATCCGGGCAAACCTTTGTAAGTTTCTCTATTCAGTTCGGAAAATGAGTATATGACACCTTCATTTAAAGGCATTTTCAATGGCGAAATTTCTAAACCTTTGGAAATAAACTTTTTATCATATTCAAAAAAAGCCATTCCGCGTTGCTCGTTCCACGAAACAATGCCTGCCAATTCGCCCCAAAGTCTTATGTTTGCATAATTTACCATTTTATTTCCGGTTCTGCTGCCATTAATATTTCAGGTTCTACAATTTTGTATGGTTTCACACGCTTTTGTCTTTTCATCGAAGCCCGCTGGCGTTGTTTTCCGTGTAACCTGGCAATTTGAACAGGACTTACAGGCGCTTCGGTAATGAAGTTATTAAGAATTTCCAATTTTTCCAAAGCACGCAACATCTGCACAAACGAAATCATAGTGCCGTTTCCATCGTTTTCCATAGTACTGACAGCACTACGCGACAAACCTGCTATCTTGCTCATTTGCAACTGAGTAATGTTTTTATTGAGCCGCATTTGTTTAAGTTGAGCGCCAAGTTGGCTCAATATTGCTTTATCGCTCATTGGATAAGTAAATATATTGACTGAATTTTCAATCATAATGGCAATAATTTTACATTAACGCTGCAAATTTACGACATTATTTTTGATTACAAAATTTTTTTTAGTGTTTTTTGCATTTTTTACAATTTCATTGTTAAAAAAACTCAACTTTTTTCAATAAATTCTACAAATTGCTTTTCAATGTTTTTCCAATTATATTTTGTTTCGGTTAATTCTCTTGCGCGATTGCAATGTTGTTGATACAATTCCCTGTTTTCGATATATTGCAATATTTTTTTAACGATTTCATCAATATTTTCAGGATTTACCAAAAAACCGCATTCGTCAATTTCAGGCATACCTTTACGAATAGCCTTTAAATTTGAATACACAACGGGACGACCTGCTGCCATATAATAAAATAGTTTTATCGGCAAGCAGCGGGTATTTTCCCAATCAATTTTTCGCAAATCGAAAAAAATATCTGCATCTCCATATTTTTCACAAAAAATGTCAAACGGCAATTTTGGTAAAAATTCAACCGTCAAATTTTTATCATAAACTTGTGTCTCTGTTGTATCAGTATCAATCGCAATTACACGAAGTAAAAAATCGGTGTCCGGTAAACGCTTTGCACATTGCATTGCTACTTGCAAAGTGCTGTTAAAGCCGGAAGCCTCCGTTAATTTTCCGGTAAAAAACAGTACAACTTTTTGAATATTTTTACTGACAGGATATGTTTTTATTTGCTCTAAATCAGCATAATAAGTCAAATATGCGTTTCTTTTCCAAAAAAACAACTTATATGGTATGGCTTTATAATATTCTCCAAAAATAAAACCCGAAACAAGAAAAGAAACAAAAAATGAAATACCACATAACAGGGGAAATTTCAAAATATTTTTGATTTTTGAAGTATGATGAAAATAAACTTTTGAAGGATACCATTCGGTTATATCGTAATAAATTTTCAAATGCCGTTTTTTTAATTTTCTTTTGTATCTACTTGCTGCTAAAACAGATATTGGATTATCACAAATTACGACATCAGGATTTATGATTGACAAATAATGGGAAAAATTATTGATTTTTTGAATGTGAGGTATATTTCTTTCAAAACAAAAAAAATTCTCTCTCGCCACCGGTTTACTTGTTGCCGAAACAATAAATATCTCGTGTTTACACTCAAGTAATGCTTGCGACTGCTGGTACCACACTCTATCGTCAAGTGGTGAATGTACGGCTAATGCAAATGCTATTTTCATTTTAAACTTCTACTCTTTTAAATAAATATTTTTTAACAAAATACATCAATGGACGATAAATCTGTCGTTTGTACCAACTCCATTCGCCGCAATAGAGCAAATAACTGCCTTTTACGCCATCTTTGAAAAGGAAAATATCATTTTTCGTATGTGCGGCAGGTGAAATTCGTCCGCAATCGTAACGAACGATGCTTTTTTTGCTTAATTGTCGAAAAGTATTATCATATAAAAAATACGATGCCGATTTTTCGCGCCCTTCAAGTGAAGTGGCTGAATATATGGAAATTGCAAAATCTTTTCGGACATAAATAATCAATCCTGCAATTCGTTTTTTTGCCTCATCTTCCACGAAAAACAATTGGAAATTTTCATTTTCCAATAACTTTTTTAGCATTTCCAACGACAACTTTTCTCCGAGTTTCTTTCGTTCAACCATTGCCGAATGAATTTCCAGATAATCTATTAAATCTTGTTGTGTCGGATTTGTAATTTCCCGAAAATCAAGATTATATTTTTCTGTTCTCCGGAGGTTTTTTTGCCAATTTTTATCATATTCTATCTGTTTTTGCAAATCAAGCAGAATGGAAAGTGGTGTGGAAAACAATCCGGCAGGTTTGAGAAAGCCAGCCTGCCGTATGCCGATTTCATACAAAGCATTATATGGCAACGACGAATTTATCTCAATCATATCAAAATTTGTCTGCACAATGGCTTTGTAAAAATCTCTGATTTTTTTGCTGTCTATATTTTTTTCGTCAAGCAAACATTCGCTTTCAATTATCAATAATTTCAACCCAAAACGTTTCATCGTGTTGCCCATACAGGCAATAGCCGGTTTCTCCAACGAATCGACAAAAAACACAAAACGATTTTCATCTTTGATTGAATTCATCGTCCACCAACCTTCACTTTGTGTAAATGGCACAAAATCAAAGTTTTGCGTTATCTCAAAAAAAATATTTTTATTAACTGATTCCATTTTTCACAAATTTTAAAACCGAAAATAATTTTGAATAATTCTTTGAAATGCAAAAATACGGCACTTGTTCTGCTCCAAATTGCTGAAACGATTGTGCAATGCCTTCAATCATACTTCCCTCAAAATCAAATATTTTTGTTTTATCCGATATGGATTTTATGGTTTCCCAAAACACTTTTGTAGAAGCGCCATCTGACTTAAACTGTGGATTTATGGCAGAAATATAAGCGTAAGCCGAATTTTTATCCCAAGTAAAAAACAATGCAGAATGAAAATGACCGTTTTTGTCTTTTAAGGCAATTATTTTCCCTTGTTCTCTTTTAATTGTTTCATTATAAATGGATAAAAATAATTTTTGGGAATATCCTATCCTGTCATTTTTTTGCTGCAAACATTCTTTGTGAAAATCATAAAACTCATTGGCAGAAACTGAAAAATCTACAAACAAATCTTCATTTTCTTTTTTTATGTGTTTTTGTTTGGCATATGAAAAATTTTCAAAAACTTTTTCCAAATCGCTCAAATCTTTAATTTGATAAGTATATCGCGTAGTTTGCCGAAAACCACGCCAATAAAACGGTTGCCAATTAGTAAAAGAATGATGAAAATTTTGCGAAAAATACGAAACATTCAGCGTTTCAAGTTGGTCAATTAAATTATTCATCACTCGTTTCTC
>JGI24696J40584_12961465_pt1 | contig 17046 bp, 19 predicted proteins | sample TergutCo191P4_FD_40584 | JGI IMG/M metagenome (IMG submission 40584)
CCTGGCCTGGCTGGCGCAGCTGAACCCCGCCGCCATCGCCGCCATCTCAGGGGTGTTCAGCATCCTGGAGAAGGGCAGCGGCTCCATCCCCCCGGCCGTCATGGCCTCCGACGCCGCCGACGTGCTGCAAAGCATCCTACTGTTCTCGTTCCTGATCTGCGAGTTTTTCAGGCGCTACGAGATACGAATCAAGAAGCCGGAAAAAAATGTAGAGACGCACGGCAGTGCGTCTCCCGCAGAGCAGGAGGTGGCCCCATGAACACCTTCGTGAATTTCCTGCGGGCGTCCATCCTGGCGGGCACGCCCCTGCTCTTCGGCACCCTGGGCGAGGTCATCAGCGAGAAGGCGGGCAACCTCAACCTGGGCGTGGAGGGCATGATGTGGGTGGGGGCCCTGGCGGGGTTCTTCACGGCCTACAGCACGAACAGCGCGCCGCTGGGCATCCTGGCCGCCTTCGGCGCGGCGGCGGCCTGCGCGGCTTTGTACGCCTTCCTCACCGTCACCGTGCGCGCCAACCAGAACGTCGCGGGCCTCACGCTCACCACCTTCGGCATCGGCATCTCCCTGGTGCTGGGCTACCGCATGACGAACGCCCTGGGCGGCGCGCCGCAGATTCCCGCCGAGGTAAAGGCCCGCTTGGCGGCCTTCGAGCTGCCGTTGATCGGCAAAATCCCTTGGCTGGGCCGGGTGCTGGAGCAGGGCCCGCTCACCTGGCTCGCCATCGCGCTGTGCGTCGCCGCGGCGATTGTGTACGGCAAAACCCGCCTGGGGCTGCATATCCGCTCTGTGGGCGAGAACCCCGCCGCCGCGGACGCCGCGGGCATCCGCGTCTCGCTGCTGAAATACGCCAGCGTCATCCTGGGCGGGGGAATCTGTGGCATCGGCGGGGCGTTCATGAGCCTGGTGACGGGCGGCGGCCTGTGGCAGCCCGCGGGCATCGTCAACGGCTCCGGCTGGATTGCCGTGGCCCTGGTGATCTTCGTGCGCTGGAACCCCATGCTGGCCGTGCCGGGCGCGTTCGTATTCGGGGCCTTCCGCTCGATGAACTACTACATCCCCGACAGCGTGGTCTCCATCCCGCAGGCCTTCTACCAGATGCTGCCCTTCGTGCTGACCATCGTGGTGCTGGTGATCTCCGGCCTGCGCAAGAAGGGGCGGCACGCGCAGCCGGCGGCACTGGGCGCGAATTATTTCCGGGAGGAACGGTAGCGGCTCCCCCCGGCCTGCGGCCGCCCCCCTCGCAAGCGGAGGGGGCATAACGCAAAAACCAAAAAGGCCTCCGCAGCGTTGCCGCGGAGGTCTTTCCGTTGTTCGGGATGGTTTTCCTTACGCGAGGAAACCCTGGATCGTCGCCCAAAGATTCGTAAAGAATGCAACGATCGCGTCCCACTGTGCGGTCAGCCAAGCAATGACAGCGTCCATGTTGCACCTCCTTTCCTTGATATAATGGGGCCCGGGAATAATATACCATATGAGACAGAGTTTGTCAACAAAAACTTTCAAATTGTGTCGATTTTTTACGGCGTCCGGAAATCCACGATGGCGCTGCTGCCGCTGACCTGGGGCAGCTTGCCGTCCCATTTCTGGATCTTCTCGTATTCCACCAGGTTGGGCGTCAGGGATTCCGCCAGCTTGCGGTTGGCCTCCGCCTGGGCCTCGGCTTTCACCAGGATGGCCTGGGCCTCGGACTCGGCGGCCTTGGCGGCGGCCTCCGCCTTCACCACCCGCTGCTCCTCCTCCGTGCGCACGCGGATGAGCTGCTGCTGGGCCACCTGCTTCTCCTCGATGGCCTTGTTGAAGGCCTCGCTGAAGTCGAAGTTGACGATGTTGAACTCCCGCACCTCGATGCCGTAGGTGGAGACCTTCGCCTCCAGGCCCTGGGCGATCTCCGCGCCCACCTTGGCGCGTTCGGTGATGAGCCCCTCGGCGGTGTACTTGGCGGTGACGGACTTCACGCACTCCTGCACGGCGGGGGCCAGAATCTTGTCCATGTAGAGCTGCGCGCCTATGTTCTTTACGATGTCCACGGATGCGCCGACCTTCACGCTGAAGTTCACCGCGATGCGGCTGGTCACCGCCTGCAAGTCCTTCGACACCGCGTTGGCGTCCACCTCCAGCTTTTGGATCTGGTTGTTGACCATCTCCACGCTCTGGACGAAGGGCGCCTTGAGGTGCACGCCGTTGGTGAACACCTTGCCGCGCGGCGCGCCCAGGGTCTTCACCACGCCGGTGTTGCCCACCGGAACATAGGTAAAGCCGGACAGCACCACGATCAGCGCGAAGATGGCGATCACCACGCCCAGGGCGGCTTTCTTCCCTTTCCCGTTTGCCATAACAATGCCTCCTTGTGAAATATTTGATCCCGCGCAAAGTGTATCATATTTACGCGAAGTTTGCAAGAAAATCTTGCGCCGTGGTTAAATCTGACTGAAAATCGACCGCCTCGCCCTTGTACAGGTACACCCGGGGCACGCGGCGGCTCACGCGGCAGGCGGTTTCGTAGTTGAAGCTGGCGCTCATCGCGCCGATCTCCTCCATCGTGACGCGGCAATCCCCCTCCCCGCCCAGCAGGATCACCTCGTCCTCCATGCGCACGCCGGGGATATCCGTGACGTCCGCCATGCACATATCCATGCACACGCGGCCCAGAATCGGCGCGTACCGGCCCCGGATGATCACATGCCCTTGGTTGGAAAGCGCGCGGGGGTATCCGTCGGCGTAGCCCACGGGCAGGGTGGCCACCCGAGTTACTCTCTGCGTGCTAAATGTATGCCCGTAGCTGATGCCCGTGCCGGGCGGCACGGTTTTCAGGTGGGACACATGGGTTTTCCACGCCATCGCGGGGCGCAGGGGCAGGTTCTCTTTCGCCGCCTCCTCCGAAGGGTACAGGCCGTACAGCGAAATGCCGAAGCGTACCATATCAAAATGCTCGGTGAACTCCATGGCGGCGGCGCTGTTGCTGGCGTGCTTCAGCGGGATTTGAACCCCCGCGGCCTCCAGCGCCTTTATAAACGCGACGAATCGATCATACTGGGCCCGCGCGCTTGCCTTGTCGGCCTCGTCTGCCCGGGCGTAATGGGTGAATACGCCCTCGAGCTCCAGGTCCGGCATTTGCGCGATTTGCGCGATCTCCTCCGCGCAGGCCCGCGTATCCTCGAAGCCGATGCGCCCCATCCCGGTATCCACCTTGACGTGTATCACCTGGCGCTTCCCGTTTTCCCGCGCGGCTTTCGAGAGAGCCTGCGCCTGCTCCATTGAATATATCGTCTGCGCAACGTCGGCGGCCAAAAGTGCCCCGTACTGCGCGGGCGAGGTGTAATTCAGCAGCAGCACGGGCTTCGTGACGCCCCCCGCCCGCAGGGTGAGGGCCTCCTCCAGCACGGACACGGCGTAGTATTCGCACTTGCCGCCGAGGAAGCGCGCCAGCGGCAGCGCCCCGTGGCCGTAGGCGTCGGCCTTGATGACGCACATGAGTTTCACGCCCGGGGCAAGGCGGGCGCGCAGGGCGTTCACGTTGGCCTCGATGGCGTCCAGGGAGATTTCGGCCCATGTGCGCAGGTAGTTCGTTTGATTCATAACAGCTCCATTCTCACGGCCGGTTCCGGCGTTTCCTCCGCGCGGCAGCACACCGCCGCCACATAGCCCGCGGGCATGGCGGGATAAAAAATCTCGCCCGCCCCACCCGCCTTGAACACGGCCTCTTTCCTCACCCAGAGCGTGAGCAGCGGCACATCCTCCTCGCCGGAAAAAGCGATCTTGCGGCGGATGGCCGCCTCGTTGCGCAGGGGGCGGCCGGCGCGTTCCGCGTCGCAGCCGATTTCGCCCAGCGCGCTCACGGCCAGCAGAACCAGGCCGTCGGCATGGCTGATGCTGAAGAAGGGTCCTCCGGGCAAGTAAGGCTTGCCGTCCGCGCGAACGCGAACGTCCCCCTCCGCGCAGCCCAACACGTCGCGGAGCAATTGCCGCCCGGCGCGGTGCTCGGCTTCACGCATAGCCTTTCGGTCGGGCAGGCGGGGGATTTCAGTGTAATACAGCCGGGCCATCTATGCACTCCTCGCAGAAGCGTTTCAGGGCGGGGATGTCATGAATTACAGCGTCCCAGAGCCTGTCTTCGTCCAAATTGCCATAAGCATGCGCAACAATATTGCGCATGCCGCGAACCTTCGGCCAATGTATTTTTTGCATAGAGCGATCTCTGAAAGGCTCTGTCAGTTTTGTGCTGATTTCACCAATCTGAAATATTTTCATGCAAACCGAATCATAGAATTCGTCATCCTGCAGAAACTCGTCATAGCTTCTGTTATGTCGATCAAGCGATTGCAGTATTCCGTTGCAAAAATCCAAAATTTCTTCCAGGCGGACAATATCCTGCTCATCCATAAATCTTCACCCTTTCCCGATAAACATTGTTTACAAACCGTTCCTTCGCCCGTGGGCGCATCAGTGCCGCTTCCTCCACCAAGCTCAGTTCCTTTTGCAGGCTTTCCTCCAAGTCCGCGTACAGCGCTCCAATCATCATACCCCGGAGTTTCGCCCCCCGCCCATCGAACAGCACATCCACGTCGCTGTCCTCGGTGGCCTCGCCCCGGGCATAGGAGCCGAAGATATACACCGCCGGAAGCTCATACTTCTCGGCAATGGGCTTTATTTTTTCGCGCAGCTCGTCCAAGGTGTAGATCACGGCGAACACTCCCTTTTTCTTATAGTATGCGCAGCCTGCAAAACCCCTTCTTGCCCTTCCTGAGCATCACCGGCAGCTCTTCCTTCCTGATGGCGAACGCGATGCCGTCCGCTTTCGTGTCGTCCGCGAACACCCCGCCCTGGTCCACCAAACGCCTTGCCTCGCCCCTGGATTTCGCGAGGCCCGCAAGCACGAGGGCGGACACGATGTCGATCGCGCCGTCGGTGAAGTCGTCGTCACTCAGCGTGACAGAGGGGATGCTTCCGCCCTCCCCCGCCCCGGCGAAAAGCGCCTTCGCGGCGGACTGCGCCTTTTCGGCCTCCGCCTGGCCGTGGATGAGCTTCGTGACCTCGTAGGCGAGCTTCTCCTTGGCCTGGTTAATCGCGCTGTCGGTGAGCTTTTCATATTCGGCGATCTCCTCCAGGGTCAGGAAGGTAAGCATCTTCATGCAGTTGATCACGTCGCTGTCGGCCACGTTGCGCCAGTACTGGTAGAAATCGTAGGGGCTCGTGCGCACGGGGTTGAGCCACACGGCGCCCTTCTCGGTCTTGCCCATCTTCTTGCCCTCGCTGGTCAGCAGCAGGGTGAACGTCAGGCCGTATACCTCCTTGCCGTCGCAGCGGCGGCACAGCTCCACCCCGCCGATGATGTTGGACCATTGGTCGTCGCCGCCCAACTGCATCTGGCAGCCCAGCGCCCGGCTCAAATGCAAAAAGTCGTAGCTCTGCATGACCATGTAGTTCATCTCGAAGAAGGACAGGCCGGTCTCCAGCCGCGATTTATAGCACTCTGCGGCCAGCATGCGGTTGACGGAAAAATGAACGCCGATCTCCCGCAGGAAGTCGATGTAGTTCAGCCCCAGCAGCCAATCTGCGTTGTCGACCATGAGGGCGCGGCCGTCGCTGAAGTCGATCAGCGCGGACATCTGCCGCTTGAAGCAACCGATGTTGTGGCTGACCTCCTCCCGGGTGAGCATCTTGCGCATATCGTTTTTGCCGCTGGGGTCGCCGACAAGCACCGTGCCCCCGCCCAGCAGCACGATGGGGATGTGCCCCGCCCGCTGCATGTGGGCCATGACCATCATCGGGATAAAATGCCCCACCGTCAGGCTGTCCGCCGTGGGGTCGAAGCCGATGTAGAAACGCACGGGCTCGCCGCCGGCAAGCAGCGCCTCGGCTCTCTCCATGTCGGTGCACTGGGCGATGAGATTGCGGGCTTTCAGTTCCTCAAATACGTTCATTGCGAATACTCCTCATCATACTAAATTTATTATAGTGGAACGCCGTACAAAAGTCAATAAAAATAGCCCGGGAGCCTTGTGACGGCTTTCGGGCTTTGTGTTCCGGGCGGCTTTACGCGCCGGGCAAAAGACGGGAAAGCCGGTATCGGTAGCCCGACACAGCCAGCGTATATGCATAATAGCGAAGCGGTAACATGGCGGCTCTCCTTTCTTTCCATCGGCGTTCTCTATTTTAGTATACACGGATTCGTGAAAAAGTCAAGAAATAATTTCCTTGATTCTCTCCACCTGTTCCGCAATCTCCTCCATCGCCGCGGCGTTCCTCTCGCCGGGGCGCATCACCGGGCAGCCGCAGCCGATGCGGTCGTCCGGGCGGCCATACTCGATCGAAATGATTTTCGGCGAGCAGACGGCAAGCAGCTCCCGCAGAACCCGGTAGCCCAGCTCGTTGATTTTCACGTGGCACATGAGCTTGCCGTCTTTTTCCGCCCAGCCGTTGATGTGGATTTCGCTCACGCGGTCCAGGGGCAGCCGGGAGAGGTAGGCGCGGAAGTCCTCGCGCAGGTCACGCGCGGCGCAGTAGGCGTGGCTGACGTCCAGCAAAAAGTCGCAGCCCGACTGGACGACCATCTCCGTGATAACCTCCGGCTTGATGCAGTCCCCATACTTCAGGTTCGGGAAATTTTCCACGGAGACAAATTCCATATGGGCGTATTTTTCCCGCAGGGCAGCGAGATTTTCTATGATCTCACGCAACGGGGGCATTTTGGGGCCCTGATACGGGTGCAGCGAGACGCCGGGCGTCCCGCTCAGCGCGATGAGGCGTTCCATGTCGGGGTATACCCCGTGCAGCAATATGGGCCGCAGCCGTCTCACCCTTTCGGCAAATGGCGCAAACGCGTCCGCATCGCGCAGGGCGTCCATCTGAAACCCCAGCCCCGGGAACTTGAAATAGTCAATATCGATCCTGCCCTCCCGCACAAGGGCTTCCGTTTCGGCGTAATAATTGCACGCAAGCTTCATATGCCACCTCCCGCACCAATCATAGCGATTCCAGAAAGGAATGTCAAGAAAAAGATTGATTTCGCGATGGGAATATGTTAAAATAAAGAAATGGAGGCTGTGCTATGCGATACGTCATCGACCGAATAGAGGGCGCCCTTGCCGTGTGCGAGCGGGAGGACGGCCTGTTCTCCGATATCCCCCTCTGCCAATTGCCCCAAGGCGCGAGGGAGGGCAGCGTGTTGCTTTGCGAAAACGGCGCGTGGGGCCTCGATACGCGGGCGGAAAAGGAACGGCGGGCAAGGCTATTTGAAAAGCAGGAGGGGCTGTTCGGATGAAGATTGACATTCTGTCTGTTGCGCCGCTGTGCGACAGGGCAAAGTGCGCGGCGTCGCTGAATGAATTTTTCGCGGGCTTTGACGACAGGCCGCTATTGACTGAAGAGACTGTGTGCGCGGAGAAGTTTGAAATGGACGGCTATGAAGACGCCCTGGAGTGCTGCGAGGAAGCGCTGATCACCTGCGTACCGGACGAAGCCTTGACAGGCCTGAAGATCGACGAACACAGCATTTACGAGTTGACGGACGGCGGCGGGCGGCAATTCCAGATGATCCTGCGGGAGGCCGCGCCCGGGCGGCTGCTTGTGCGGAAGGGCAACTATCCCTACGGGGAGCTCACACCCGGCATGGCGGAGCTCGCTTGCGTGTTTGACCGGGCGCGTTTCCCCGACCTGGCGAAGCTGGCGGCCTTCGGCCTTGACGGCCTGCCCTCCTTCCACGAATCCCGCATGGAGGTGCTCTCGCGGGAGGGCAATGCCCTGCGGCTCTACATCCGCGGCGGCATTTTTTCGCCCGTCAACATGACCATGACCCTCACCGGGATCACGCGGGAGGAGAGCCATCTGGACGACGCGGACGACCCCTGGGCGTATTTCGCGCAGGAGGCGAACGTGAGCGACGTCAGGCTATATTCCGAACCGGACGGTTACTGTGTGCGGTTTTCCGGTTGGGAAACCGAAGCGGAGCATAAGAATGAGCTCATCATCCGGTGCGCCGGCCTGGAGCTTTCATTTGAGAAACAGAAGGAGCGCAACAATTGACCCTACTCTACCTCCGCCACGGGCAGACCGACTGGAACGTGCAGGGCCTCTTCCAGGGGCGCACGGATATCCCCCTCAACGAGACCGGGCGCGAACAGGCGCGGGCACAGGCGGCGGCGCTGGTTGGGCACCAACCGCCGATTGAGATGATATACGCGTCTCCCCTGCTGCGCGCGAAAGAGACGGCGGAGATCGTTCAGCAAGCATTGGGCGATGTGCCCATGCTTTTCGACGAGCGCCTGGTGGAACAATCCTTCGGCAGCCTGGAGGGCACGGTGATCGTGCGCGGGGCGCTGGACGAGGCGGGCTTCGCGCGGCACGGCGCGGAACCCCTTGAGGCGCTGAAGGCGAGGGTCGGGAGCTTTCTGGACGAGATTAGCGCCAAACACCCGGCGCAATGCGTATTGGCCGTGGCCCACGGCAGCGTGGGGCGCACGGTGCAGCACTGTGTGCACGGGGGCGAGACCGTCCGCGTTGAAAATGGGGCGCTTATGCGCTTTACATACTAGAATATTTGGAGGATCACTATGCATTGGGCACAGCGCATCGCGGATGAGATCATCGCGCGGGAGGATAAGCGGGAATACGTATGCGCCACGGGCATCAGCCCCTCGGGGTCGGTGCACATCGGGAATTTCCGGGACACGGTGACGGCCTGGTTCGTCTGCCTGGCATTGCGCGGGCGCGGCAAACAGGCGCGGCTGCTGTATTCGTGGGACGACTATGACCGCCTGCGCAAGATCCCCGCCAACGTAGCGGCCGTCCGCGATGATTTCGAGCAGTATATCGGTATGCCCCTGGCGGAGATACCCGACCCCTTCGGCTGCTGCGAGAGCTACTGCGCGCATTTCGAGAAGGAGTTCGAGCAGGCCCTGGCCGCCTTCGGCATCGAGGCCGACTTCCGCTGCCAGTCTAAGGAGTATAAGAGCGGGCGCTACGCGCCGCATATCATCACTGCGATGCACATGCGCAGGGAGATTTTCGATATCCTCGACAGCTTCCGCACCCAGGAGGCCCAGCCCGGCGAACGGGAGGCCTACTACCCCGTGAGCGTCTACTGCCCCGCCTGCAAAAAAGATACAACAACCATCACAGAATATGACGAGGCCAGCGAGACTGCCAAGTACACCTGCGATTGCGGCCACACCGGGACATATGACTTCAAGCAAGACCACCACTGCAAGCTCAGCTGGAAGACCGACTGGGCCATGCGCTGGATGATGGAGGGCGTGGACTGCGAGCCCGCCGGCAAAGACCACTCCAGCCCCACGGGCAGCTACGCCACAAGCAAGGTCATCGCCCAACAGGTGTACGGCTTCCCGCCGCCGGTATACCAGGGCTTCGAGTTCATCGGCATCAAGGGGGGCGCGGGCAAAATGAGCAGCTCCTCCGGGCTGCTGGTGACCCCGGAGGCTCTGTTCAAGCTCTACCAGCCCGAGGTGATCCTGTGGCTCTACGCCAAGACAGACCCCATGAAGGCCTTCAATTTCTGCTTCGACGACGAGATTCTGCGGCAGTACTTCGAGTTCGACAAGATGCTCACGCAGGTAAAGGCCGGCCAGGCAAACGAACTCACACAGGAGATCATCGCCTACAGCACCATCCCCGGGCGCGAGGTGAAGCCCGTGCCCATGGCGCAGCTGGTGAGCTTCGGCTCCATCGTGGAGTTCGACCCCGCCATGCTCGAGACAATCTTCGATAAAATCGGCACGCCCTTCGCGAAAGCTGACTTCGCCGAGCGCGTGGGCCTGGCAAAGTATTGGCTGTACCAGTGCTCGCCGGAGAGCATCTACATCCTGCGCGCCGAACCGGACACAGCGTATTTCAACGCCCTGCCAGAAGAAGAGCAGGCGGATCTCCGCCTGCTGCATAAGTTTTTGACTGAGGAAAGCTATGACCTGGACGCGCTGCAAACCAAGCTCTATGCCATCCCCGCGGATAAGCAGCGCCAGGCGGGCTTTTTCAAGAATGTATATCGCCTGCTCATCGGCGCGGACCGGGGGCCGAGGCTGTATCTGTTTTTGTTCGCGCTGGAACGGGAGAGCTATATCGGGTTGCTGGAGTTTTAATGCTTTATAGCGTTATACATGATGGAGACGCACGGCAGTGCGTCTCCATCATCAAGCCAAGCGTTTTTTAGGGGAGACGCACGGCAGTGCGTCTCTACAGCTACATCCTCTCCGGCGCCTCGATCCTGAACAAGCGCAGCAGATTGCCCAGCACATCCCTCACGCAGGCGCACAGCGCAAGCCGCGCCTGCAGGAGGGATTCTTCTTCGCCCATCACGCGGCAGGCGTTGTAGAACTTGTGGAACTGCCCCGCCAGCTCCATGCAGTAGCGCGTCACCCGGGCGGGGTCATAAGCCCGCGCGGCCTCGGCGATCTCCCCGGTGAGGCCCGCCAGCAGGCGGATAAGCTCGCGCTCTTCGCCTGTGTTAAGCAAGCAAAGCTCTTCTCTGGTGCAGGCACGCTGCTTAATGCCTTCTTCCGCGAAGCGTTTAAAGATGCTGCATATCCTCGCGTGGGCGTATTGGCAGTAGTACACCGGGTTCTGGGCGGACTGCTCCACGGCGAGGTCCAGGTCGATATCCATGGCGGCGGCGGGGTCGCGCATGTTGAACAAAAACCGCAGGGCGTCGATGGGGATGTCGTCCAGGAGGTCCTCCAGGGTGATGGACTTGCCCGTGCGCTTGCTCATGCGCACCACTTCGCCGCCCCGCACGAGCTTCACCAGCTGCATGAGAATGATGTCCAAGCGTTCGGCGGCGATGCCCATGGCGGCCAAAATCGCCTTGAGGCGGATGGCGTAGCCGTGGTGGTCGCTGCCCCAGATGTTGATCGCGCGGGCGAACCCCCGGGTCTGCAGCTTATTATAATGATAGGCGATGTCCGGCACGATGTAGGTGGGAAACCCGTTGGAGCGCACGAGCACGAAGTCCTTGTCCAGGCCATAATCCGTGGCCTTGAACCACAGCGCGCCGTCCTGCTCGTAGGTCTTGCCGCTCTCGCGCAGCAGCTCAATCACGCGGTCAACTTCGCCGTTCTTATAGAGCGCGCTTTCGTAGAACCAGGTATCGTATTGGATCCGATAGCGCTCTAAATTCGTCCGAATCTCTTCTACATTCAACGGCAGGGCGAAAGCCACCAGCGCCGCGCGCCTCTCCTGCTCGGGCTTTTCAAGATAACTACCGCCGTGTATTTCGGCAAATTCCCTTGCGCGTTTTGTGATGTCCTCCCCATGATACGCGTCCTCGGGCATTTCGATTTCCGCGCCGAACCGCTGTTGATAGCGCACATCCAGGCTCAGGCCGAATTTCTCGATCTGGTTGCCGCCGTCGTTGACATAGAATTCCCGCTCCACGGCATACCCCGCGGCCTCGAGTACAGTCGCCAGGCAGTCGCCCAGCGCGCCGCCCCGGGCGTTGCCCATGTGCATGGGGCCGGTGGGGTTGGCCGAGACGAACTCCACCAGCACGCGCTCGCCGTTGCCGATGATCGAGCGCCCGTAGTCCTCGCCCTTGGCCAGCACGTCACGCACAATATCGGCATAATATTCGTCTTTGTAATAAAAATTCAAGAACCCGGCTCCGGCGCATTCGCAGCGGGCCGCGTAGGTGCCGGACAAATCGATGTGCCCGATGACGGCCTCGGCGTTCCTGCGGGGGGCCTGCCGCAGCTCCCGGGCCCATGCCATGGCCGCGTTGGAGGACAAATCCCCGTTGCGGCGCTCGGCGGGTGTCTCGAGCGTAAACGTGGCCTGCGGGATGGCGGGCAAGTCCCCCGCGGCAAAAGCGGCCTTCGCAGCCGCTTCAATGGCTTGTTTGATTTGACTTTGCGCTTCTTCCACGAGAAATGACATATTGCCTCCTGCTTATTCGTCTCTGAAATATCTGCGCACCGTGTCCCAATCGGGTTCCCATTCCTTCAGGATGAAGCTTTGGCAGCCCAATTCCAGGTGCAGCTCGTTGTCGTCCCATCGGTCGCCGATCCCGGCAGCAAAATCATGCTTGCTTTTCAGCTGCTTCGTGATGTCCATGCGCTCCCGCTGATTCTTCCCCAGATAGACCTCGCCGTCGGGAAAGCCCACGCTGTACAGCCATTGCCGCGTGATGTCAACATAGTCGTCAGGCCGGGCGCCGATATAAATCAGCCTGTACATTTCGGACAATTCCCGCATCATCTCCACGCTGCCGGCGGTGGGGGCGTCCTTCATGATTTGCTTATCCGAAAAGAACAGCTTTTCCCCCAGCCGCTGCAACGGGATTCTGTGCCGCATGTCGCAGACCGTGCCGTCCAGGAAGACCAGAATTGCTTTCATAGGCTTTTCCTCATACTATTCCGCGGCGAAGAACGTTGCAAAGCGCTCAGCCGCTCCGCGGTGCCTTCCTCAGTCATCCGAGATGACAGCTCCTCCCACGCGGAGGAGCCTTGGGGCGTAGTCGAAAGCACGCTGACCAGTTGCGCACATGTAAAATCGCTCAATGAAACACCCGTTCCAGCCTAATCCCCCAGGCTCCCTCCCGTGGAGGGAGCTGTCGCCTCGGGCGACTTTTGCGTGCCTTAGCGGCGCAAAAGTAGAGGAAGGCATCGCGGAGCGACGCAACCTACCCCCTCGCCTGCACCTTGATCTCCATCTGGTTGCTGGACATCAGGTCCGCGCAGAAATCCAGGGTGTAGGCAAGCTTGATCCGCCCCCCGGCGCGGCTGATGCTGGCATCCACCGAGCGCGCGTAGACGCCCAGGTGCATCATGCCGGCGGGGGTGTTGTAGTAGCAGCTGTGGCGCACGCCCTGCTCCAAAGTGATTTCCAGGGGGGATTCCCCCCGGCGCGACAGCGAGACCGTGCGGTTCTGCACCCGCAGGGCGGCGCGGTTGGCCTCGGGGCCGTCGCTTTCCATGTAGTCCAGCTCCCAGCCGCCGCCCTTGTCCTCGGGCAGCTCGGTGAGCACGCCGTCGCACAGGAATTCCGAGGCGTAGGTTTCGCCCTCCACCTCGTGGGAGTCCCGGATCTCAATGACCACGGGCACACGTTTTTTCTTCGCCATTTTGACTTCCTCCCTTACAATGCTTTCTTCATCGTCACAAACTTGCCGCGCTTCTCCGCTTTGACAAACCCAAGCTTCTCATACAGCCGCATAGGGCCCTGGCAGTCCCACTCGTAGCGTTCGCTCCGCTCAACGGGGAAGCCCGCAACGGCGGCATAGCCTTCGGCCTCCGCGTCGGTTATGACTTGTTGTAAAAGCGCGGTGGCGACGCCCTTCCCGCGGTATGCCGGGGCAATCTCGAAGCAGATCACGGCCTTTTCCCGCTTTTCTGCCGGCGCGTAAAAAGGCACGTCATGGTATGGTTTGGTGGGGTAATTCGCCCTGTCGTTGGCGTTGCACCAGCCGATGGACAGGCCGTCAACATATGCCAGATATCCCCGCAGGATGCCCGCTTCAATCTGCCGCGCGGCTTCTTCCCGCGACACAGGGCCGGGATTGGCCTTCGCCCTGTTATATAATTTCTTATACTCCGCCTTGGACATCTGAAAGACCTGGCAATAGCACCGATAGGGGCCGTCGTCCGTAAACGCCCGGTTCTCGAAGAAATCGAAATAGTCCCCCGCAAGCGCCGGCGTAAGCGGTTTGATTGTAATTTCCATGCATTTCCCTCTATTGCAATGATTGCAGCCCCAGCTCCTTCAGCTGCGCCGCGTCCACGGGCGAGGGGCACTCCGTCATGGGCTCCGAGGCGTTCTGCACCTTGGGGAAGGCCGTCACGTCCCGCAGGCTTTCGCAGCCCAGCAGCTGCATCACCAGGCGGTCGAGCCCCAATCCCATGCCCCCGTGCGGCGGCGGGCCGTAGCGGAAGGCGTCCACCAAAAACCCGAATTTCGCGCTGATCTCCTCCTCGGTCAGTCCCAGCAGGCTGAAGATACGCTGCTGCAATTCCGGGTCGGTGACACGCACCGAGCCGCTGGACATCTCGATGCCGTTCAAGGTCAAATCGGCGGCTTTGGCGATCACATTCGCCTTGTCGCTTTCGAGAATCGCCATACTTTCGTCCGTGGGCGAGGTGAAGGGGTGGTGCATCGCCACGAACTGCTGCGCGTCCTCGTCCCAGTCGAAGAAAGGGAATTCCGTGATCCACAGGAAGTTCAGCTTGCCCTTGGGGATCAAGTCAAGCTTGCGCGCCAGCGCCTGCCGCAGCGCCCCCAGCACAGACAGCGCCAAGGAGTTTTTCGCGTCGGCCACCAGGAAAATCACGTCGCCGGGCTGCGCATCCGCACGCGCGCAGATGGCCTGCATCGTCTCCTCCGAGATGAATTTGCCGAAGGAGGACGCAATCGTGCCCTCCGCCGCCACGCGCGCCCAGGCCAGGCCCTTCGCGCCTATGCCCTTCACCATCTCTGTGAGCTTGTCGATCTCCTTGCGCGTCAGCGTATCGTAGGCCCCCTTCGCCGTGACGCCGCGCACGCAGCCGGTTTGCAGCGCAGTTTCAAACACGCTGAAGCCGCAATTCCCGAGCAAATCGCTTGCGCTCCACAGCTCCATGGCGTATCTTGTGTCGGGCTTGTCGGAGCCGAAGCGCTCCAGGGCGTCGCGCCAGGTCATGCGGGGGATGGGGAATTCGACCCCCAGCGCCAGCTCGCTGTCCAGCCGGGCGATGAAGCCCTCCACCATGTTGAGAATATCCTCCAGCTCCACGAAAGACATCTCGAGGTCGATCTGCGTGAATTCCGGCTGCCGGTCCGCGCGCAAATCCTCGTCGCGGAAGCAGCGGGCAAGCTGGATATAGCGGTCGAAACCCGCCACCATGCACAGCTGCTTGTACATCTGGGGCGACTGCGGCAGGGCGTAGAACGAGCCCGGGTGCACCCGGCTGGGCACCAGGTAGTCCCGCGCGCCCTCTGGGGTGGATTTGATCATCATGGGGGTTTCGATCTCGATGAAGCCGTTCTCATCGAAATAGTCCCGGGTGATCTTCGCGATCCTGTGCCGCAGCAGGATATTGCGCTGCAAATCGGGTCTTCTTAAATCCAGGTAGCGGTATTTCAGCCGGATCAATTCGGACGTGGGGCAATTTTCGATAATCTCGAAGGGCGGGGTTTCGCTCCTGCCCAGCAGTAAAAGCTCGCTCACGGCAAGCTCCACCTCACCCGTAGGCAAATCAAGATTTTTCGCGCTGCGCTCCCGCAGCACGCCGGTGGCCATGACGACATACTCGCTGCGCAGGCCGCGCGCCTTTTCGAGCAGCTCCGCCGGGCAGGCCTCGTCGAAGGCCAGCTGCAACAGGCCCGAGCGGTCCCGCAGATCAACGAAGATCAGCGAGCCCAAATCTCGCCTGCGCTGCACCCAGCCTGCCACTGTGATTGGCATACCGATCTGCGCGGGCCTGGGTTCCCCGCAATAATGCGTACGTTTTCTGCCGCCGAGATAATCCATGGGGTTCTCCTTATTATTCTGCGTTCAGCATCTCTTCTTCCGCCAGGCGGAACCAAATCTGTCCGAACCTGTCCGCGAAGTCATCCAGGGTGACGGGTTCCTCCGCGCCCGTGACCATGTCCTTCAGGCGGGCACAATGTGTTTGCAATTCCTCCTCGCCCAGCACCAGGGTGAACCGCGCGCCGAGCTTATCCGCGTACTTCATCTGCGCCTTCAGCGAGCGCCCTGTGATATCCATCTGCGCGGAAAGGCCTTCCGAACGCAGTTCATTGGCCAGCTGGGCCGCGCGGGTCAGGGCTTGCTCGCCCCGGTTGGCGATGTAAATCGCGCAGGGCTCGGGCGCGGGGATGGGGGCCTCCAGCTCCCGCAGGTGCATCAGGATGCGCTCGATCCCCAGGCCGAAGCCCAGCGAGGGCGTGTGCGCCCCGCCCAGCTCCTCAATCAGGCCGTCGTAGCGCCCGCCGCCGCCCAGGGCCAGGCCCTCCAGCTTCGGCAGCTCGGACACGAACTCGAACACCGTGCGGGTATAATAATCCAAGCCCCGCACCACGCGCGGGTTGAGCACGCAGGGGATCTCCATGGCCCGCAGCAGGGCCTGCACGCCCTCGAAGTGGGCCTTGCAGTCGCCGCACAGGTAGTCCGTCACGATGGGCGATTTCGCGGCGATCTCCGCGCACACCGGGCTTTTGCAGTCCAGGATACGCATGGGGTTCTTCTCCAGGCGCTCGTTGCAGGTGCCGCAGAGCTCGCCCGTATGGCGCGTAAAATAATCGCGCAGGGCATCGAGATAGACCTTCCTGCATGCGGGGCAGCCGATGGAATTCAGTTCAATCCTGTAATCGGTCAGCGAAAGCGCGGAAAAATACTCCGCCGCCAGGGCGATGACCTCCGCGTCGGCCGCGGGGGGGGCCGCGCCGAAGCACTCCACCCCGAAGGTGGTGTACTCCCGGTAGCGCCCGGCCTGGGGCTTGTCGTAGCGATAGCAGTTGAACGCGTAGCAGACCTTCTGGGGCAGCGCGTCCCCCAGCAGGCCGTGCTCCATGCAGGCCCGGGCCGCGCCCGCCGTGCCCTCGGGCCGCAGGGTGACGGAGCGCCCGCCCTTGTCGAAGAAGGTGTACATCTCCTTCTGCACGACGTCCGTGGTGCCGCCCACGCCGCGCTCGAACAGCTCCGTGTGCTCGAACACGGGCACGCGTATTTCTCTATAACCGAAATTCCGCGCGGTCTCCAGGGCCACGCGTTCGACGTATTGGTATTCGTGGGATTCGCCGGGCAGCACGTCGCGGGTGCCGCGCACGGCCTTGGTGATCAAGGGCATGTTATTCCTCACTCAATATATTTCTGCCAGAAACAGCGAAGCGACTTTTGCATGCCTTAGCATACATAAAGTAGAGCCGCACCGCAGGTGCTCACCATTCTATCTGTTTCCGGCTCGCCTTCTGTATCTCCCGCCATTCCAGGTCCCCGCGCTCCATGGCGTGGATGAGGGCCTCCGCCGTGGCGATGTTGGTGGCCACGGGGATATTGTGCACGTCGCACAGGCGCAGCAGGTTGTTCTCCTCCGTCTCGTCGCCGGTGTTGATGCCGTCGCGGAAGAG
>JGI24696J40584_12961464_pt1 | contig 16982 bp, 16 predicted proteins | sample TergutCo191P4_FD_40584 | JGI IMG/M metagenome (IMG submission 40584)
AATATGAGCAAATTTTAATGCTTTTTCCACTAGCCATTCCCCACTAGCTACTAGCCAAGCAACTAAGTCTGAGTTAATCAGTGGCTACTATAGAAAAACGTAGCTTTTAATCTGCATATTCTTGTTTTTTATCGGTTACTGGCCTAATGCGCCTGCAGAAATTCCATCAGGCGTTAATGGCGCAGTAATTGTGTTCAAATTTTAGACAGAATTTTCTGAATAAACCTTCACTTTACAACCTCAAGCTTATTTTGAAAATTATTCAAATCTTGACCTATTCCGATTCTGACAATGTACACTCCCGGTATTGTGGGTTTTTGCGTACCGAGGAGAATACCTTTGAGGCTATAGTATTGCGGCGTTGCAGCAGACAATGCCTGCGCAGGCTTAAAGATGACAGGCACCGGATCGGCTTGCCAGCTTGCATAAAATCCCATATTGCCTGTTGAGCCGGTAGGAATTACTACTTCTTCCGGATATGGATTGGTTAAGGCTCCATTTCTGTACCAACCGATGAAGATATAGCCATCGCGAGTAGGTTCGCCTATAGTGATGGTATCGCTTTCTATTGTATAAGATGCCGGATTGCCGACGTTGTTTGTGCCGCCATTAAGGATATAAGACAAGTTGTAGGCTATAGGTTTCCATTGAGCGTAAATAGTGGCGTTTTCGCTATAAGTTTTGTTTATTGTCACTGAGTCGCCGCCAGTCTCTTCTGTCCACCAACCGATAGATGTGTAGCCTGCTCTTGTAGGCGTTGGTAAAGACTTGAGTTTTCCTTGTTCATCTGTTGTGCCGGTTTCCGTTGTTACAATGCCGCCATTGGCATCGAATGTTACGGTATATGCCGGTATCCATTTTGCCCAAAACTCCTTGTTTCCTATGCTGCCGAGCGGAATGGAATTCACAGGAGTTCCTGTAAGCTCAAAATTATCATACCAGCCGCCGAAACCGTAACCATCTTTTGTCGCTTCATGCAGGGTTACTGCTTTTTCAGCGGTATAAGACGCTGGATTTGATGCATGGTTTTCTCCTTCGTCTAAATTATAAGTGATCGCATAGGGAATAGCTTGCCAACCTGCGTAAAGTGTTATGTTGCCTTTTGAGCCGGTAGAAATTGTCGTTTCTGCCAGAATAGATAAGTTTTTGTCGCTGTACCAGTCGGTGAAGATAAAGCCATCGCGAGTTGGTTCGTCTATAGTGATTGGCTCGCTTTCTATTGTATAAGAAGTGGGATTGCCGGCGTTGTTTGTTCCGCCGTTCAGGTTATAAGTTATGGTGTAATTTGTGGGTTTCCATTGGGCGTAAATAGTTTCGTCTGCGCTATATGTTCTGTTCATTGTTACTGCGGTGCCGCCTGTCTTTGCTGTGAACCAGCCGGCAGATGTGTAGCCGTCATCTCTAGTAGGCGTTGGCAAAGAAGTTGGCGAAGTAAGCACTCCGCCACCAACACTGGTTGTGCCGAACGCAGGAGTTACCGAGCCTTCACCTGCGTCAAAAGTTACCTTGTACCCTGTTCCCATGAGAAAATCATCAAGATATACATAGTGCGCATTTGTAGTATCCAGTTGGAAGGATATCATCACCATGACAGCCTTATTGATGTACATGGATGATGTTACGGTTCGGTTAACCGTTGTATAGCCGTCTGAGGAAACATTGTAACTCGTTGATCCTACTGTACTCCAACTGGTACCATTAGTCGATATGTCAACTTGGTATCTCATAGCACCTACCTCAGCCTTAGTGCCATTGCTTTGCGTAACTTTATATTTGAAAGACAATGTGGGGTTTTCACCTGAGTTGAAATAAGCTGTAACTACATATCCTGTGAGTCTGTTTATATTAAAATCATTAAATAAATATCCCGAGGTTCTATAGAAACCATGATTTTCCTCCCAACCTGGTGGAGTAGTTGTTGAAGAGAAATTATCCGAAATATACGGCAAAGGGTTGCCTTGAGTCTGTGCCATTGCCATTTGCGCAACAATAGCTATTGCAGCCAATAATTTGGACACTTGTGCGGTAAAAGCCATAAAAATCTCCTTTTGTTAAAATCTTATAATAATATAGATATTTTTTTACAAAAGTCTCGCCCTGAGGCTAAAAACCGCACTCATCGCACTGCCTTTTCTTTCGGAATTTTATATATTTTAAATATGAATTGTATTGCTCATAAAGGAGAATTATTGCAAAAACTCTCAAAACATTTGTTTTGGGATTGTGATATTTCCGCATTGAACGAGAAAGATGATAAAAAAATTATTCTGGAAAGAGTCTTTACCAGAGGCTCGGAAGAAGATGAGATGGCAGTTTTTTCATATTATAAAAAGAAGGATATTAAAAACACCATAATTGAAATTCGCAATTTGGACAAGAAGACTTTGAATTATTTAAGCGTTATTTTAGAAGTTCCAAAAAAGGCCTTTAAATGCTACAAACAGACTCTATCAGCCATGCCCTTTGGCATACCTTGCTAGAATTGAATAAATCAAGTATCTTTGAAAATTATTTTTTAGTCGGAGGTACGGCTTTATCTTTGCAAATTGGCCATAGAATTTCGGAAGACATAGATTTGTTTACAAGGCAAGATATTAACAAAGATGAAATCATAGATTTTATGAATAAAAAATTTGCAGGAAATGTTCAGATAACCAATATTCAAAACCTTATTTTGCAAATGGTAGTGAATGGAGTAAAAGTTGACTTTGTTAAATACGATTTTCCTTTGATAGAAGAGGTTTTCAATGAAGACGGAGTTAAATATTTGGGCATAAAAGATATTTCTGCTATGAAGCTTTTGGCTACAGCAAACAGAGGCAATCATGCGAAAGATTTTGTGGATATATTTTTTCTGTTAAAGAAAATGAGTTTAACCGAGATGTTTGATTATTTCAGGCAAAAATTCAACCAAATAGATGTGTCTATTATTAAGAGAAGCCTGATTTATTTTGACGATGTTCCAAAAGGCAGTTGGAGTGCAATAAAATACTTACAAGAAAAACCTTCAACAGAGGCCATAAAAAGAAAAATTATAAGTTGTTTGAAGGGATATAGAAAATACTAAATTTCCCCATGTGCCCTCGCTTTACATTCACGTTCCTTTTTGCGCATCAATCTGCAATTACTGCGACTTTTGCGCAATGCCTGCGCCGGAACGGCTGCACGATGAGTACGTAAGCTTGGTGCTAAAAGAGATATCCGCAAGGGCGCATTGCGATACGCCATCCACTATATACATAGGCGGCGGCTCGCCATCTGCGCTTAGCACAAACAACCTGAAAAAATTGCTCGCATCGCTAAAAACAAGCGGCGAATTCACAATGGAATGGAACCCGGAACAAGTTACCGACGAAAAAATAAAACTTGCGCAGGACTTTGGCGTAAACCGCTTTAGCCTCGGAATTCAAAGCCTAAACGACAACTTGCTCAAAACGCTCGGACGAAGGCACTCTGCGAAAATGGCCCTGAACGCTCTGGAAAAATTAAACTCGGCATTTAACACCGGAAGCTGCGACTTGATGTTTTGCCTGCCCGGTCAAAGCACGGAAGATTTTTTAAATGATGTTAACTCACTCGCAAATATAGACTTAAAGCATATCAGCTTTTACGGATTAACACTTAAAAAACACTCAAAGCTGCCGCCGCAACCCGAAGATTTATACCCAGAAATGTATTTAAAAGCAACTGAAATTTTGCAGTCTGTCGGGTTTTATAGATACGAAGTCTCAAATTTTGCCAAGCGTGGGCATGAAAGCAAGCATAACCTGGTTTATTGGAAAAGAGGCCCGTATTTGGGTGTTGGCCCCTCAGCTCACAGCTATTTGAAGGGTATTCGCTATTATGTGGAGGGAAAATACCTTCCCTGGAAAAAATGGGTTCTAGGCGGTTGCCTGCAAAGCAACTTAACACAGGATATTCCAAGCGCAGAAGGCAAAGAAATAGAAGCTGTTTGGCTTGCATTGAGAACAAAGGAAGGTTTGTCGCTGAAAAGCTACGAACAGGAATTCGGGAAAAAATTTGAAATTGAAAAAGCCAGGCCTTTTATAAAAAAAGGATGGATGATGCTAAACAAGGACTCTTTAGCCTTAAATGGCGAGGGATGGCTTTGGCTGGACAAAATTTTACTATATTTCTGAACATGAGCGAAGACAAAACGCAAGAAATACACCGCAGATTGATGGTGTTCTTCAAAAACCACAGCGAAATGGCTGATGCCTATATTTCAAAGTTCGGCACAGAAATAAATATGAAAAACATCCAATCAATCCGAGCGGAGTTTCCCGGAGTTGGAGATACCAGTTCCATGCCTTCTGCGCAAACGGAAGAGCCTGAGGCACAGGCTCCTCCCCAAAATACTATGGATGTTGTTTTCAAATTCAATGATAAATCTTTTGAGACTCCGCAAGGCGACCCAACCAGAGAATCACCGCTTTACCCAAGAGTTGTTGACTGCCCGGTTTGCCAAAAATGGGGGCTGAACTCCCAAGAGCTAAGAGCAAAATCGCTCTCCGTTATGACCGACCCTTTTATGGCGCCTGTATATAAATCTACGGGGTTGTTTCAAGAGGTGAATTATCTTTTAGCCTGCGTGACCGTATGTGATGGCTGCCTGCTCGCAAGCCCGGATCGCAAAGATTTTGTGCTTTATAACAGAACAACAAGGCAAAACCAAGATAGCCAGCTTGCTCCGCAGGTAGTAAGAGAATTAAAGGAAACAACGGACAAGCGAAAGGCTTTTTTTGAAAAAACCGGAATTGGCGATGCCTTGTTTAAACTTCCAAGAAGCTACGCTGCTGCCATAGTCAGCTACCAGTTCGCGGATATTCGAGCTGAAGTTGAAGCCGGCGCGAAAGTACAGGGCGCGTTTTTCAAGCGCGGAAATTATTGGACCCGCATAGCTCTTCTTTGCAGGCAAGCCGGTATGGATGACCGCCAGCCATTGCAAATAGCAACCGAGCATTTTAAAACAGCGTATTATATGTCTGATTTCCCAAAAGTGGACCTTGAATGCCAAACTATCTATACATTATTCAATCTTCACTTGTATTTTGGAAAAGCAAAAGAAGCCTATGACTACTTGGGAATTTTAGACAAAAGCCGCCAAGATTTGGAAAAATCGGAAACGCCTAATGTAGAAAGCCTTGCATCCATAAAAAAGTGGCTGGGAATGGGAAGAACACGCTGGGAAGATCGCGAAATGCCAAACTTTTGGAACACTCCGGGTCTTTAAGTGGAGAGTTGAGAATTGAGAGTTGAGAGTGATAATTTAAACTATTATTTAATAGGGTTTTGTAAAATAGAAGATTACGAATTGGAGAGCTTCAAACTTTTTGAGGCCGGAATTGTGAGCTTGGAAGAGCTTGAGGCGGAAACAGATGGTGATGTGGCATTCAAATTCTACACGAGTTCAAAAGACGAGCGAGATCGCATTGCGGCTTTATTTTCGCATTTAAACTTTGAATGCGGCGAAGAAGAGGCAAAGGATTGGGATTTGTGGTGGAGGGAAAGGCAAACTCCGGTTAAAGTGAGCGATGGTCTTTGGGTGCGGCCTCCTTGGGTAAATTTTTCTGCTCCAAACGCAGGTTGTGCGGTTTTGGCCTTGGAAGCGAAAACCGCTTTTGGCACAGGCGAGCACAGCAGCACCGCTTTGGCAGTTCAATTGATGGAAAAAACAGACCTTAAAAACAAAAGCGTTTTGGACATAGGCACAGGCACAGGAATTCTCTCGCTGTTCGCCTTAAAAAGAGGCGCAAAGCTTGCGGTTCAAACAGAAATTGACACAATGACTATCCCATGCCTTGTGGAAAACTTTGAGCAAAATGGCGAAAAACCGCCCTGCGCAGTTCTTGGTTTTTTGGATTGTTTTAACGAAAGCGCTAAATTCAACATAATTGTTTGCAATATGATTCGCACGGAAGTTTTGCCGCTCCGAACAGACATTGAGCGGCTTTTGGCACCGGGCGGAGAATTTATTTTAAGCGGCCAGCTTGAAAGCGAAAAGCATTATATTCTGGACTGGTTTTGTGAAGCCGGATTCACAGTCCGCAACGAGGCAACCAGCGAAGAGTGGTGGGCAGTAATTTCTAAATTAACCAATGAGGTAAGCCATGTCTAACAGATGGAAAGTTTTTTGGGTGGCAGCGTTGATGTTCGTTGCGTTTTTCCAAGCTTGCGGAATGCATAGCTGGGAAGAGATGATTGTCAGCACTGCGGACGAGAGGCAAATGGGGCGAGAATTTGACAGCCTTATTAGAATTGGGCACAAAGACGTTATGGAACCAGGCGAATCCATTTTAGTGCCGCAAACCGCCGAGCAAACAGCTCTTTACAATTATCTTCAAGCAAGAGCAAAAGATATTGTGAATAAGATTGACTCAAAAGATTTGGACGCTCTTTTGCCTAGCGGCAGCATATGCGGCAGCGATAACAAGCAAAAATGCACCAAAGACAATTTTTTTGAATTCAAAATAATAAACAGCAAGACTGTAAATGCCTTTGCCGTGCCGGGCGGGTATATATATTTTTACACCGCAATCTTAAAAAACTTTAAAAGCGAATCGGAGCTTTCGTCTGTTTTGGGCCACGAAATAGGACATGTGGTGTTGCATCACAGCAGAAATGGAATAGTAAAGCAGGTTGGAGCAAGTGTAATTATAGATGCTCTTTTGGGAGATGGCATGGGCGCAACCTTAGCTTCTCTGGGAACATCTTTTTGGCTTTTGGGAAACAGCAGGGAAAATGAATCGCAATCGGATTCAATGGCTTTCACATACACGAACAAAATGGGCATTTCCTCGGAAGGCTTAGGTGACTTTTTTTCCAGGGGCCTGAAAAGCTACGATTCTATCACGGGATTCTGTGAAGACCCAAGCAAGGATGAGTCCTTTTTGGATGTATTAAGCACTCATCCGCCTTCTTGCGAGAGGGTGAACAACAACAAAAAGCGTATAAAAAATAGCGGGCAAACTTTGGCAACTCATCCTAAAGATTTAAATTTGGTTAACGGCAAAAAATTTACGCAATTGGTTATCGAAGCGAAACTTTGAAACTTTATTTTGACCATAACTGCCCGGTTTGCCGTTCTTATGCCAAGTTATTGCAAAAGCATTTGAGCGGCGAAGTTGAAACCATTCCATTGCAGGATGGCGAGCAAGCCCGGGAATTCAAGCTGGAGCTTTCAAGCGGCGAGGTTTTATACGGCAAAGAGGCCATAGACGCATTGGTGAAAGAAGTTCCAAAGGTGAAGGATTTTTTTTGGATGCTCCCGGATTCTTACAGAGGAAAAGCGATTTACAAAACTTACGCTTTAGGCCGATTTATGCGGAGAGTGTTTAACTTTTTCAGCAGAAGGCAGTGCGAGGAGTGCGGTTATTCCCAGAACATCAGCCCATAAAATACGTTTCAAAATCAAAATCCCATGCGTTTTTTTCGTCTTTGAAATGCTTTTCGCAGCTTGCCCTGCGGAACTTGCTTTCAAATTCCGGCATGTATGTGTCTCCTTCAAACACGCCGTGCACTCTTGTTATGTATAATTTTTGGCAAAACGGCAACGCCTCTCTGTAAATTTCTGCGCCGCCTATTATGAAACATTCGTTGTTGCAGGCAATTTTAAATGCGTCGTTTAATGAATGTGCGATTTCTATTCCTTCTGCTGTGAAATTTGGATTCTTTGTCAGCACAATGTTTGTTCTGCCAGGCAACGCTTTGCCAATGCTTTCGAAATTTTTTCGGCCCATTATTATAGAATGGCCAAGAGTTGTTTTTTTGAAGAACTGCAAATCCGCAGGCAAATGCCAAGGCAGCTTGTTGTCTTTTCCTATTACTCCGTTCTCAGAAACGGCGGCTATCAAAGAAATTATCACACGCTAAAACTTAACAGATGAACTTATCCCAAAACCCGGATTGTTATGCCCTTCCGTTATGGCGTAGCCTAGCCAAAAAGCCAAACTCATGCCGGCAGTCGGATAGACATAGCCTGTAATGGGAATAAAAAACCAATCGTCTTTTTCTTTGCCTGGATCGTGCCATTCAAAGCCAGCGCCTAAACTGAAATATTTGTTGAACGCAAAAGAAGGTTCAACATAAACAAGCATTTCATCTGCGGCATAAGTATCATCAATTGTTATTGACTTTTCGCTTTCCGTGGAATCGGCTAGCACGGCTGCATAGTACATACCTGCTATGCTAAAGCTTTTGTAGTTAAGGCTCGGCTCAACCGCAAAAGTGTTCACATAATTTCCATGGCTTGGATGAACGCCGTAAACAAAGCGAAGCGCATAGTTCAAGTCCGTATAGCTGCGGGAATAGTTTGCGTCAATGCCAAAAGTATAGCGATGGTCGCGTCCACCGCCTTTTATAAAGTCAAGCATCGGAGCTATGGTGAACTTGTTGTTCACTTGGTTTAAGCCCGGTATTGGAAAGGCGTAGCTTGCGACTACTCTGCCGGATTTATTATTGTCATCGCTTGCGCCTATATAAACATACCCGTCATTTCCAAGCCTCGCACCCAAGCCCCGCATTCCTTGTGTGGTGAGAATGGTTGCGTAATAATCGGAATTTCTCCAGTAATAATAGTTAAAGCTGCCAAACGAGTAAAAAAGATCGCCAAAAATAAATGTCAGGCCTCTGCTAACAGTCCATTCCAAAGAGATGCCGTCAAACACAAACGGGCTCCAGCGGTCGTCAGAGCTTATGGGAGTGGCTTCATCCCTATGGCGCATCAATGAATAAGGGCTTTTAGACGCGGCTCCCAGAATCACACGCACGTTTTCGTCCATCTCCACGTTCATTTTGAGCCGCAGGTCATGGTTTGCGGCATTTTTAACCACAAAGTCCTTTTCAAGATAGTTTCCGTAATCGGCCTCCAAAGTTCCATCAAAAGAAACATCAGCCGCAAAAGCCGCATATGCAAGCAGTGCAATAAATGGTATAAAACGCATGGCATGAATATACAAAATTCTATATTACTCTTTAATGAAAACCATCATTTACGCAGCTAATGCGATTGTTGCGCTGGTCTTGGACCAAATGACCAAGCATTGGGCAGATTCGCATAATCTTGGCTGGAGCATGTCTCTTATCGGTGATTTGTTTCGCTTTACGCTTGTTTATAACGAAGGGGCCGCTTTTTCCCTGAGCCCGCAGAGCATTTTGCCCTGGCTCTCGCCAACTGTATTCTTTGGCATTTTAACCGCCATAGCTTGCATAGGGGCTATTTATTTTTTCAAAAGCTCCCACGAACAGGACTATTTTTCCAGATTGGGCATTGTTTTGATAATAGCCGGGGCATTAGGCAACTTTTGCGACCGCCTGCGCATTGGCAAGGTGGTGGACTTTATAGACGTTGCCTTTCCCAAATTTATCATTGAATCCGGGAGATGGCCAACCTTCAATTTGGCCGATTCTTGGGTTACAATGGGGATAGCGTTGATGTTTATAGGTGCATATTGCATAAAAAAGCCACAAATATCACGTTCTTAACGCATTTTTTGCATTTTTGTAACATTTTCTTAACGCTTTTCAAAAAAAAAATCTAGATTTAATAAGGATACTTTATATTAGAGGATTATGTTATGAGGCTAAAAGCCCTGTTTTTGATGGTGTTTTTTGTTTTTTTCGTGTCTTGCGGCGACGATAGCTCGCCAAATTCCGGCGATAGCAGCGATAGCAGCGGCAATGGCAACAGCAGCGGCGGCAGCAATAATAACAATAGCAGCAGCAGCGGCAATAACAATGTCAAAACCAAATGCGAGGCAATTCCTGACGATTTAAACAGAGGCCTTGACAATCTTGGCTTGGAAAATGCAATTGTAATCAAATATAACAGCGGAAGCGCCCCATCCATAGACAACCCTTACCAAAGCGCGGTTACAGTCTCGGCAAATAGCGAAAACGTGGTTGTAACCACTGCGCCCGGAACAATTACTGAATACAATTTGGTTGTAAGCGGAGCTACCTCCGGAGGCTCCCTTAAAGTTTACGGCGAATATAAAATAGCGATTTACCTGAACGGCGTTAGCATAACAAACCCAAGCGGACCCGCTATCAACATTCAAAACAACAAAAAAATATCCTTGCATCTTGTAGGGCAAACGGAAAATTACATTACAGATGGACCTAACTATGCAAGCTCCGGAACGGAAGACGCGAAAGGCACTATTTTCAGCGAAGGCCAGCTCGTTTTCTCAGGCAGCGGCTATTTGGAGATAAAGGGGAAAAACCGCCATGCGTTGGTTTCAGATGGTTATTTGTCCATTGAAGGAGGCTGCATAGCAGTAGTGGAAGCCGAGGGAGACGGCATTCACGCAAATGACGATGTTACTATTAAAAGCGGAATAATAAGCATTGCGAGCAAAGGAGATGCCATTCAAAGCGAAGGAATGGCTGTAGTAGTTACCGGCGGGCAAATAACGGCTAAAACCACTGGCATAAAATCCCACGGAATAACAAGCCTTTTCCAAACAAGCATAAAAGATAATGCGAATATTGACATAAACGTTTCCGGCAATGGCTCAAAGGGAATAAAGTCAGATAAATATACTGAGATTATGGGCGGAACAGTGAACATAGTGACAAGCGGCGGCAGAGACATAGATAACACCGTGGCTCCGCCGGATACAAGCAATGCCATTGGAATAAAGTCGCATACGGAATTATGGATTGAAGGCGGAACGCTGACCATAAAAAGCCTTGGAGACAAGGCAAAAGGCATAAGCGTGGACGAAAACATATATATGACCGCCGGCAGCATCAATATTGAAGCTGATGACGACGGCATAAAAGTCGATGGCAATTTAAACGTTACCGGTGGCAGCGGCTCTGTTACTTCAAAGAAAAAATTAGCGATAGATTGTAAAGGAGCAACTTGCAATAAGGGAAGCTTGACCACTAAAGATCCGGGGAGTTTCTGATGCTAGAGCTTTTTCAAAACAACTTGCAGCCTTTTTCGCATTCTTCGCTTGAAGAATCAAAGGCAATGTCTTTTTTAAACAGATTCGATACCAAATTCGTTTTGAAAATAGAGAACGCTCTTGACTTTTTGAAAAGCATTCAAAATGACTATTCGCTGCTTGAGATAAACGACAGTGTTATTCAAAGCTATAAAACGGTTTATTTTGATACTCCGGATTTGCTCTGCTTTAACCTGCACCACAACAAGCGTGCGAACAGGTTCAAATTCCGCACCAGGCAATATTTGAGCAATGGGAAAATTTTCAATGAAATAAAGCAAAAGCTGAACACCGGAAAAACAATTAAGTTCCGCCAGCGCAGGGATAAAATCAAGGAAGACGCTCCGAATATCCCCATACTTAAAGACTTTACCGAGTTCGATAACGCATTTTCATTTTTAGCGCATAAAAATGGGTACAATTTTGATAATCTGGTTCCGTCTCTGTTTGTTTTCTTTAACCGCATAACGCTTTTGAACAAACATTTTCCGGAAAGAATGACGCTTGACTTCGGCTTGAAATACGGTTATAATAACGAAGAATTCAAGTTGAACAACACAGCTATTGTTGAGTTGAAAAGAGAAAGAAGCCCGGATAGAACGGTTTCCCAGGAATTTTTCCGGGGAATCCACAAGAATCCGACCGGCTTTTCAAAATACGCGATTGGAGTTTCTCTTACTCATGATGAGGCAAAGAAAAACCGTTTTTTGCCCAGGATAAAAAAATTAACATATGAAAGGAGTTCAGTATGAATATGTCGATGAGTCCAGAGGAGTTGAATTTTATCACATCGCTTGGCGTTCGCTTTGTGATAAACATTGTATTTGTTTACATTTTAATATGTGGCATTTACGCAAAAGAACACCGCATAAGGGAATATTCCTTTAGCTTCATAATATCAAATATCTTGATTTTCTTGGTGACTTCAATGCTCGCCTCGGTAAAGGTGAAAACCGGCTTTGCCTTTGGCCTGTTTGCCATTCTCTCAATACTTCGCTACAGAACGGAGCAAATACAAATCAGGGAGATGACTTTCCTTTTCGGTTCCATAATCATGGGTGTTATAAATTCGCTTGCTACCGATGAGCTTTCATTGATTGCGGTTGTTTTGGCAGATGTTTTGCTGGTTTGCAGCATGTTCATTTGTGAAAGAGCGTTCATGGGCAATGCAGACACCGTTGTTTTGCTGTATGATAATACTAAACTGCTCGGAAAAGGAATGAAAAAGGAGCTTCACGAGGATATAAAAAAGCGTTTTGGCTATGATGTTGTCAAGGTAGCTCTGATAAAAATGAATTTTTTGACTGATAGCGCAGAAGTTAAGCTTGTTTACAAGAGGACTTAAGGCATGCGGCTTGGCATTTTGATTTTGGCAATGGTTCTTCCGGCCATTGCTATCGCCAAACCGGATAAATCTGATAAGCCGAAAAAAGCGGCAAAAGCGGATACTGTTTTCGTAGAGAAAGCGGATAAAGAAAAAAATGAAACCGAAGTAAAAGTAGAGGGAGTTCTGGAAGTTGGCGTTGACATAAACAACAAAATGCATAAGGATAAGACTAATTACAATAAAATAGGTTATGGAAAAATTGAGCTTTCTGCCCGTCCTGTGAAGAAAGTGAGAGCAGAATTTGGCTTTGAATACAAAGACGGAGACAGCACGCTGGTTATAGACAAGCTTTTGGGGCAATACAATTTCACAGATTTTGGCAGCATTCGTGTTGGTTATATGAAGAAGGCTTTTGGCTTGGAGGAAAAAGCGGGAGTTGCCGAGCGTTATTTTCATAAGCGCTCAGTGATAAACGATAATTTGGAAAATTTTCACCATTTAGGCCATGACTTAACTATGCAGTATCGCCACAAACTCAGCGAGAGCTGGCGTTTGATAGGCGGGTTTTCGTGGGCTGCGGATACCGTGCGGGAACTTTACCACCAAAATTATAGCATTGAGTACGAGACTCCAAGCACAACTTTGATTTTAGCCGGCATAATAGGGCATTTCACGCATTCGGACTACGATTTAACCGCATGGGCAACTTCGCTTTCTTTTAAATACACGGCAAAGCTTTTTGTGAGCGAAACGGAGTTCACTTTTGGCAACAATCCTATTATAAAATACATGGACGATAAGGATGTTTTGATTTTGGGTGCGAGAATGCAGGAATATTTTCCGATAGAGACCGGGTTTAAGGGTTTGCGGCAAGTTATTCCCATTGCGGAAGCGTCTATTTATATGGGAGATTTGGATAGCCAGGATTTTGAAGCTCAGTTAAGGGCTGGCTTTACACTGGGTTTTGCGAAAAATTCTGCGTTTCAGTGGAGAAACACCTATGGAACGCGCTTGAAAGTAGTTGATGGAGATAGCAAGCAGACTCACCGCCGTTATGACAGCGAGGTTGTGGTTATTTTCTAGTTTATTTAACAAAGGAGGTATCCTATGAGATACGGTTCACTAAAATTCACACTGGCAGCCGTGGCTTGCCTAAGCGTCATTGCAATGGCGCAGATTCCCACCATCAGAATCACCACCCAAAACGACCAAGACCCAACGGTCTCTGGCGGCGGCATGTATGGCGGCGCCCAAACAATGAAATATGTTAAAATAACGAATTTTGAGTTGAATGACCAAAAAAATTCGAGAAACAATCTCACATTAACTCCGGAGCCTGCTCCTAGCGAAAGCGATTCCATTCGTGTGCGTGGCAATTCCACTGCTGGCAACGGCAAAAAACCCTACAGAATAAAATTCGATAAACAGCAGAGCCTGTTTGGCAGAGAAAAGGCAAAGAGCTGGGTTTTGCTTGCCAATTATTATGACCAGACTTTTGCGCTTAATGCCATTGCTTTCAGGCTAGGCAAGCAAATTATGCCCGGTTTTACGCCTAGTTCCGAGTTTGTGGACTTGTATATAAATAATAACTATAAGGGAATTTACCAGTTAACAGAACAGATACAAGCTCATACGGGGCGCATTGAAATAGACAAATTGAAGGGCTGGATTGCCGAATTTGATTATCACGATTTGGAATCGGATCAAATTGGGTTTAAGCCAACAGCCTATAATACCATGTCCACACGTGTAAGATCTCCGGAAGTGGGAGGCTGCGATACCAATCCTTTGAAAAACTGCAACATTAACAACGATACGGTAAAATTTGTCCAGACCGAGGTTAATGAGATGTTCACTGCAGTTCAACAAGGCAATAGCAGTACTATTTGGGGAAAGATGGATCTTGATAGCTGGGCCAAATACGTATTGATTCAGCAGTTTATGGACAATTTCGATTTCAACAGCAAAACGCAGACCGGAGGATTGCCCGGCTCAAACTACGCACATAAAGATATGAATCAAAAAATATTTGCCGGCCCGCTTTGGGATTTTGATTTGGCCGCAGGCGTGACGATGAACGATTTCCCAAAGCATTTTTATAATTACAATGAGGCTATAAAGCCCAAACACGCTTTTTATCAGAAGCTTTGGGATGATCCTCAATTTATGTGCGCATTTAAAAACGCTTGGACTGCTAACAAAAGCAGCTTCAGCGCCATACCGACTTTCATAGATTCCATAGCGAATGCTCTTGGTTCTCGTGCGCAGGCCAACTTTACAACAAGCTCCGTAGGTTATCCTGCAGGTGGTAATACTGGCGGTTGGGGCATGATGAGCTACGATCCTGTTGTTCCGAAAACCGAAGCAGAGTATAAAACAGAGACCGGAAAGCTGAAAACCTGGTGGAACAATCGCATGACTTTCTTTGAAACCGAGGTTAATAAGCTTACCTGCAACACTACCACCAATCCAAGCTCCAGCAGCAGCGTTCCTGCGCAATCCAGCAGCAGTAGCAGCAGCGATGGGTATCAAGCTCAGCTTAGTTGCAATTTGATGAACTCAGGAACAACAGTAGTGGTAAACACGGCAATAGTTCCGCAAAATATTTTTAGCGTACGTTGCGGAGTTTCAACAACTACTGATATCACATGGCCAACAGCCAATCTCACTCCTACATCTACAGGAGACTTTAGCATTACCGTTACCAGACCAAGCACCGCCAACACTTGCGCAGGCCAATCAACTACTTGCACAGTGCCGGTTGTTGCAACCGCGCCCAGCAGCAGCAGCGCACCCAGCAGCAGCAGCATTAGCAACACAGGCTTTGTTTGCGCTTTGCAAAATGCGGATACAAAAGGAACTGTGGGTACTGCAATAGTTCCGGCAAATATCTTTACCACGTATTGCAATGGTATTTCGACTTCTAATGTCACATGGCCAACAACTAACCTAACTCCTCAATCTACTGCAGACTTCACTATTACCGTTGCAAGGCCTCAGACCGCTCAAAGTTGCCAAGGAATGAGCGCAACATGCACATTGCCCATGAATGGCGGAAACACTCCAATTCACTCTCAACTCTCAACTCTCAACTCTCAACTCAAAGTCCACGCTTACGTAGCATCTAACACAATAGTGTTGCAAAACGTGCCGCAGGGTGCTAAGGTTGAGGTTTACAATTTGCGTGGCAATCGTGTGCAAAACCATGATCTCTCAAAAGGAATGTACATTGTGAAAGTTGGCAAGCAGATTTTGAGAGTAACTGTGAGATAGCTATGATGTGCGGAGCGATAAAACTTGCAGTGACGGCTTTGGCTTTTCTGAATGTTTTTTCGCTTGCGCAAACGAATAACTCGTTTGCCACCATCAAGATAACAACCAAAAATAACCAAGAGCCTACGGTGTCTGGCTCCAGCGAACTCGCTACAATGAACTATGTTTCCATGACGAGCTTTCAGTTGACAGACCCTACCAATTCTAGAAACAATCTAGGCCCTTTAACCCCGGAACCTCAAGGCGAAACAGACTCTATTCGCATACGTGGAAACTCCACCAATAGCACGAACAAAAAACCTTACAGGATTAAGCTCGACAAAAAGCAAGGCCTCTTTGGAAAACCGGCTGCGAAAAGCTGGGTTTTGCTTGCGAATTTTTATGACAATTCCCTTATGCTGAACTCCATTGCTCTCAGGCTCGGCCAAAAATTAGGCATTGCCTATACTAACACTTTTCAATACGTAGATTTATATATAAACGATAAATACAAAGGGATTTATCTATTGACAGAGCAAATACAGGTTGGTCCAAACAGGATTGACATAGATGAAGACCTAGGATGGCTCGTTGAATTTGATTATCACAAAGCCGCCCCGGATGAAATTAAATTCAAGCCGGCTACCAATTTGACCATGTATACACGCATAAGATCGCCGGAAGTTGATTGCAGCAACAGCGTTAGCAGCCTGCCGAATTGTTTCTCCGGCAGCAATGAAAATCCTACGGTTTCTATTTCCCAAGTGAAATTTGTACAAGACGAAGTCAACGCCATGTTCAATGCTCTCTCTGCGGGCAACAACAGCCACCGCGACTTGATGGATATCGATAGCTGGGCAAAATACGTATTGATACAGCAGCTTATGGACAATTTTGATTTCAACAACAAAGCTATGGCATCCGGCACGGCGGTAAACGGCTCAACTATAGCTGAACCCGCTTCCAACTATGCGTATAAAGATTGCGGCAAGCGCATTCATGCAGGCCCTCTTTGGGATTTTGATTTAGCGGCAGGCGTTGGCACGAATATGTATGGCACCTGGCCAAATACTTTTTCCTATTACAACGAGCCTATAAAGCCAAAACATCCTTTTTACCAGAAACTTTGGGACGATCCTGTTTTCATGGCTAAATTTAAAAAAGCATGGGATAATCATCAAAGCGATTTCAATGCAATTTCTGCCTTTGTAGATTCCTTGGCCAATGTTTTAGCTGGCCGTGCCGTAGCCAATTTCAACGCATATTCTTGTGGCTCTATGTGCGGAGACAAGAGTTCGCTCACAAGCGAGCAAGCTTACAGGAACAAGCTAAACACTCTTAAAACATGGTGGACAAATCGCATGTCGTTCTTTAGCACGGAAATAAATAAACTGAACATCAACACCGGCAACGACATAACGCAAACGCAGCCCAGCGGCTGCCAAGCCCCA
>JGI24696J40584_12961463_pt1 | contig 16972 bp, 16 predicted proteins | sample TergutCo191P4_FD_40584 | JGI IMG/M metagenome (IMG submission 40584)
CTTTCTATATGGTCGTGTGCATGGGCTTCTCTGTTTCCGAGACCGGCTTGTTCATTCTCATCTCTCCTCTGCTGACACTGCTGCTGTGCGTTCCGATATCCAGATGGTCCGACCGTACCGAACGCAGGGCGTTCGCGGTGGCGTCGTGCGTCTTTATGATGGTGGGCTGTCTGATAATGGCGCTGCTCTCCCCTCAGCTGATGGTCCTGCCCCTCATTGGTACAATGGTCTGTATGGGGCTCATGTGGGCATTGTGCGGCGGACCGGTGGCAAGCCGCATCATAGAGAATGTTAAAGGCGAAAGCAGAGAAATGGGCTCTTCGGTGATGCATGCGTTCATCAACTTAGGCTGCACCATCGGGACCGCTCTCTTTGCCATGCTTTTCACCATCGGATCCGGATCCGGGAACATCAGCATCACGGACCTTCCGCCCGATGTCTTCATTGACGGCTTCGTGTTCGCTGCGGCTGCCGGCACATTGTTGGCAGCGGTCGCGATCGTTCTTTCATTTATCGTCAAGGAGCCCAGAAGATCCGGGGCATGATCTGTTAGTTCCTTGTTCTTGAGACTGCTTTTGGCATGATCACCATATGTATGCTAGGATCTCCGATACCTTCCTTCGCAGGTTGCTCCTCCATAAGTCGCGCAGGCCAAAGACGTCGATGCCTTGGCATATGAGCAAGCTCCTTTAGCAAAAATATGGATTTACAGCCACCGACATATATTATTAGTGGATAACAGATTATCTCTTATGGGACTAGAAGACGACCTCTACTCTGAGCTTGTAGAGTTAAGAGAGCAAATAAGAGAGGACAGGACGCACTCGACCGGGAGGACGCCTACCATATGTACTGATGAAGCACTCAGAGAAATGGCGCAGCGGGTCCCCACGAAGGCAGAGGATTTTGCGGCCATCCCAGGCATAGGGCAGAGGTTCGTCGAACTGTACGGCGATGATTTCCTTTGTGTGACAAAGAAGTACGCGGTCACCGCCGCAAAGGGTTCGAACATGGATGCCGATGTAGTCAAGACGCTCCGTGAGCTCCAGAAGAAACTTGTCAACATCAGCAGAAACAACCGCCTCCTGTACATAGGAAAGCTCTACAGGAAGACGGGTTTCGATCTTACAATGATACGCGACCTTGACCTGATGGGACTTCTGTTCGGAAGGAAGAAATCGCTGAAGCTGTGCGATTCTACAAGAAGCGCCGAAGACCTGCGTATCTTCAAAAGCGTAAACGAACTCATAAGAGAGGTAAACAGAGATATGAGGGACAAGGGTCAATACGACCTGTACATCGGATATCCTTTCGTTGAGGGAAAACTTCCAGGTGAGGACTTCGACATCCGCGCCCCGCTTGCTTTGTTCCCGGTGATATTGGATAAGGACGCGAAGAGCATATCGATCAGACTTGACGACTCAAGAGACATAGTCTACAACAACTCCCTCATACTTGCATTCATAAAATTCAGCGGAAAGAACCGCCCGCTCCCGTATAATGTCATCGAGGATTACAGCGGCGAGACCTTCGTGAGCAACCTTATTGCATTCTATGAAAGCCAGGGATTCCCGCTCAAGATATCTTACGGGCTCCCGGTCCCTTTCGTGGATTACAAAGCAGGGGAGTTCCCCAAACATCTGCCCGGCGATATGGTAATGGTGCACAATATCGTCCTCGGGAAGTATCCCTCCTATTCCAGCTATATCCAGAAGGACTTTGATGAACTCCTCGCCGGAAGGGAGATCAACGCCGCCCTTTCCGATCTGATCGTGGATCTGAACAGCGGCGATTTCTATGCCGATTCACCGAGCCCGCTCTCGCTTCCCGCATTGAGGGAGAGGGGGCTTGAGGCCTCAGAGAAGGAAATAACATATATCAATTCCCTCAACAGCGCTCAGGAGAACGTTATCACCGCCGTCAACAAAGAGGACGAACTTGTGGTCCAGGGTCCCCCGGGGACCGGTAAGTCGCAGGTCATCACAGGCCTGATCACATCTGCCGTGAGCAACGGCAAGACCGTCCTCATGGTATCTGAGAAGAAGACCGCACTGGATGTCGTCTACTCCAGGCTGGGCAATCTGTCCAAATACTGCCTTATGATAGACGATACCAGCAACAAGGATCATTTCTATCAGCAGTTGGCACATATGCTTGAGACCGTGCCTCCGCGCACCGGCTCCGACCTTGCGGCCCTCTCCGAGAGCATCGACAGAGATGTCTCCGTGCTATCGAACATCGCGGATACGATGTACAGCGAGGGGAGTTTCGGGATAGAGCCGTACAAACTCTACTCAATGGAAAGATGGCTCAATCTGGAAGATAAGATAGATCTCGAGAAGTACAAGATGATCAAAGCGGCCGTGTCCGCGAAGATGCTCGAACTCAAATACAAGGAGATCAAAGAGCTCAACAGGAAATTCGGCGACAGGGTCCTGATGACGAATTTCAAAGAATACTGCGAATGCATAGAAAAGACCCCATGGTTCACCCTCATGAAGCCGGACCTCTCTGAGTATAATATCGGAGAAATGAAAGCCGACCTCATGGACCTTGAGAATCAGATGCTGGAATGGAAAAGCAAAGGATTCATGTCGAGAATGTTCTCGAAGAGCAAGGTCAGCAGAGAAGCCACCGTCATGCTCGACAAATATTTCAAATCATACAACGAGAGGACAGTCCAGACGGTGCTTGACGACCCGAAGAGCATAATAAACGCTCTTGTCGATTACGAACTGTACTCTTCCCGCGCCACTGTTTACGACAGGCTCAACGAGAAAGAGCGCATCTATGGACGGGACATAATCACATTATCAAAAGAATCACGCTGGTCTTTCGACGATAGCAACAGCGCGATCCTGAAATACATTTTGAACCACCATCTGCAGAGGTTCGATGCGGATCACAAAGCTCTTCTCCAGGATATTCAGGACTTCGACAGCATCGTGGCGGACATGGACCGCAAGATAGGCGAGAAGAAAAAACTCACCAAGGACCGCGTCGAGGAGATACTTCAGGAGAACCTCAGATACATAACGGAGTCCAAGCGCCGCGGCGACATCGTAAGGATCATCGAGAACAAAAGGAAATGGAGCCTCAACAAATTCATCAACCGTTACAGCTATGAATTGTTCAAGGGATTGAAGATCTGGCTTCTCACCCCGGAGGTGGTGTCGGAGATAATGCCCCTTGAGATGGGGCTTTTCGACCTGCTGATATTCGACGAGGCCTCGCAGATGTATGTAGAGAAAGGAGTACCTTCCATCTACCGCGCCAAGAAGGTCGTGGTCGCAGGCGACCACAAGCAGCTCCGCCCCTCCAACCTCGGCTCGGGGCGTATCGAATACGGGAACGACGAGGATTACGAAGGAGAGGAGGACGAGGTCTCTGCGGTACTTGAGGAGGAAAGTCTCCTTGATCTTGCAAGGACGCGTTACGACAACATACTGCTGAACTTCCACTACCGCTCCAAATACGAGGAGCTCATAGCATTCTCCAATTATGCTTTCTACGGCGGAAAACTATACGTCTCGCCCAACGTGTCCCAGCCTGAAAGACCTCCGATAGAGGTCCACAAGGTCAGCGGAGAATGGGCGAACAAGGCCAACGTCAAGGAAGCAAGGATCATTGTGGACCTTTTGAAAGAGTTCTTCAAGACCAGAAAAGAGAATGAGACCATCGGAATAATATCGTTCAACGTCTCACAGAGAGACCTGATCAACGACCTCATCGATGACGAATCCGCGAAAGACCCAGAGTTCGGAAAGATGGTAAACGAGGAGATGAGAAGATTCGATAACGGAGAGGACGTGGGCCTGTTCATCAAGAACATCGAGAGCGTCCAGGGAGATGAACGCGACGTCATCATGTTCTCTATCGGCTACGCCAAGAACAAAGAGGGCAAGCTCATGCAGAGGTTCGGATGGCTTAACAACAAAGGCGGAGAGAACCGTCTGAATGTGGCCATCAGCCGTTCGAAGAAAAAGATCCACATAGTACTGTCATTCGATCCGGAAGAACTCCAGGTCGAGACCTCGAAGAACGACGGTCCCCGTATACTGAAGAAATATCTGCAGTATGCTGTGGCAGTAAGCGACGGCGAGAAAGAACTCGCCGCGAGCATACTCCAGTCCTTCGGTGACAACAGATGGGCGCCGGCACCGCCGGTCCCGGGAGAATCTCCCATCACGGAGAAGGTGTACAACGCGCTTGTGAGAAAGGGATACAGCGTGGAGAAGGATGTGGGCATCGGAGGATATCAGATCGACCTTGCCATCAAACAGGACGACAGATACATCTTGGGAATAGAATGCGACAACCACATATACGAGATGTCGGACTCGACCAGAGAAAGGGACTACCATAGGCAGAAATATCTTGAATCCAGAGGCTGGCACATCCACAGGGTATGGACCCCGGGAATGTGGAAGGACCCTCAGAAGGAGATCAACAACATCGTCAAGGCCATCGAGCGCATCAGCCACCGCTGATCCGCCTTACGACAGTTCGGCTTTCTTCACAATGAGCGTCCCGCTTCCTTTCTTCCACTCTTTTTCATATTCAGTGATTGACAGAGGTCTACAGTGCATAGGGGAATCCAGGGTCATCGACTCATATTCTCCTCCCTCCCCTATCACGCTTATGCCGTGTTCGTCTCTGAGGTTCCTGAGCTCTTCAGCTGCTTTCTTGTCGATCTCCCTTCCCAGCCATGATTCGTCAAGTCCTTCAGCATAGCATCCTATGATTACTGCCCTGATGCCCGCTGCCAGCAGCTCATCGAGCACCATGTCCTGATCTTTCCTCCACAGCGGAGATATGACTTTCAGGCCGAGGTCCCCGCAGACAGCGTTCATTCTGTCCCACTGATAATCCGACCAGACAGCCCCCGTCACTATCCCGTCTATCTTCAGACGCGAAAGCACCTCTTTGAGCGATCTCAAATCGTCCTCTTCCGAACCCGATGTCTCTGCGGTTATCAGTTCTATCCCGAGGGATTCTGCCATTAGCGGCACCATATCTATGTTCGGAACGTGGAATATCCATGACTCTCCGGCTTTCGGCACTATGCTTACCAGACATTCGACCTCGTATCCCATTTGCTGTGCAAGATACAATGCCAGTGTGGAATCTTTTCCTCCCGAATACAAAGCCGCCAAACGCATACTTTCAATAATGAACGACAGAGTAGATTAACCTTGCACCGGCCAGGCATGGGGTTGTCTGAAACAAGGTTTTTATTCAGAGAGGGCATTATCATCTTGAGGAAGGTGACGGTCTCCGGAGAGACCGGGCCCTTAACGCGGTGCCATACGGTGCCGGATTACGGGCAGTCGATGCTGATCACAAGGACCAGTTCGTCCACGCGTATCCGGATCCTAAGGATGCCTTTACGGCAAGAAACGGATATCTGCACGATATCCCCTCCTGCCAAAGCAGTCCCAGGTCTGCCACAGTTGTGAGCTGCGCAGATCCGGGCTCACCCCTTTGGCACCCTGTTCACAGATGATTTTTGTTTTCTTCCTTTGCATTACAGTTAGTATGACTTGAGAGAACTGCCGCTGTTCCTATATTGGGAAAGATGATAAACAATCATGTCATTGCTGACAAAGTGATGAAAGAGATGGCCAGCGAACTCAACCTTAAGAAGGTCGTTGCGGAGAAAGCGGTCGATGATTATGTCAAGGACGGAATGACCGTCGGGCTGGGTACCGGGTCTACCTCTGAATATGCCGTGAGGAGAGTGGGTGAGCTTGTAAAGAACGGCTTCAGACTCAAATGCGTCGCGACATCGGAGCGCACGGCAGATCTGGCACAGCGTCTCGGCATAGAACTGTGCGATCTGAACGATGTGGATCACATTGATGTAACGATCGACGGGGCGGACGAGGTCGATCCCGCCAAGCAACTGATCAAAGGACTGGGCGGCGCCCTTTTGAGGGAGAAGATCGTTGCCGCTGCCAGCCTTGCGGAGGTCATCATCGTCGACAGTTCCAAACTTGTTGAAAAACTGGGTGTGAAAACGCCTCTGCCTGTCGAGGTCGTTCCATACGGCTACAAAAAGACTGCATATGCTCTGGAGAGCCAGGGATGCAAAGCAAAACTGAGAATGTCCGGCGGCATCCCATTCGTTACGGATGCAGGCAACTACATCTACGACTGCAAGTTCGAATCGATCGAGAGCCCGTTCTTCCTCGAGTCAAGAATAGATGTCATACCGGGGGTTGTAGAGAACGGGCTGTTCCTTAACACAGCTGATGCGGTTTTGGTGTCGCATCCCGACGGCACCGTGACAAAAATCGTTTGATTATCTTCTTAATATAAGTGGAGCCATAGGTGAGGTTTTAATATAACCTCGATAATAGCACGTTCCGATTCACTTAAGGTGACCTATATGAAAATGCCCAGAACGATCAAAACATACTGTCCTTTCTGCAAAACCCACACGGAGCATGATGTAGAAAGGGTCAAAAAGAAGAAGGCCAGCGAGCTTAAATGGGGTCAGAGGAGATTCAGGGAGGCAACTTCCGGATACGGAGGATACCCCAGGCCAAAGCCAAAGGACAGGGAGAAGCCGACGAAAAGAGTGAACATCAGATTCAGATGCGAGACCTGCAAGAAAGCACACCTGACCACATGTATAAGAGCAAAGAAGTTCGAGCTCACGGAGTGATCGCATGACCAATGATTTCATAAAAGTAAAATGTCCAGACTGTGAGAACGAACAGATAGTGTTCAGAAAAGCAGCCAGCAAAGTGAACTGCCACGTGTGCGGTTCCGTCCTTGTCGTGCCCAGAGGCGGCGTCGGAGAGATCAAGGGCGAAATTATTGAGGTAGTAGGCTGATGTCAAGGGCCAAAGGCTTTCCCGAGAACGGAGAACTCGTCGTCTGCACCGTGACAAGCGTGAAAAACTTCGGTGCCTTCGTCACTTTGGATGAGTATGAAGGAAAAGAAGGATTCGTTCACGTAAGGGATGTTGCCACAGGCTGGGTAAAGTACATCAGGGACTTCATAAGGGAAGGACAGAAGATAGTCTGCAAGGTTCTGGGCGTAGACTCTTCCAAAGGCCATATCGACCTTTCCCTCAAATCAGTTAACGACCATCAGAAAAGAGAAAAGATCCAGCAATGGAAGAATGAGAACAAGGCAGAGAAGCTTGTGGAAATTATTGCAGAGCGCCTCTCCGTCCAAGTCAACGATGCGTACGAACTGTTCGCATATGATCTTCTCGAAACATACGAAACGCTTTATGAGGCGTTCGAATCTGCTGTCGCTTACCCGGACGATTTCACGGAAGAATTCTCCGGAGACTGGGTAGAAACATTCATGGAGGTTGCGAAAGAGAACGTAACGCCTCCTTTTGTCGAGATAGACAGCATTCTGGAGATGACCTCTTCGGCACCGAACGGCGTCGAACTGATCAAAAAGGCACTCAATGCAGGCCTTAAAGCGGCCGACGGCGCGAATGCTGTAATCACGTCCATAGGTTCACCGAAATACAGAGTGGTCGTCACAGCAAGCGAATACAAAGATGCTGAGGACATCATGAAGAGAGTGACAGCAAAGGCAGTGAGCGAATTCACAGCTGCCGGCGGGACCGTTACCCTCAAGCGCGAGAGTAAGTGAGATGCCTTCATCCCTCAGAAGATGCGCTTCGTGCGGAAGATACACAACAAAAGATTCCTGCCCATCCTGCAGATCTGCTGCTGTATGCCCTGCCCCGACAAAATTCTCCCCTGACGACCGTTACGGAGAGTACAGGAGAAAAGCGATAATAGAGGAGTACGGAGAGAATGGAAAGCATAATCGTCTATGACAGCAAACCTTCTCTGAAAGATCCCATCTTCATCGAGTGTCTGCCCGGGATCGGGAATGTCGGCAAGACCGCAGGCGACTTCGTGGCCGATTCTTTGAATGCGAAGAGATTCGCAACCATCTATTCCTTACATTTTCCTTCACAAGTGCTCCTGAATGAGGAGAACATCGTGGAACTCATGAACAACCAGCTCTGGTACGCAAAAGATGTCAACGGAAGAGATATAGTATTCTTAAGAGGAGATTGTCAAAGTTCCACTCAGGAAGGGCAATTCGAACTCTGCAAGGAGATCTTGGACATCCTTATGGAATACGGGGTATCAGAGATCATCACTCTGGGGGGATACGGTACCGGTCAGATCGTCGAGGAGTCCCGCGTGTTCGGGGCTGTGTCCGACCTCAAGATGAAGAAACGGTATGAGAAGTACGGCGTGGAATTCTCTCCCGGCGACCCTTCTGCAGGAATAATCGGCGCCAGCGGGTTGTTCGTGGGATTCGGGAAGATATACAATATTCCTTCCATATGCTTAATGGGAGAGACATCCGGATACTTCGTCGACCACAAGAGCGCAATGGCAATGGTCTGCGTACTGATGAAGAAATTGGGCGTGGACCTTGATCTTAAAGAGCTTCAGGACAAGTCCGAACAAATCGATGAGCTTACTGCGAAGGTCAAAGAGATGGGGGAGCGCGACCGCCCCGATCTGGGCTACATCGGATGATTTTTCTGATGTGATTACATTTAAATAGCCTATCCTTTATCCTGTTTTACCCCACCTAGCTCAGCCTGGCTAGAGCGGCTGACTGTAGAGTGTTCTCGGAGGAATCCGATACAGCCGCTGAAATCAGCAGGTCCCCTGTTCAAATCAGGGGGTGGGGACCATCTCAATCTGGCTAACAGGTTTTTTGACGAAATTCAAACGAAGAAGATCCAAAGCGACTGCAGAAAGTAATTTTATATTTTCACAAAGCAATGAATCGCTATGAGGAATGCAGAGCAGACAATAGGCAACCTGATAGACAAACAGAAGTTTTCTTTCATCGGCTCCGTTGATGAGGACGGCTATCCCAATATGAAGGCCATGCTGGCCCCGAGAAAAAGAGAAGGCCTCAAGACCTTCTTCTTTACAACGAACACCTCTTCCATGCGGGTATCGCAGTACCGTAAAGAACCGAAAGCGTGCATTTACTTCTACGACGGCAGATTCTTCCGAGGCGTTATGCTGAAAGGCACAATGGAGGTCTTGGAAGACAAAGCAAGCAAAGAAATGATCTGGAGAGAAGGCGACACCATGTACTACTCAAAAGGGGTCACCGACCCGGACTATTGTGTTTTGAAGTTCACAGCTGACTCCGGCAGATCTTACGGCAATTTCAGATCAGAGGATTTCACGATCGAATAACGGCGAGACCGCAACGTCAATCAAAGCTGCTCAGCCACATAAGGGTTAATTAACCCCGTATTCAATGGCCTTTCATGGAAAAGCCCTCGGTTTGGGACATACTCCGTTCGGGAAAAGCAGTGGGAGCAGATACCCCCGGCCATGATGTTTACAACAGAGCACTGGAAGAATGTATTGAAAAGAGGCGCAGATACAACACATTGCCGCTCACTTCCGAGGAGAGAAGGGCAGCGCTCTCTGACCTATTTGGTTATGAGGTCGATGAACGCACGAAGGTCGTTCCTCCGATCCATTGCGATCTGGGATTCAACATCAAACTCGGAAAGAACGTACTGATCAACTACAACTGCATCCTTCTGGATACCGGCGAGATATCCATCGGAGATAATACTCTCATAGGTCCGGGAACGATGATCGTTACAGCCAATCATCCATTTGAAGCAGAAAAAAGAAGGGATTGGTCTGTGTCCTGTCTCCCGATAAAGATAGAAGAAGATGTTTGGGTAGGCGCGGGAGCCGTTATCCTTCCGGGTGTGACGATCGGGGCCCGCTCCATTATCGGAGCAGGTTCCGTTGTCACTAAGGACGTCGCTCCCGACACCGTTGTTGCCGGAAACCCTGCTAGAGTTCTCAGAACACAGTAATCACATCTCTTTTCTGATAAAGAGAACCCACGAGAGGATTGTGGCCACTGCGCCCCACATGATCATTGTGAGGATTCCATACACTAGTTCAAAATCAATAAGTAAGTTATCAATATTAGGGATGCAGAGGAACACCGAATAATATGCATAATCAAGCATGTACCACGGCATTTCTCCTGTGGACAAGTATATCGATCCGCTAATAATCGATATCAGAAGAAACATTGTCACAAATGTCATTATCGCCGCTGTACCGGCCTTTTTCATTGTCACGCTAAACACAGATGCCAGCGCAGAAGCGGCAAAGAGGAATAGTATGATTGTTCCAAACGACGCAATATATCCGCTTATGGCTGGACCATCATCGAAGAATGGAAATGTCACGCCTATTGCGACATAATATCCCATTAAAACCACCGCTTCCATGATGAAACATCCTATGAACTTGCCAATGAATATCGTGGTCTTCTTCACGGGTCTAGTAAAGAGTATTAATGCGGTCCTCTCTTCAAACTCAGACACATAGGTGGATGATGCAAAAAGCGTTACAGCGATAATCACCAGAATATTGAGAGACCCTAAGTGAGTCGACAGAAAATCTATCGCACTGTGCCACGACTCATTAAAAATGTACGGGAGGAAGGAGGCAAGTATGAACATCGCCGCAGCAATTACCACATATATCAGAAGTCTCTTCCCACGAATGAATTTCCTTATCTCGTTCTTTGTTATCACTAATATCTGTCTTAAATCGTCTGCTTCTACGTACATTATCTCGACTCCGCAATTAAATTGAGGTAGGTTGTCTCAAGCGTGCCCTGCTCAGATAGTTCATATATTCCGACATTCAGCAGACCCAGATCGCTGAACAGCTTTGCTTTTGCATTCGCATCTCCTTTGAACCTAATCTCGATATCGTTGCCGAGCCGTTCTGCCGAGACCACATTCTGCAATGCAGAGATTCTGCCAAGAAGATCTTGTGTCGGTGTTCCATTAAGCTTTACAGTGATTCTTCTGGTATCGTCCGTCTTTATCACATTGTCAATGTCATCGTGCACAAGAAGCGCACCGTGGTTGATTATGGCTACTCTGTCGCAGAGGTCTCCGACCTCATACAGGAGGTGGGAACTCATCAAGACTGTCAGACTCTTTTCGTTCCTGAGGTTTTTCAGTATCTCTCGAGTCTCTGCCATCCCTCTCGGATCAAGACCCGATGTAGGTTCGTCAAGTATGATTATGCTTGGGCTGTTCATAAGCGCCTGACCTAGAGCGATTCTCTGTCTCATTCCTTTAGAAAATGTCCCAATGCGTTTGTCTGCCCATTCCGTCATCTTGACTTTTTCAAGAATAATGTCTGTTTCGCTTTTTATCGCTTCGTGGCTCATGCCCAGTATCTCTCCGATATACTTCATCGTCTCTATCGGCGTGAGGTATGTGTAGAACTCCGGTGTCTCTACCACGGTTCCGACGTTTGACAGTGCTTCCTTAGGATCCTTGACCACATCCACTCCATTGAGATAAGCGTTCCCTGAAGTGGCGTTTATCAGATGTGTCAGTATCTTCAGCGTGGTGCTTTTACCGGCACCGTTAGGCCCCAAAAACCCCGTGAAACTATTCTTTCTTATATTGAGATCCAGATTGTTAACGGCAACAAACTGACCGTATTCCCTTCGTAGATCAACAATCTCAATAGGACTATCAGATGGCATATATTACTCAATACACAATCTATATTTCAACCTATTCTGTGTTGATATGGCTAATCTCTTAGTTCCTCTTACTGATCTTCCTCTTTGTTCCGCGCTTGATTGTCATTGCCATTTGATATGACTGCACTCTGAGGACAGATGGTGTATGATCCAGGAAATGATAGAAAGATGTCAGGCCGGTGAGCGCCCTCCTCGGGAAATCCTTCTCTGAGCCCCTGACGGCGTTCTCTCCTTTGAGGATATTATTCAAAAAGCTTTCGACATCGTGCGCTTTTGATACTGTCACGACCGAGCCCAGGTCCTCTGCGATGTGTCCGTCGCTTCCGCCTGTTATCCCAAGCCCGTATTTCCTGAAGGACATTATCGCCTCGATGTTGTCCTCGCGGGTCATCCCGCCGCAGATCACCTCGTATGCATCCAGCCTGCTTATCGTTTCGTCGGAGAGGTATCCCTTCCTGTTGCATATCTCGACGCCTTTGTTCGATCCGAGATATCCCATAGGATGCGCTCCGGATACGACGCAGTTCTGATCCTCCAGAAGATCTAGGAGTTTCTCGGTCGTGCAGTCTCTCAGAGCAAGCCACGGACATGCCTGCAGCCGCGGCCTGATGTTCTCCTGCCAAAAATCTCTGAGATCGTTGATTTCGTAGAAGTATGTGAGTATGTGCGGCCCGTCCGATGTGCTCACTTCCATTCCCGGAATGATGAACACGTCTTCTTTGTCCAGATCCATTCCCTCAAGCGAACTTATCAGATTATGGTCGGTGACCGCTATCCCCACATTCCTTGATCTGGCGATCTCCAGCAGCCTTTTGATGCTGCTGTTCGAATCGGAACAATCTGTATGAACGTGCATATCGGCACAAAGGCATCCTGCCTCCGCGATGCTTTCCCAGTCAGGGTTCTCGAACTTTATCCTCGGGCTGATGTTTGCCTGGTTCACCTCAGACACAGCGAGCGCCATATCTCCTCCGAACCCGACAGCACCTCTTTTTCATTGATGGTGGTCATCCTGCCGTTCTCCAGGACAACATCTCCCTGGCACATCACTGTTTTCACATTAGAGGATGATCCGGAATAGACAATGTTCGATATCATGTTCTCGGGTAGCAGCGGCCTGAGGTTGGGCGCTCCGCCGTCAAGTATCACAATATCGGCATATTTTCCCGCTTCTATCGAACCGAGGGAATCCTGCATCCCTATTGCCTTCGCGGCGTTCACAGTGACAAAATCCAAAAGTTCCTGCGCTTTTGCGACCGTCGGGTCCCATCTGCTGGACTTCTGAAGCAATCCCAGCGTTTTCATCTCGGCCATCAGGTCAAGGCTGTTGTTGGTCGTGCTCCCGTCCGTTCCGACCGTGACATTCACTCCGTATCTCTGGAACTCCGGTATCGGGGCCACCCCTCCAGTCGCCAACTTCATGTTGGAGACCGGGCATGACGATATCGACATTCCGGCAGCTGCCATCAGCCTTACTTCGTTCATCGTCAGCCATGCCGAATGCGCAGCGATCGCATTCTTACCAAGAACGCCTATGTCGTTCAGCCATTCGGCAGGTCTCTTTCCAGTCTTCTTCCTGTGGTTGTTGACCTCTTCTCTGGTCTCCGAAAGATGGAACGTCAGCGGGATATCCTTCTCATCGGAGAATTCCTTCGCACCTCTGCATGTCTCTTCATTGCAGACGTATACTCCCTGCAGCCCTACTCCGGGAACTATTTTCCTTTTGTTCTTGAAACCGTCATAGAATCTTTTGCAGTTCTGCAAAGGATTTCCCTTCTGGGTCGTCATTTCTTCATCGAGAACACACCAGCACAGGACCCCTCTTATCCCCGCTTCTGCGGTCGCCTTTGCGATGATGTCCTCAGAATAATAAAGGTCCACGAAGGTGGTCGTGCCGCTGCGGATCATCTCTGCGCATCCGATCTTCGTGCCTATCTCCAGGTCCCTGTCGGTCCTGTCCGAATCTATCCTGAACACCCTTTCAAGGAATTTGGGGAACGGGATATCATCGACGACGCCTTTCATAACGGTCATCGCGATGTGTGTATGGGTGTTTATCAGCCCGGGAATAACGATGTCTCCCGAAGCATCGATCTCTTTATCGGCCGCCCCCTTGTATCTTTCTCCGACGGAGACTATCCTCTCCCCGTCGATGACCGCATCGCCTCTGAGTATCCTTCTCTGGGAGTCCTGCGTGACAATCCATGCGTCCCTTACGGCTGTGATCATGCCTCTGGATTCTTATTTAATGTAATAACCGTTTCGCAGATTGAAAAAAAGATATAGCGATACGTCCATCTGACTTTATGGTGTTCCGAATGACATTCCTTGGTACCGGCGGCGGGAGGCACACCACCATGTATCAGACCCGCTCTACGGGAGGAATACTCGTGGAACACGGTGACGGGAAGCATTTGCACATAGATCCTGGGCCAGGGGCCCTGACCAATATGAAGAAGATACATTACGATCCTTCAAAAACGGATTCGTTGATCGTCTCTCATGCGCATCCCGACCATTATTCTGACGCTGAGTCTGTCATCGAGGGCATGACGTTCGGATGCTGGAAGAAAAGAGGGCATCTTTACGGCAGTCCCACTGTCATCAGGGGGGAAGGGGCACTGGGGCCCTGTATCTCGAAATATCATCTGGGGATCATCAGGGATGTGACCGTGCTTGAACCCGGCACCGTCATTGACATAGACGGCCTGAGGACGGAAGTGTGCAGAACAGACCACAGCGACCCCACCAATGTTGGTTTCAGGTTCGACAGCGGCTGCGGCACCGTCTCCTACGTCAGCGATACTGGTTATTCTGAGGAAATCGCCCTGCAGCACAGAGGGAGCCGCGTGCTGATACTTCCGGTCACGACCCCTGACGACCTGCGGATACCTTACCACCTGTGCACGGAGGACGCTGCCGCTTTCATCGATATCGTCAAGCCGGAGTTGGCGGTCTTCATCCATTTGGGAATAATGATGATCAAAAAAGACCCAAAAAAACAGGCATTGGAGGCAGAAAAAAGGACCGGAGTGAGAACAATATCCGTCCGGGACCTGGACATATTGGATATCGACAAAGCTATTTCCATATCGCAATCCAAAACATATGACGATGAGTGGATCCCCGACAGCTCCCCCTGAGAAGCGTTGTGTTTCGGACAATGCTTAAATCCACAACGCGTATTTTCTTCAATGAGTTTGGAGTCCCAAATATTGGAGAAGATCAAACCGACCGCGGAAGAAGTGAAGCGGATTGACGACATCGCAAATGCTTTGAAGAAAGAAGTCGAGGACTACGTCAAAGAACACAACATAGACGTAGAGACCCGTTTTGTCGGCTCATATGCCAAAGGCACATATCTGTCCGATCCCGATATTGATCTGTTCATTCTTTTCCCGGAGACAGTCTCCCACAAAGATCTCGAGACGATCGGGCTCTCCGTCGGAGAGGCCTTGATGAAGGGCGGAGAGAAGGTATACTCGGAGCATCCCTATACGCGCGGCACGTATATGGGCATGGATGTCGACCTTGTGCCGAGCTATTCCATCAAAACAACAGATAAGCTCAGGACCGCCGTCGACCGAACCCCTTTCCACACCCAATACATACTCGACAAGCTGAAGGATCCGCAAAAGGACGAGGTCCGGCTCCTCAAGAGGTTCATGAAGGGGATAGGAGTGTACGGCGCGGAACCCAACACAAGAGGGTTCTCCGGATACCTTTGCGAACTCCTCATCCTCCATTACGGAAGCTTCCGCAGAGTGCTGGAGGGAGCAAACGAGTGGAGAGAAGGGATGGCGATAGTGCTGGAGAAGAAGGGGCCGCCGATAATGGGCCCCCTGGTCGTCTATGACCCCGTTGATCAGAAAAGGAACGTCGCCTCCGCCGTCCACCTCGACACCATGGCGCTTTTCATCGTGGCGTCGAAAGCATACCTTTCATCCCCGTCCGAGAAGTTCTTCTTCCCTCTGGAGAGACAGCCCTATTCAAGGGAAAAACTGCAGATGATATCCGATAACAACGGATCAAGGATGGTCACAGTGGTCTTCGACCGGCCGGATGTCATCGAAGACAACCTTTACTCCCAGTTATGGAAAACGCGCTACGCGCTTACACGGAAACTCAACGATTTCGATTATACCGTTCTGAGAACGGTCCATGAGATGTATGAGAAGAAACTTGAGATCGTCTTCGAGCTGGAGCGCGATGTCCTCTCAAAGACATACAAACACACGGGACCGCCGGTATGGGTGAGAGCGGCCGATCCTTTCCTTTCAAAATGGAAGAACAACATCTACGGCCCGCCCTTTATAGAGGAGGGATGCTGGAACGTGATCGCGGAAAGGATGTATTTCACCGCGAAGGAGATGCTTGCCGATGAGGCGGCGGTCTCCGGCATAGGAAGGGAGATAGACCCCGATAATATGAAAATAAGGGATCATGAAGCATCCCTTAACGAGACGAACCCTCTGCTGCTCACAGAATTGCTGGACCCGATGAACAGCTGGGAAGTCTGAGCGTTCATATAACGTTGATGAGCACTATGCATACGCCCAGTGCGAGCATCAGGAAAAGAAGATAATTTCCCAGCATGGTCTTCATTTCAAGAAGATCAGCGCGGAATTTCATCAGCATAAGCAATTTCTTCATCCCGAGAACCGTTGCGAATGCCAAAAGCGTCGCAATAATCCATCTCAGATCGCCCTCAAGGGAAATGTAAAGCAAAGAACCGATCACCCCGACCAATACCGCCAGGCCGGTGATGACAAACAGCACCTTCGTCCCGTAGATGTCCTTTAGGATGAATTCGCGCTCATCGAACTCAGGAGGTATGAACTCATACTCCTCTTCTTTCTCTTCGACTATGCGCCTTTTCTTCTTTGCCATGCACCCACAGATTCTTCTCTGCCATATAAATATTTACACAGCTGAAAATACACGCCTTACCGCTCCGCGGATAAAAGCATTTAAATAGCATCCATTTATGGATTAATCACAGAAATAAGGGGAATCTGGTACAGATATGTCGGATTGTAGGGATGCATGATGTTTTCTGAGCATGACAGCATATACTTGGTCCTGATGTTACTCCCTGCGGCCATCGGGATGATGACGGGGATGATCTCAGCGAGACATTCCAGGCATATTGCCGGATCCTTGTGCGGATTGTCCGCATTCTTCGGGACATTGGCATATCCGCTGTTCCTTTACGGCGGGAATATCGCATATACATTCCCGATCCCATCGGCATGGGGGTCCTACTCCGTGCTCATAGACGAGCTTTCGTCCATGATGATCTCCGTCTCGTCGATCGTATTCCTGGCGGTCCTGTCCCACATGCTGCGTTCCGCCTCGACCCCCGCCGGAGGCAAATACTCCGCATCTGTCTGCTTACTGTTC
>JGI24696J40584_12961462_pt1 | contig 16935 bp, 19 predicted proteins | sample TergutCo191P4_FD_40584 | JGI IMG/M metagenome (IMG submission 40584)
GGCGGAAGCTTCCGCTGCCATCATAGCTGATCTGACCGCGTTTTGCGCCGCCATGCGGAATGAGGACGTGGATTTGAAGTCGCTTGGGCTGCCTGGGAGTAAGACGGATGTGATAAAGAAGATTATGAGTGTGTATTCAGCTTAGTACAAGGTGAGTTATCTTAGGCAGTGACTAAGATAGTGATTGGCATGGAGGTAATGCCCATCACGGGCCAACATTTCAAATTTAGCTTGCGTTTCTAATGTTGGTGTGTTATACTTTAAGTGACAAAAATACAGATAAGGAGACGAATCATGAGAAGTTTTACCACATTAGACCTGCAATATGCCCATCGGTTCTATGGATTCAAAGGCGAAGCCCAGTATTTGCACGGGCACACGGGGATATTGACGCTCGAAGTCGAGGACACCATCAACGCGGGCGTCAACATGGTATTCCCCTGCAACGAGGTCAAGAACATCGCTTGGGACGTCCTGCGCAACTTTGACCACGCGCTTATCCTTCGGGAGGATGATCCGCTGCTCCCCGCGATTCTTGGCGTCTATGAGAAACAAGGCATTAAAAACGGAACCCCACAAAACAAGATGAAAGGCCCTGCCTTCCAGACGGAGCTCGCAACGGCTTACCCGGAAAGCCGTTTGGTTGTCACGAAGGAAACCATGACCGTGGAGGGCATGATCAAGATCGTTTACGATTTGCTGAAGGACAAGCTGAATATCGCCAAAATCACCTTCACGAGCGGCGTAAACGGCGCAACGCAGGAATACTGCACCGAACAGCAGCAAGAAAAAGATCGCTGCCCGCTGTGCGGCATCCTGCTAAACGAAAACGGCGTGTGCCCAAAATGCGGCTACAGGAAATAGCCTGTGCAAAAGCGCAATTTCCTCTTGACCTTTGCGCCGTTCTGTGATATACTAATCCAGTAAAGTATCCGAGATTTCGATCACAGTATCCGAGTTACACAGCGTCATTTTGCCTTCCACCCCAACAAGCCTGCGGGCTTGCCGGGGACCCCGGGGAGCAAAGTGGCGCTTTTTTTGTTTCCGGCTCAATGAAAACTGGATATTTTCGAGCATAACAGCGGTCATGCAGGCCTCGCAAGGGGCCCGGGTGGCCGCTGTTTTGTATATCACAACACTGCGTCTCATGGTCTTAAAGGACCGGGCGCAAAAAAGAAAGGAACGGTGCAAATGCCAAGCAACCCCTATCTGGACGAATACTCCACCACATTCCCCACGTTTCCCGACATGAGAGATTATCATGCGGAACAAACGCGGGAGAGCCAGTGGCGGCGTATGCAGGTGAACAGCCTGTATGTGTCACCGTTGGACGAAAGCTCGCCGCTCTACGGTGACAAGTCACGCTTCGGCGTCCAGGTCAGCCAGGACGCCATCGAGGACACGGCGAAACACCTCGGCCTGGCTATGAAGGTAGAAGGCGCGTATTTTCCCCTGCGGGAAACCGCCTGGAAGAGCCTGCTGGACCGGGCAAAAATCAACGGCACGGCGCTCCCCAAACTCAGCAGGGAGGAGCTTGCCAATGTGCTCAACGCCTGCCTGGCGCTGTTCGGCTCCGAGGCGCTGCTGCTCATCCGCAACGAGAAGATCGCCGCCGTACACTCCGGCGATGCGCGGGATTATTCGATCCTGCTCATCGACACGCTGCTTTCGGAGCTCCAGAAGGGCCTGGATGAGCGCTTCCCCGGCGCGGAATTCGAGAGCGGCTACACGGACCACAGCATGACCAGTGCGTCCTTCCTGTTGCCAAAGCAGCGGGACGATCTTCTGGCAGCCTACCGCAAAACTCTTGAGGCACAGGGGAAATCGGCCCTCGCGGCGAAACTCACCCCCGGCATCCGCTTCACCACCTCCGACGTGGGGATCTCCAGCGCGAAGATTTCGGCGCTGCTGCTGGGCCTCGACATGCCGATCCAGATCGGCGGCGTCATCGCCGTGGAGCACCGCTGGGAGAAAACCCCCGCCGATTTCGCCGAGGCGATACAGAAGGCCTTCGCCAAGTTCGGCGACGCCGTGGCAAAGCTGGAGAAGCTGGCGCACATCCCCCTGGCAAACCCAGTCAACGCAATGACAGCGGTGTGCAAGAAGCTGTCGCTGCCCAAAAAGCCGGCCATGGAGGCCATCAGCATGTTCGAGATGACCTGCGGCTCCTCGCCGACGGCCCACGACGTGTTCATGGCTTTGCAGGAGATCCTGTTCCTACTCAAAACCGAGCACACGCCTGCGGCGAAGCTGCTGTCAGTGGAGGAATCCATCGCCCGGGCACTGAGCTTTCGCTGGCCGGACTTCGACCTGGCAAAGGCGGTGAGCTACTGATGGCTGCTCCGATTCTGCTCTGCGATACCGCGGGCATGACCCGCGAACGCTGGCTGGACTGCCGGATGCACGGCCCGGCGGGCACGATTCCCTACACGCTCGGCGGCAGCGATGTCTCCGTTGTGCTGAGTTCAAGCCCCTGGACCACGCCGCTGGAGCTCTGGCGTATCAAAAAAGGCCTCATGAAGCCCAACGACGGCGCCAACGCCACGGCCAAGGAGATGGGGCACCTCATGGAACCCATCGTCGCGCTGTGCTATGCCAAAATGACCGGCAACACGATCATCGAGGACACCGGGCTGTACCAGCACGCGGATTATCCCTGGGCCCTTGCCAACTTGGATTACAGGCTGGAGGAGGGCGGCATGCAAGGCGTGCTGGAATGCAAAACCACGACCTACCACAAAGCCGGCGACTGGACCGACGACCAGATCCCGTATTATTACGAGCTTCAGGTGCGTTTTTACCTGGCCGTGATGGATCTGGACTTCGCCGACATCGCCTGCATGTGGGGCTTTAACCCTGAAACCGATATGGCCATCCGCCGCGTCAACCGCGACCGGGCCATTGAGGCGTACATCTTCGAGCTGCTGGACGCGTTCATCGCCAGCCTGCACGGCAACACCCCGCCTGACATGAGCGGCGTGAAACCGGAACTGGCCATGGCAGCCCTAGCGCGTGTCTACGGCGCCAGCCAAGCTGGCTTGCCCACCCTCGAATTCGGGGCAAGGCAGGAAAAGGACATCCGGCGGCTCGCCGAGCTGCAGGAGGACATGACTACGCTGCGGGATCAACTCGCGGCAAAAGAAAGGGAGGTTACCGCGCACTCTGTGCGAATTGCCGAAGTGATGAAAACCCACGAGCACGGCGTGCTGGAGCTGCCGGGCAAGCATTACAAGGTTGACTTTGTCACCCGTGTGACCCGCCGGCCCGACAGCAAAGCGCTGAAGGCGAAATATCCTGCCGCCTACGCTGACGTGCTCAAGGCATCCGAGAGCAGGAAAATCAAAATCACGGTCGAGCCCACGTAGGGCGGAAAGGAAATTATCATGCTTGAAAACAAATTTGACCTCCCGAGGAATTGGGAGCAGGACCTGGAAGCCGCGCTGCTGCGGCACGGCAGACGGGAAAACAGGATCTACATCTGCTCGCCCCTGCGGGGCGCGGACTGGAAAGAAGTCCAGCGCAACATGCTGGCGGCTCGGTTCTACATGTACCTTATCTGGGTGTATGACCGTCAGGTAGCCCGCGCGCCCCACGCGTATTTACCGCTCCTCTACTGCGACGATGTTCCCAAGGAACGCGGCGACGCGATTACCTGGGGGATGCGCCTGGTGGCGAACTGCGGCGGGCTGTACGTGTGCGGCAACCGGATCACCGAAGGAATGCGCGGCGAAATCAAGCACGCGATCACCTTCCAAAGGCCTGTCACTGTGTTCAACCCGGACATCTTCGATGAGGTCGATGCTATGTTCCGGAAAGCCCGCGCGGACCGTATGCTGCTGATCATTGAAACTGAGCGGCAATACAAGAAGCTCGGCCTCAGCGCCGAGGAGCTGTTCGAGGGGGTGCCATGTGATGACTGAGTTCTACCGCCCCGTTGACCTGCGCTCCCGCGCGGCCATGACGGCATACCTGAAGAACCACTTCCGCTATGACACCGAGAATAGTTGGAATCGCTCCACCTCCTACGCCTGCAACCTGAAGGTGCAACACCTGGGTCTGGAGCATGACCTCGTCATGCAGTTGTTCGATCTGGTCAATCTGCCTGAGTTTTACGAGCCCCTAAACGACCTTTGCCGGGAGTTTGACAGAGCGCACGATTATCGCTGGCAGGTTGGCTTTAATGGCCGCAGCGGCGGGTATTTGGTGCTCTATCAGGGCGGACGGCAAGGCAAGCAAGTTTTCTGCCAGCCCGGCCTTTCTACCGATATGGGAGAAGACTTCGAGGACTGGGAGATGTTCCAGCTGCGCGAGCGCGTCAAGCTGGTGCAGGAATTCGACCGGCTCTGCGACGCCATCGTACAGGAGGCCATCTATATCGCGCTGAATTACGAGATTACGGAAGAAACCTACATCGTCCAGGCGACGCGGCAGGTTTTGACCCCCGTAGCGGCATGAGAGGAGGGCCTGTATGATATGCAGTTTTCAGCGGTTGCTCTATCCCAAGTGCACGCCGGCGCAATACGATGGCAGCTATGCCGTGGCGCTGTTCCGGCCGCACGAAAGGGTGCTTGACGCAAGAGGGTCCCCCCAGAGTCAGGTCAAGGTGGTGGGCCAGTGTCTGCCCCTGGCCGACGGCCTGCAGTTTCAATTGCACGGGCACTGGAGCAAAGACCCGAAATACGGCCCCCAGTTCGAGCTGGAAAGCTATGAAAACCTCATCGCCCCCGGCAGGGAAGGCATCGTTGCCTACCTTGCTTCGGGGCTGCTGAAAGGCATCGGGCGCAAAACCGCCGATCGGATCTATGACCGCTTCGGCGACGACACCCTGGACGTCCTTGACAACGACCCCGAAGCGCTGCTCAAAATTCCCGGCATCAGCCCGGCCAAGCTCAGCCGCATCGTTGACGGCTATCTGTTGTCCCGCGGGGCGCGCGAGGTGGTTTCCCTCCTCGCGCCCCACGGCGTGGGCGCCAACCGGGCGGTGAAAATCTTCCGGCAGTTCGGCTCCCGGGCTGCGGAGATCGTCAAAAACCATCCTTATCAGCTGTGCGAGATGTCCGGCATCGGCTTTCTCACAGCGGACGCCATCGCCAAAAGCATGGGCCTCGCGCCCCTGTCCGGCGAGCGCATCCGCGCCGGGCTGTTGCAGGTGCTGAAGGACGCCGAAACCAAAGGGCATCTCTGCCTGGAAAAGCAAAAGCACCGCAGCCTGTGCGCCGAACTCCTTGACACGCCTGGCCTGACGGATTTGGCCGTCATGGAGGAGGCGGATGAGCTGCTGCGGGACGGTGCGCTGGCAGCCTACCGGGATCATGTGTACCGTGCTGTTACCGCGCAGGCGGAACAGGGCATCGCCCGCCGCGTGCAGGAACTGCTGGATGCATCCACCGCCAAACTCAAACTGGACGTAAACGCGGAGATTTGGCAGGAGGAATCAAACCAGGGTTTCGGTCTGGCGCCCGAGCAGCGGCAGGCGGTGCAAACCTGCCTGCGTTCGCCCCTGAGCATCATCACGGGCGGCCCGGGCACAGGGAAAACCCTCGTACAGCGGTTCCTGCTGAACATCTACCGCCGCGAGCATCCGAACGCCAAGATCGTCTGCTGCGCCCCCACGGGCCGCGCGGCGCGGCGCATGGAGCAGACCACCGGGCAGCCCGCGTCCACGATTCACAAGGCCCTGGGCCTGCTTGCGGGTGAAGACGGCACTTTCAACGAGCCGAAGCCCCTGCAGGCCGACTTGGTTCTGGTGGATGAGGTATCCATGCTGGATGTGTTCCTGGCGCGGCACCTGCTGAACGCCGTCCCCGACGGGTGCCAGTTGGTGCTCGTCGGCGACGCCGACCAGCTGCCCTCCGTGGGCCCCGGCGCCGTGCTCAGCGAACTCATCGCCTGCGGGCGTGTGCCGGTGGTCAAGCTGGACAAGGTGTACCGCCAAAACGCCGGTAGCTTGGTTGCAACCAACGCAGCATTGATCCGACATGGCGATACCGCGCTGGAATACGGTGCGGACTTTAAGATTGCCGATTCCGATGATTTGGAGGTTTCCGCACATCTGATGGAGCGGCACTATCTGCAGGAGGTGCAGCGCTGCGGCGTGGACAACGTCGCCCTGCTGACACCCTTCCGGCAGAAAACCGCCACCGGGGCCAATGCCCTCAACGAACGCCTGCGGGAGCTTATTAACCCCGCCGGGCCCGGCAGACCCGAGCTCGCCAGCGGCAAGCGCTGCTTCCGACTGGGCGACAAGGTGATGCAGGTCAAGAACAAGGGCGATGTCAGCAACGGCGATGTGGGTTATGTGCGGCAGGTGATCAAGTCTGAGGATGAAGCCTCGCTTACCGTGGATTTCGGCGATGGCCGCGCGGCTGAGTACGACAGCTCCGAACTGGAGTTGCTTGAATTGGCCTACGCCTCCACCGTGCACAAATCCCAGGGCAGCGAGTACCAGACGGTGATCATCAATCTGCAAAACGTCCATTACATCATGCTCAAACGCCCGCTGGTCTATACGGCCATCACTCGGGCAAAGCAGCGGGTGATCCTGGTAGGGGAACGCAAAGCCCTCGCCATGGCCATCCGTACAACCGACACTGAACGCCGCGGCACCATGCTTGCCGCGCGGATCAATGAAAAGGAGAATGCTACATGACCATGCTCGAAAAACTGCAAGCCCAAAAGACGGCGCTGGTTGCCCAGATGGAGGAATCGGCCCTCACCCCGGAACAACTCTGGCTATTCCAGGAGTTCAACTACCGCATTGAGGTGTTTGAATCCTGCCAGATGTTCTGCCGCTCGGCCCCCCGCACAACCGAGACGCAAGTCCTCGGGCTGCACTACAAGGTGGTGGACGCCTACATCCGGCACCTCTCGCAAGAGCGCCAGTACGGTAAGCGCGGCAACGCCGCCACGACCGAAGGGAGCAACGACGAAACGCAGCAGAAGCACCGCGCGGCGGCCCTTGAGAACCTGAACCGGGTCATCATTGACTACCGCAAGCGGTTCCAGAGCTTCCGCGCCGACACAGCGGAACAATACGCCGCGGCCATCGATCAGGTACTGCACAACGTGCTGATCGCCTGGACCCAGCACCGCCAATGCTATGTTGAAATAAAAAAGGAGGACTAAAAAATGTCTACAACCCAAGACCTGATCCGTGGCATCAATGCCGTGGAGGGCTTCGATCCGGCCACCCTGGCAGTGGATTACACCGACCTGAACACGGGCGAACAGCGTAAGCGCCTGCCTGTCATGGCGCAAATCGCCTGGTTCCGTCTGAAGCACCCCGATGGGCGTATCGCAATCTCGGTGCAGGCCGTCAAGGACTATTTTGTCGCCACGGCCCGGGTATACGTGCATTACAATGACCCGCCGGAAAATTTCCTCGCCGAGGCCAGCGCTGCTCGTGGGAAGTCTGCCGAACAGCCAACCATTTCGCCCCGCGAATGGGCGCAAACTGCCGCCGTCGGCATCGCCCTGCGCAACGCCGGCTTTGGCTTACAGTTCCATGCCGCCGGGGAGGGCTTCGATTCGCCCGCGGTGGATGAACTCGGCGCCGGCGCGCCTGCTGCTGAGGAGGCTTCCAAGCCGGAAATCGTGCCGAAGCTCGCACCCGAAGCGGAACCGGAAGTGCTGACCTACGAAAAGGCGTTGCTGCTGCCGTGCCCAATCACCAAGTATAGCGGCAAAACGCTGGGCGAGGTAGCAAGGATTGATCCAAAAGCCCTGGTTTGGGTCGTTGAGAAATTCACCGGCGATCCAAAGCTGAAAGAGGGCGCCAGGCTCATCTGCGACCGCGCCATGCAGGCTGCCGCATAAGGCGAAAACGACAAAGGGGGAGCAAGGCGACTTGCTCCCCCGGAAAGGACCGCTCCATGTTATATACCATGATGGATATACTGCCCATGCTGGGCCTGCCAGACCCGCCGCAGCGCCGCCCGGATTATTACGTCCCGTGCCCCTGCTGTGACCACGGCCGCGACAAGCACCTGAACATCGACCTGGTTAAAGATGTATACCGTTGCCCCCGCTGCGGGATATCCGGCGGTGTATTTGACCTCTACTCCCTGTACACCGGGATCCCCCGCGAGCAGGTGTTTGAGGATCTGAAGTCCAAGTTTGCTTACAGGGAGACGCCTGTCGTGCGTAAGCCGCAGCCGCGGCACGAGACTACCGAACCCCCCTGCGCTGACATCACCCTGCGGGACGCGGCATATAGGGCACTATTGCAAAAGCTGTCGCTGGCGTCGGACCATCAGCGAAACCTTATAAACCGGGGCCTGTCGTCCGAAGCGATTGCCCAGAACGGCTACCGCACCACACCACTTGTGGGCATGAAAGCCCTTGCCAAGCAACTGCTTGCCGAAGGGCATGGCCTCGCCGGTGTGCCTGGCTTCTTCTGCGAAGACGGCCAATGGAGCTTCGTGCCTGAGCAGCGCGGCCTCCTGATCCCCGTGCGGGATGTGCAGGGCCGCATTCAGGGCCTACAGGTCCGGCGGGATAATACGGAGAAGCGTAAGTTCCGCTGGGTCTCCAGCGCGAGCTATCCTGACGGCTGCCGTGCCGAGGGCTGGACGCATTATATTGGCCCAACCCGGGAGAAAATCATCTTGATCGAGGGCCCGCTGAAAGCAGACGTGGTGCATCACCTCACCGGCCAGACCGTACTTGCCGTGCCCGGCGTGAACGCCCTGACGCAGCTGGAGAAAACCCTGCTGGAACTCAGGCAGCGCGGGGTACAGCATATCATGTCTGCCTTCGACATGGATTTTCTGAAGAACTTCTATGTGCAGAACGGCTACGCCGAACTCACCCGCAAGCTGTGTGCGCTGGGTTTCCGCTACGGCACCTACCTGTGGAACCCGGACTACAACGGCTTGGATGACTACGTTTGGGAGGGTTGCCTGCGGGCCAAGGTATGAGTATAGTGACAGGATGAAGCGCCCTTCGCAGTGAAGGGCGCTTTTGCTTTGTAACCAAAACTATATACTTTTGGTGACGAGCGCTGACTCAATGGCCGCCGCTGTCCGTAGAAGAATATCCTCTCGTTGGCGCTGTGCTACGAAATACGAACCGATTGGCAGCCCGCCGGGCGTCCGCCCGATGGGGAGCGTCATGCTGGGGAACCCTGTTGCCGCGGCCAGGCCGGAATTCGCCGCTGTCATGAAAAACAGGTCGATCCCGTGTTCGTCAAATAGATCGTCAAAGTCGCGGATTGCCAGTTCCCGCGCCTCCAGGGCACTCAAGTATTCGGGCGCCGTTAGGGTAGCTGGTGTGTTCTCAGCCTCAATGAGGGTTCCTTGGCCATAGCGCAGCGCAATGTCGGCGTACCGCTGGTTGTACGCGATGATTTCAGCCAGATTTTGCGGGATGGCTGGATTGTTCATCGACCGCAAATACCGGTTGACTCCATATTTGAATTCATGCCGCATGATGGGGCCCAAAAACTCTCCGGCGCGGATGTTATGCGCCGGGAGTTCTACACACTGCGCGCCGCAGGCTTGCATGACGCTGACCAGGTTCTCGTTGGCCTCCAGCCAGTCAGGGGCTTCCATCTCGTCCGTAAACATGCGGCAAATGCCGACGCGAAGCCCTTGCAACCCTGGCGCCGGCGCGTCATACCGCCTGCCTGCCAAAACACCCAGCAGGATCCGCGCGTCGTCGGCGCAGCGCGCAATGGGGCCCGCTGTGTCGAGGGTGAAAGAGATGGGGAGGATGCCCATGTTGCTGACCAAGCCCGCGGTGGGCTTAATACCGATCACCCCGGCGTACTGGGCGGGGGATATAATGGAGCCGCAGGTTTCCGTACCCACCGCCGCCGCGCACAGCCCCGCGCCGACTGCGACGGCGCTGCCCGTGCTGGAGCCGGAGGGATCTGCCGCGGAATCGAACAGGTTCAACACTTGCCCGCCGCGGGAACTGTAGCCGTTGGGCATGTCCCCGGCCATGTAGTTCGCGAATTCCGTCATGTTCGCTTTGCCGAGGACCACCGCGCCCGACGCGCGCAGCAAACGCACGATGGGCGCATCCGTCTGCGCAACGTTTCTCGCCAGGGCGATAGACCCCGCGCCGGTGACCATACCGGCGGCATTGATGTTGTCCTTTATAAAAACAGGGATGCCGTGAAGCGCTGTGTTTTTATCCGTGCTCGCGTCCAGGGCACGGGCGTCGAAAAAGGCTTCCGGGTTGATTTCGCTCACAGCGCAAAGGCGTTTGTTCTCCTCCGCGGCCGCGAGGAATTGTTGCACCAGCGCGCGGGAGGTCAATGCGCCGCTGCGCTGCGCCTGGAGCATTTCGGCTATGGTCATCATCAATACTACCAGCTTCATTCATACTTCGTTATAATACCTGTCACCATACATCGGCGCCATGCTCATAAAGCAGTCAGGGCGCCTCGCTGTCGCTTTCCCACGCCGGCGAAAACTCCCTGTCCTTAAACAGCGCCGCCAGGCCGCTGAGCTGCTTGAGCCGCAGCAGCTCGTCCCTGTCCATGCCGATGTTCTTCATGATCCAGTCGTCTCCCAGCCCGGCCTCCACCAGCTGCGCCACGATGGTGGTCATCAGGTCGATGGAATGCACCCCGCGGGCCCGGTTGTGGCGGATGGTGCTGGCCATGCGGCTGGTCAGGGGCTTGTCGATCACGGTCACGGGCAGGCAATTGCCCTCGCGCTGCGCAATTTCTGGCGTCAGCACCATAGCCATATAGCGGTGAAAACCGTCCACGATCTCAAAGCAGTCCTCGCCCGCCAGGTAATAACACACAAGCGGCATGGTGTAGCCATCCTCCAGGATGGACCGGACCAGCAGCTGCATTTCAGGCGGCGGCACGGCGTTCGGGTTGTAGGCGTTGGCCCGGATTTTTCCCACGGGCACACGAAAGACACAATACGCGGGGCTCACATACGCGGGGCCCATGTGCGCGGGGCTGTATTTGCCGGGGATCAATCGCTCCATAGCGCCATGGCCTCCTTCGCTTTCTGCAATTCGTCTTTCGTAGGCCCGAAGCCCATGTACCGGCAGGACGTGTCGTTCTTCAGTATCGTCACGCACATCCGCTTATAGCTGGGCACCAGGCGGAAGTCCTTGATGTCCGGCAAATCGTCCGGGTACTCGTAAAACCGGACCACCTCGTATTCGCTGTTGTATCTCCGGTTGCCAACTGGCTTGCCCAGGCTTTCAAAAGCCATACCGGTATTGCGCATCTGCTCCACCACCGCGACCGGCAGCGCCCCGCCCTTTTCCAGCCAGTATTTCTTGGAGGACCTGAATTTGCGCTGGTAGATCTCCCTCGTTTTCGTTGGCAGGGTTTTTAGCAGGAACGAAACGTAGCTCTGCCAGGTGTGGCCTTCGGGCAGCGAGATTTCCTTGTAGCCCACCGCCCTGGTCCCGCCGTAGATCGCCCCGAAGTTCGCGCCGTTCACCCGGCCCACCAGGCGGCTCCAGGTGTTCGGCTCGATGGCGCGGAACAGCTTGAGGGAATCCACCCCGCACTCGTGGAAGGGGTTGGCCACCCGCATGTCCCCCAGGGGCACGCCCGCCATGTAGTACAGGTCGTACAGTTTGTTATAGTCAAAGCCGAACCGGGCGTTGGCGGTCCAGATGTCCTCCGTCGTCCAGTCGTATAACGGGTAAAAGTTGTATACATTCCTGGCGACGCGGGTGCTCCAGGCAATCGTCCCGTACATACTGAACGCGTTGCTGCGCGTGACGGCGCGGTAGCGGTGCAGGCTTTCCTGGGAGCGGATGCCCACCAGCACGGCGGTGCGTTTGGCCCCTCTTTCCTCATGTAGCCAGCGCCCGAACTTGGTCTGGAAAATGTAGTCCGACATGCCCGCGTGGAAAAATGAAAACGGGTGGTTTTCCAGCGTGATTGCCCCGGGCGGCCGTTCCTTCAGCCAGAGGTGTTTTTCGTCCGGGTTCCAGGGCATCCAGGTGGACTGGTACATGGACACGCCGCAAGATGCGGAAATCGGCATGCACAGGTGGTAATAATCGAAATCAGGGTATTTTCCCATACAGCGCGTTATGTAGTCGATGGTATGCTGATAATTGCCCTCGTAATCCAGGTGGTAGATGGACACCCTGGCGGCGGGCCTGTGCGCCGCGTAATACTGATTCAGCAGCTCCAGCAGCAACCCGGAGTCCTTGCCCCCAGAGAAGGCGACGACCACGTGGTCAAACTTGGCGAATATGTATTCCAGCCGCTCCGTCAGTGCCTCGTAGACATTTTTATCAACGTACCTTTTCCCCATGCAGCCCTCCCAAACACAAGGTAATGCGACAGTTCTTGCAAACCTTGCAGTGGGTTTATTATATCACTTTTTGGGGTGGGTTGTCAACAACGAGGCGCTATGGGAACCAGCGCAATACGCTTTGAAGCTCCGCCACCGCAAAAAAAATACGTATTTTTGTTGCAAACCCGCCCTCTCGGCGGTGTAATAGAATAAACCTAAAAAACAGGAGGATCTATCATGGTAATCGCAGTAGACACGGGAAACGCGGAAATTACAACCGTCAATTTCAGATTCTGTTCCGGCCTTGCCGAGCATCGCGTCAAGCCGCTGTCCGACGAATACATTGAGTACGGGGGGAGCTTCTGGACGCGCTCGAACGACCATATTCCCTATGTACGCAATAAGGCTGCGGACAAGCGCTTCTTTGTCTTAACCCTCTTCGCCATCGCGAAAGAGCTGAAAAAGGCAGAGAAACTCAGGGCATTCAACGAGGTCGACCTGGCTGTGGGGCTGCCGCCGGGGCATATGGGCGATCTGCGCGATAGCTTCGAGCAATACTTCAGGAGGGAAAGCCCGGTGCATTTCGCCTACAACGGCGCCCCCCTGACCATTGCAATCCGCAATGTATTCGTATACGCGCAGGGATTCGCCGCCATGGCGCCCAGATTTGAACAACTGATGCAGGTCAAACGCATATATGTCGTGGACATCGGCGGCATAACCACGGACGTGCTGCTCCTGTGCAACGGCATGCCGGACAAATACTACAGCCTGGAGATCGGCATCATTGCGCTGGAAAACACGCTGATCGGCAGGGTCAGCGCGCGGCATGACATGACAATTGAAGCAGACCATATCGAAATGGTGCTGCAAGGGCAGGAGACCCTGCTGCCCGCGGAAGTACGGGAAACCATTACCGAGGCCGCGCAGCAACACGCGGACGTCATTCTGGAAAGGCTGCGCGAGATGAAGATTGATTTGCGTTCCGATTCAGCGATATTCATTGGCGGCGGCTCCATTTTGCTGCATGAATATCTGGAGACCTCGCCCATGGTCACGCAGCCCGAGTTCATCCTGGAGTCGAACGCCAATGCCGTAGGGTATCAGAGGTTGGCGGAAGCGCAGCTGAGAAAGAACGCTGGTGGCATATGAAGACCGCGAAGGGCTACCGCTATACGCTGCAATTCCCGGACGTGACGGCGTACCAGCGGCAGATCGGAGAATTTTTGGAGCAGCTTGGCTCGAAAAAGAGCCGCTTCATTGTCATGGCGCTGAGCGAATATCTTGCGGAGCATCCCGAGAAAATGAAAGCAAGCGGAAAACTCCATCCAAGCATAGGCAGCTTCAGCAGGGACGACATGAAGGACATCGTCCGGGAGGTGCTGGCGGAAAGGGGGATGGTGATCCAGTTGTCTGACGAAGCACAGCCCGCAGAACCCAGCGACGCGAGTGTGAACGCAATGTTGGAGAGCATGAAGGCTTTTATGTGAAAACATACCACTATATGCGACGCAATCCATCTTTTTGACGGATTGCGTCGCTTTTGTGTCTTAAAAACCGCTTTCTCATAGTATATGGCTAAAGCAGAAGAGAAAGCGAGAAGCCTACAGTGCAGGGGTCAGCAAGGGGACAAGGCGATACCGCAATCGTCCACCCAGCACCCCCACGAAATCTTTGGTTTCGTGAGGTTGATCGTGGGACGGTTGTGGGTTTCCCTGCTGCTTTTGCCGGAGAGAAGGGAGGTGAGGCCTATGCTCGTTATCATGCGCTAAATACCTGCCCTCAGCAAATATTTAGAATGCATGCCATCTTGGCATGTCACCAGTCGGGGTGGCATGTCCAGGAGGCATGAAAGATGATATGCGATGAAATTCGGGCTATGTACACAACTTACATAGGCCGCGTGGCAGGCTATGCGCGCCAGGAATACCTGCGCACCCTGCTGCAACAGCACCGGGAGATTCCATTGGAAGAGTTGTCGGAGGAAACACTCGGCTTGGTTGAAGACAGATATTTCCCGAATGAGTTTGAGCTTGCGGAAGAGCGTCTTTCGCGGGCGGTGAACGAGCTCCCGCTGCTTCGGCGGCGGGTTCTCAGCATGCTGTTCGTCGAGCAGTTGACTGCCCCGGAGGTTGCCGAAAAGCTGGGTTGTTCCGTCAATTACGTCTACAACGAGAAGCACCGCACACTGCGGAAAATCCGGGATATGATGGAGGGCGATGATCATGACCAATGAAATCTTTGTTGGCCTGTTGGTACGCGCCATTGACGGCGACAGCGAGGCCATGTCCTTGATTCTGCAAGAATACGACCCGTTGTTCCGGCGGCTTGCCACAGCTGAAAGCGGCCTTGACGAGGACTGCTACCAGTACATCCGCCTGCGGGCCTTCGAGATGACCCGGCGCTTCAGAATACCGCCGGAAAAAATTTTTTGAAAACTGCGAGAAAACGAAGAGTGTTTGTCATTATCCTTATGAAGACATCCCGCACCTTGACAAACAGGCCCTGCGCCTCATACTCTTCCCCTCAACACATTCCTGAACGGCGAGCGGCTATCCCTCCGGCCCGGCAACCCGGAGCCAAGAGTACATAAACGCGGGCGGCCTCGCGTCCGCCATGACCCGTTCCAGGGATGCAGATGTGGCAAGTCTGGTGGCCCTGTAGCCAGGGGCGTTGAGGGATCACTCTACTTTGAAAGGATCTGATTCAATGAACAGAACCATTCAGCCCACCGCGTATAAATGCCTGGAGGATATCCCCGCTACATTCGGGCCGGCAGAACTGGCCGGAATCATGGGGATTTCCCGGAACAAAGCATATGACCTGGCCAATGCACCGGATTTCCCGAAGCTGCGTATCGGCCGGCGTATCGTAATCAGTAAAAAGCACTTTACCGCCTGGCTTGATGAAAAAATGCAGGTAGAGGAACCTTTTTGAGCAAAAGTAAATTCGCTGTTGTTTTTGGTGTCAGTTAGCGGTATAATGTATAAGGGGCTGTTGCCCCCGCCGCACCTTGACAAGTGAAAGCTACCGCAAGAACCTTTTGCTCATATGAAATTACAGAAAGGTGTTTCAAAATATGAGCAAAAAAGCAAATGGCGAAGGTTCTATCACCAAGCGCGCTGACGGCCGCTTCATGGGCCGTTATACGTTGGACGGCAAGCGCAAAACGGTTTACGGCAAAACGCACGCCGAGGTGCGGGACAAGATCCGTAAAATCATGAGCGACGTCGCCAGCGGCGAGTACGTGGAGCCGAACAGCCTGACCGTCGCCGCGTGGCTGAAGGAATGGCTGGAGGTGTATGCACTGCCAACCGTCAAGCAGTCCACCTATGTATCCTATGAGGGCTATGTGCGGCTGCACCTCACGCCGGAACTTGGCAGCATCAAACTGGTGCAACTGTCCACCGAGAGCATTCAGCGCTTCTTCAACAGGAAGAAGAAAACGCATTCCCCAAAGTATCTGCGCAACATATTCAACATGTTCCACGCGGCGCTGGACCAGGCTGTAGTGAACAGGAAGCTCAACCGCAATCCCACGTTTGGCGTAAAGCTGCCGCAGATACCCGCCAAGGAAATGCGCGTGCTGTCCAAGGAGGAGCAGGCGGGCCTGCAGGCTGCCGTGCACCAGCAGCCTGAGTTGCAGGCATTCGCAATCATTTTTGCCTTGAGCACCGGCGTGCGCCTGGGAGAACTGCTTGCTTTCCAGTGGAAGGACATCAACGAGCAGAGGAAGACCATCAGAGTGCGCCGGACCCTCGGCCGACTGCAGAAAGTGGATGCGAACGGTACAGTCGCCCTGCGCTCCAATGTGGCCGATCCTTCGGCTCACAGCACCGAGATTGCAATCCGCACGCCGAAGACCACGACCTCCCTACGGGAGATTCCCCTGTTTCCAGAGCTTTGGGAGGGCCTGATGGAATACCAGAAAAAGCAGCTGGAACTGATCGACGCAATGAGCGTGGATTACGACGACAAGGATTACATCTTCTGCACGGCCAAAGGGAAAGCGCATGATCCCCGTGTGTTCGAGGATATCTACAAGCGCGCGCTGAGCGATGCCGGGATAGCTGATGCCACGTTCCACTCGCTGCGCCACACCTTTGCCACCCGGGCACTGGAATCCGGAATGGACATCAAAGTGCTCTCGGCCATTTTGGGACATGCCCAAGCATCCACCACCCTCAACCGCTACGGCCACGCCCTGCCGGACCACAAAAGGCTCAGCATGGAAAAAATGCGCTCTTTTTATGTAGGCGAGTTGCCGTAAGGGGCAGGTTGACGCCACTTATTGGTGTCAGCTTTTTTCGCCCGAATTGGTGTCAGACCCATTTTTTTCGAGTTTGGGGAGAGCGGACTGGGGCGGCATGGCTGGCGTCAAAAATCTGGTTGGTGTCAAAAATGGTGTCAATTGGATTTCGGCTGTGGCTTCAGCCTTGATTTTCCGCTTCGTTTCAGCAAGCTATAACCGGAGGACAGGGAAAGCCCCGAATTGGTGTCAATTGGTGTCAAACGCTCAAACGGCCAGATGAAAAAGCGGCAAAAAAAGTGGGAAGCCTTGATAATCAAGGCTTCCGTGGTTGCGGGGGAGGGACTTGAACCCACGTCCTCCGGGTTATGAGCCCGACGAGCTACCAACTGCTCTACCCCGCGATCTGAAGTTTTTAACATCCTTGCGGCGCTTTCGCGAGAAAGGAACTCTGTG
>JGI24696J40584_12961461_pt1 | contig 16913 bp, 15 predicted proteins | sample TergutCo191P4_FD_40584 | JGI IMG/M metagenome (IMG submission 40584)
ATCAAAGTGTACAAACACTATCAGATCAAAGGATACCCTTTGGACATTGAGAACATCGTTTGCGACGGAGGGTACGGAAAGAACGAATTCGTAAAGACGAGCAGGCCTCTCGTCGTCATAACCGCCCCCGGCCCCGGGAGCGGCAAGATGGCCGTGTGCCTCTCTCAGCTTTACCATGAGAATAAGAAAGGAGTATCGTCAGGATACGCCAAGTTCGAGACATTCCCCATGTGGAACATGCCCCTCAAACATCCGGTGAACATCGCGTATGAGGCGGCGACAATCGACCTCGCCGATGTGAACATGATAGATCCCTTCCATCTTGAAGCATACGGGGAAAGAGCGGTCAATTACAACAGGGACATAGAGATATTCCCGCTGCTGAACTCGATGCTGGAGATGATACTCGGGGAATCTCCGTACAAATCGCCTACGGACATGGGCGTGAACATGGCAGGATACTGCATAATCGATGACGAGGCGGTGTCCAAAGCTTCAAGGCTGGAGGTGGTAAGGCGTTATTACGACCTCCTGAAAGAAAAGAAGCAGGGCATGGTATCCGATGAGATGGTCTCAAAAATGGAACTTCTCATGAAGAATGCCGCCATCACTCCTCAGGAACGCAAGGTCATCCCCGCTGTGACGAAGAGGGCAGAGGCCATCGGCCTGCCTGTTTCCGGCATAGAGCTGGAGAACGGCGTGATAATAATCGGGAAGACATCCGCACTGCTCGGCGCGAGTTCGGCAATGATTCTTAACGCCCTCAAGACGATCGCCGGCATGGACGACAGCATAATGCTGATCTCACCGAGCATATTGGAGCCCATACAGATGCTCAAGACCGAGAACCTCGGGTTCAAGAACACCAAGCTCCACGTGGACGAGATGCTCATCGCGCTGTCGATATCCGCGCAGATCGACCCGGTAGCCAAGGCGGCTCTTGAGCAGCTCCCTAAACTGAGAGGGTGCGAGATGCATTCCTCGGTGATCCTGTCATCCGTGGACGAGTCCACCCTCAGGAGGCTGGGGCTCAATATAACATGCGAGCCGGTATATCTGAGCAATTCCCTTTATCAGGGTCAGCGCAAGATGTGAAGGAAGCGGAGCTCCGACCACATAATAGTATAACTATGCCGTAAGCCTTACGTCATGACATGGTAAAAGCCATTCTTATCGATGAATTCAAATGCGACGGCTGCGGGGTGTGTGTTGAAGCATGCCACGAGGGGGCGCTCGCCATCATCAACGGCAAAGCCAAAATGGTAAGGGAGGATTTCTGCGACGGCCTGGGTGACTGTCTGCCAGTCTGTCCAAGAGGAGCCATATCTTTTATCGAGGCATGCAGCTGTCAGGGGCAGGATGCCCCCGTGATCATAATGCCGGGAGTTTCGCAACCCAATTCCACGCCCAAGGCGCTGGGACTGATCGATATGAACGAAGCGGGCTGCGGCGAACTGAGGCAATGGCCCATAAAGATAGGGCTGGTCTCGGCAGTCTCTCCGATCTTCAAAGGTGCCGATATGCTGCTGGCATCGGACTGTTCCGCCTTTGCGTATTCCAAGATACATGAGGACTTCATCAAAGGAAGGGCGGTAGTGACGTTCTGCCCGAAGTTCGATGGGGGACACAGAGAAAAACTTATTGAGATATTGTCGAAGAACGATCCTAAAAGCCTTACCGTAGTGCGTATGACCGTGAACTGCTGTTCCCTCGACAGCGTTGCCCGCGATGCGCTCAACAGGTCCGGAAAGAACATCCCCCTGCGGGTCCTGGTGATCGATCAGAGAGGAAGCATCAGAGAGGGCGGACAAAGACTGCAGCGGTGCGATAACATATGAGAACCATAATCTATAACGGAAAAGGTGGAGTGGGAAAGACATCGGTCGCAGCCGCGACGGCACGCAGATGCGCAAAGATGGGACACCGTACGATCATAATGAGCGTCGACACGGCACATTCACTCGGTGATTCCCTTGATGTCAAACTGTCGTCCGAAATAATGAACATCGAGAAGAACCTTGACGCTCTGGAACTGAACATCATCCATGAGATGAGGACGAAATGGTCCAGCATAAGGGATTACATTTCGGCGTTCATGCTGGCTCAGGGGGTTGAGGACATCTCTGCCGAAGAGATGGCCATTTTGCCCGGAATGGAAATGGCAGCCGCCTTGTTCTATGTTCTGCAGTTCAAGGACAGCGGAGAATATGACGTGGTGATAATCGACACGCCTCCGACGGGAGAGACCCTGAGGCTTCTCAGCTTCCCGGACGTATCGAATTGGTACATTGACAAACTGTTCTTGCTGCTGAAGAGGATAATACTGGTCGCAAGAGCGACAGTGGGGAAGATGATAGACCTTCCTCTGCCGTCAAAAGAGGTCATGAACAGCATAGAGGACATGAAAAAGAGCATGGAAAGGGCCAAAGAGATACTGGAGGACCCGGAGAACACAACGATCAGACTTATCCTCAACCCGGAAAGGATGCCTATCAATGAGACAATGAGGTCGTACACTTACCTCTGTCTTTACAACAAAACGGTGGAGTGCCTGATCGTGAACAAGGTGCTGCCGCCGGAAGTGGACGGGAACTTCATGAAAAGGAAACTCGAGGAGCAGGAATTCTACATGCAGATGATACATGAGGCATTCGACCCTCTGAAGATAATGTACGCATATCAGCTTCAGACGGAGCTGAGAGGGATCGATAACCTTGATGAGATGGCGGACATGATCTTCGGTGAGTCGGATCCGGCAGTGTCATACTCTAAGACGAGCCCCATGCGTTTCGAGACGGAGGACGGGATAGACAAACTGTACATCAAGATGCCGTTCGTAAAGATAGAGGAAATAGAACTGTTCAGAGGGAACAACAATTCTATAATAGTGAAAGCCGGCGACCAGAAGAGGACGGTCGCGCTTCCGATGACCCTGGTCGACGCGGAAATGCTCGGCGCGGAGTTCGATAACGAGGATCTCATAGTCAAATTCAGGAGACCGAGATAAGAACATCCCGGCTCTGAGAACGAGGAAACTTTTTAAGACATATGACCGCCCTTCGGTATCAATAGGAAGGCGGAAAGCGGAGGTGTCAAAATGAGCGAAGGTGGAAGAAGAAGCACGGATCCCGAACTGGAGAAGTTCCTCAGAGAGAACAAAGAGATGATGGAAAGGCTCTTCAGGGAGAACAAAGAGATGATGGACAGATTCTTCAGGGAAGAGAAGGAACGCTTCAGGGGCGCATTTGATGAAGAGATGAAAAGAGCCGAAGCTTTTGCCGGAGAGAGGAAGGATAAAGCCAAGGATACTGCGCAAGAGGTGTACAACGCATTTACCGACCCGGAGGTGCAGAGGCATTTCATGGCCATGGGAATGGAGTTCATGATGGCAATGAGTGCCCTGATGAGCGCCATGCCGTTCCCGGACCAGATGAAAGATATGGCCAAAAAAGCCGAGGAAGCGAGGAAGAGCGCATCTGATAATTCCTCCAAAGCCGGCGCAGGCCGCAGCAAAGGGACGAAGTCTGCGGCACCGGAGAAGATAAACGTCGAACCCGCGCCGAAGAAGAAGCCCCAATCCAAGGCAAAGAGGTCTTCGGCAGACAGGGATGACAGTTAAGATGGAACTTGCGGACGGCACGGCCGCCGTTAAGGCGGCAAGGCGGTATGCGGAGGCCGAGACAAAGAAGGAAACCGCAGAGTACCCCCTTCCGGAAGGATTCTCGGAGAATAAAGGCGTCTTTGTCACGATATCCAAATATCCGTCAGGAGACCTGAGAGGGTGCATCGGATATCCGGAGCCGGTGCTCCCGCTCAAAGATGCGCTGGAACGGTCGGCGGTGGCCGCATGCCACGACCCGAGATTCAACAGTCTGATGTTCAGCGAGACCGGGGCATGCATATTCGAGGTGACCGTTCTGACGGTCCCCCGTAAGATCATATATAAATCGCCGGAGGAACTTCTGTCGAAGATAGTTGTCGGCAGGGACGGATTGATAATCACATACAAAGGCAGAAGAGGGCTCCTGCTCCCGCAGGTCCCTCTGGAATTCGGATGGGATGCGGAAAAGTTCCTGAGGCATCTTTCAATGAAAGCGGGACTAGATCAAAATACTTGGAAGGATCCCGAGGCCGCAATAGAGTCTTTTAATGGGGAGATATTCACGGAAACATCACCCAGAGGAGAGGTTGTAAGGAAGTGATGTGCTGAGTCTCGATCTTGTCGTATGCGGAAGAGCCTTCGTGAAGGGAGAGATAAAATACTCAGAGATAGGGATAACGGACGGAAAGATATCCGCTGTGAAAGGTTCCCTTGCCGGAGGAGAGAAAAGGATCGATGTTCCGGGCGGCGTCATATTCCCCGGGTTTGTGGACCCCCATGTTCATTTCAGGGATCCCGGGATGACCGAGAAAGAGGATTTTCTTTCCGGTACCCTTTCAGCGGTGCACGGAGGCGTCACATGCGTGTTGGACATGCCGAACACCATCCCGCCGGTGACGGATGTCAACTCCCTTCTTGAGAAAAAAGACCGCATCAAGGGCAGAGCGTACATTGATTATGGGCTGTTCGCCGCCGTGACGCCCGGATGCAATGCAGGCATGATGGCACCTTTCGTCCCCGGATTCAAGCTTTTCATGGGGTCGACGACCGGAAAGATCCTGCTGAATGATGATGAAGAGATAAGATCGGCGGTCAAAGATATATTGAGGACAGGCAAGAGGATAAGCGTCCATGCCGAGGACAACAGCATGATCGGCAGAGAGACGGAGAGGAACTGCAGAGACCATCTCAGGAACCGCCCAGTGGAAGCGGAGATAAATGCCCTTAGGAGGCTGTCGCGCTTCAAGGGCATGAAGATCAACATATGCCACAATACGAACGCAGAGAGCGTGGGTATGGCGAAAGAACTCGGTTTCACGACAGAGGTCACGATGCACCACCTTTTCTTCGAGCCCGAAAAGTTCTCATCATCTGAATACAAGGTGAACCCGCCGATAAGAAATACTGCCGTAAGGGACAAGCTGTATGAAGCCTTCATCAAAGGGAAGATATCTATGTTCGGCAGCGACCACGCCCCGCATACTCTTTCAGATAAATCCAAAGATTTCGACTCGGCGCCCAGCGGGATACCCGGGGTCGAGACGACGATACCTATAGCAATGAACATGGTAAGGAAGAACACAATACCTCTGGCACAAGCCGTATCAATGGGCTCGGAGACACCGGCTGCATCATTCGGAATGAAGAAAGGAAAGATAGAAGAGGGATACGATGCGGACCTTTCCGTGTTCGATACAAGGAAGTTCACGAACATCAGCGCAAGGGAGCTTCACAGCAAGGCCGGGCACTCTCCGTATGACGGCTGGGAAGCGGTGTTCCCGGAGCTGGTGATGGTAGGCGGAGAGATACAGATAGACAAAGGAGAATTCTGCGGAGATACGGTCGGGAGGGATGCATATGGCAAACTATGAGGTTGATTATTCTGAAGTGATCGGAAAGAAAGCTGAATGCCCGGAAGGCTGCGGACTCTGCTGTCTGTGCCAACCGGAGGTCCTCAGCGAAGAGAGGCATTTCTTCGAGAGGAACCATTCAAAAAGCCTTGTCAGAAGCAAAGGCCCAGAACCGTACCTTGCGCTCGCACTGAAGAAAGGAAAAGGTTCCTGTGTGTTCCTCAACGGACGCAGATGTGCGGTCTACGAGAGCAGGCCCACCTACTGCAGGCAGTTCCCGTATCACATCTATGTCGGGGACAGAGTGAAGGTTGAACTGGACCTTTCATGCAGGGGCGTCTGGACAGGAAGAGGCACAGACGCTGAGTCGGAAGCAAAAGAAATAATTCTCAGGGCGGATGTCAGGATAAAAAAGGCTGTGAAAGAGGCCGGAGAAGTGTATTCGGAGTTCTATCACAACTGCAAAGAGGCCGGAGTAATGGGAGATCTGCCGGAGATCAGAGGCTCTGTCAGCAGGAATATCGATAAATTCACAGATCTGGCATATATCAGCAAGGTGATGGAGGCCACCATGATGGAGCCGGTCATGGTCCTTGAGAACATAAAAGAAGGGCCGGCGGACCTCGAGGAGATACACGAAGCAGCAACGGCTGCTGCCATGGAGTCCATGTCCTCCGACGACCCTGTCAATGCGCCCGTATACTGCGGTGAGGACTGGAATTGGAACATCTTCCTTGCTGACGGCATCTCCGGAAAGATAGACTGGATGGTGCTTGATGACGAAGGCGATCTTGAAAAGAAGGGGACCGTCAAAGCAGAGGACATAAGAATAAAGCCCCTCGAGCCCGAAGGGGCGGAGGTCCTGAAAAGATACATCTCGATCCTCAACCAGAGGGACAGCTTCCTGGGGAATGTGTTCAGCCTTATGGACGCCACAGGCTACGAGGACGATATGGCGAACGCATACTACGGGTGTCTTTCGACCACGATATTGGACCTCCTGTGGAGGGCATCCATGATCGACCATTTCATCGGAATGGGAATGGGAGAAAGGGGCATCAGGGAAGCCATAATCTTTTATGACATGGACAGACTTGACGCGCCGACGATCGGCGCTTTTGTCTGAAGGGGGTTTCGGCAGAGTTTGTCTCTTTATCTATTATTAGAAAGCAAACACAAGCACGATACTTTCAAATAGTGTTTCTATTATGAAGCCTCAGTGAGATAAATGATCAAGCCATTATCTGTTCTCAGTCAGTCGGCGAATAAGAATGTCATCGTCGAGTTAAAGGGAAAGAGAGAGTACCGAGGCGTACTTGATGGATACGACCCTCACATGAACATCGTGCTGAAAAACGCCGAAGAGTTCTACAACGGAGAATCCGTCAGGAAGGTCAGCCTGGTCATTGTACGCGGAGATAACGTAATTTACATTTCACCATAAGGAGAAAGATACCATGGGAACAGGAACACCAGCTCAGGGAAGGCATAACAAGTACAAGACCCACATACCCTGTCGCAGATGCGGAAAGCACTCCTACCACGCCAGAAGAGGAGTTTGTGCCTCATGCGGTTATGGGAAGACTGCAAAAATGAGATCCTACGTATGGGCTAAAGCCCGCGACTAAGGATGATCATGACGGGTCCAAAGCATAGCTGCGGAGTGGTCGGCGTGGCCGCCACATACAACGTTGCATCGGCTTTACACAAGACACTGATGATAATTCAGCACCGCGGTCAGGAGAGCGCGGGAGTATCCATTTTTAACGGCGAAGAACTGCATACGGTCAAAGACAACGGCCTTGTGCAGGTCGCGCTCGGCGCAGAGAAGATAAACAAGCTCAGAGGCAATATCGGCATCGGGCATGTAAGATATTCTACGGCAGGTTCCAAAAGCGTGATCAACGCTCAGCCGCTGACGGTCACCACAAGCTTCGGATCCATGGCGATAGCGCATAACGGGGACATAACGAACTACATTGAGCTGAAAGAGAAATATCTGGCTTCAGGAACGCTGTTCCTCACGGACTCGGACAGCGAGCTTGTGACGAAGATCCTCAGCAAGTACATGGTACAGCACAATGACCCGATAAAGGCTATGAAAAGCACCATGGGAGAGTTAGAAGGCTCCTTCGCGATCGCTATTTTGATAAACGACAGACTTTTCGGCATGAGGGACCCGTACGGGATCAGGCCGATGTGCATCGGTGAGATAGACGGCGGACACATCATTGTTTCCGAAAGTGCAGCAATAGACGCGCTGAACGGTACTTTCATAAGAGATGTCGCCCCCGGAGAGATAATAGAAGTGATGCACGACCACTTCATACCGCACGCCGGTATTTCCAGCAAGAACAAGGCGCACTGCATGTTCGAGTGGGTGTACTTCGCGAGGCCAGACTCAGTGATAGACAAAAGGGAAGTGTATGACGTAAGGAAGAAGGTCGGGGAGATCCTCGCCAGAGAATGTCCAGCCGATGTAGACATAATCATGCCCGTGCCGGACTCGGGACGTGCGCATGCGATAGGATTTTCCATCGCATCCGGGATACCGTATGAGGAAGGGTTCATGAAGAACCGTTTTGCCGAAAGGACATTCATACTTCCCGATCAGAAAGAGAGGGAGATGGCCGTCTCTATGAAAATGAACCCGATCAAAAGCACTGTGGCAGGCAAACGCCTGGTGATCGTCGATGACAGCATCGTCAGAGGCACCACCCTTAAGAAACTGGTCTCCATGCTCAGAAAGGCCGGGGCGAAGGAGGTCCACGTACGTGTCGGAAGCCCGCCGGTAGTTGCTCCGTGTTATTATGGGGTCGACATGAAATCAAGAGATCAGTTCGTTGCGACGGGACACAGCCTGGATGAAGTTCGCGGTATCATCGGGGCGGACAGTCTGGGATACATAAGCATAAACGGGCTCATAGAAGCCATCGGCAAACCGGAAAGCGATCTTTGTCTGGCATGCGTGAACGGAAAGTACCCGACGCGCATACCTGGTGAAGTGCACAGGTTCCAGTCCACTCTCAACTCAGATTACTGAACTGTAACAACGTACCAGTATATTCCAGACTATAGAAGTTCAGTTTATTTGTCATGATAAAAAGGAATCATTTGCACGTCTTTGCGTGCAGTTTGATTTTTGTCATCGCCCAATCATAATGGCTTGATGTGCCGCTTATGAAATATGCTCCGAGGTTGGTCGTCTTCGTCCATTTGTAAATGCCTTTGGAGAACAGTTCGTCATTTGTATGGGACTCAACGATCCGCATCATCTCTTCATGGCTTTTTCTGAGCATATCCTTCGCCGAGGGAAGAGGGACATCCTGATATTTTTTCCAGATCTCCATGTTAAGATCAGGAAGCGTTACCCAGGTGTAGCCTTCTCCTGGCACTGCGGGCAAACCTCCTTTCACCGTACCCTCATCATGCCATCTTTTGATCATCTGATGCCATTCGTGCAGATGAATAAGAACATCCCTGAGATTCTTGTCGCGAGCCCAATGGGCCTCTTTCTTACCGCTGCTGTCGAAACTGAACGCTGCGTTCTGCGCCTCTTCCGTCATGGAATCGATCAGCTTCCACATTTTACCGAATTGTTCATTTGCGGCAGTGATGAGTTCATCTTTCGTTGTTGGTCTGGGCATGATCCGCTATCCGGATTATCAACAGCTTTGCGATATATACGTATTCGCACCCACCGCACTTTTCAACTAAGGAAATCTTTAATAATGGCTCTTCATTCAAGAGGATACAAAGGGCAGGTAGATCAGTTGGAAGATCGCTACCTTGGCATGGTAGAGGCCGCGAGTTCAAATCTCGCCCTGTCCACTCTATTCTATTAAAATCGACCCGATGTGCCTATGCGGCATACCGTTCTCGTTAAAGTTTGCACAGCATCCGTTGTCAGCCCCTAACTCCCGTTTTTACAATAACAAGCCCATGACATTTTGAGAAGCTGGCTTGATAGCGAAGTATATAAATACATATATTGTTATTACCAATAACAATGGCATATAAAGTGGTGCAGAAGATCCGCGGGAAATATTACTTGTATGAAGTGACCGAAGCGGAATGGGATCCGAAAAAGAAGAATTCCAAGCAAAAACGCAGGTATATCGGACCATGCGACGAGAACGGGACCATCGACGACAGCAGACGCAAGGCCGCGCCTGCGGCCTCCGCGCCAGCTGAACAGAAACTGTACTGGAGCAAGAACATCGGGCAGTACGGCCTCCTTACAGGCCTTGCTTCCCGATCCGGGCTCGATGCGGACCTCGCTGCGGCTTTCGGCGGGGAGACCGCCAAGGACATCCTTGCTTTGGCGGTCATGCGCATAGCGCAGCCCGGAAGCCTCCGCGGCATGGAGGACAGCATCGAATCCACATACCTCAGGGAACTCCTGGACATCAAAAAGGGGTATTCGTCGCAGAGGATGACCGAGATCATCAGGGCGATCGGAGAGGACATCGATGCAAAGAAGAGATACTGCGCCAAGGCCGTCAAAGATTCCAAGGCGGTGATATTCGACACCACCGCTCTTTTCTCGTCATCGAAACTGTACGAAATGCTCGAATACGGGCGCAAATACAAGAAAACGGGGCTGCCGCAGGTGAACATGGGCTATGTCCACTGCATGGACTCCGGCATCCCGGTGTATTACAAGCTCTATCCCGGAAGCATAACCGACGTTGTGACCCTGGTCAACCTGATCAAGGAGATGAAAGCGATGGGGTCAAGCGCCGAACATACGGTGCTGGACCGCGGGTTCTATTCCGCGGGCAACATCCGTGCTATGTATTCCGAGGGGTACAGGTTCACCATGCCCTTGCCGTCCGGGAACGACCTGTTCAAATCGCTGATAACGGATGCGATAGACGAGCTGGACAATCCGGAGAATATGTTCAGATTCGACGGCAGAACAGAGTTCTGCGTCGATCTGGAGATAAAGATGCCGTTCAAAGACATCACCGATGCCGCCGGGAACGCCGTGGAGAAGATCCGCGCGCTGGTATTCCAGAACAACGATCGGCGTAAAGACGAGATAGACACGCTGGCGGCAAGGATAGATTCTGTAGAGGCTGACGCGGCGATGACCAAATGGAGCAAGGAGAAAGAATCCGAATTGTTCAGAGGCAGGAACGCCGAACTCAAAAACTTCTTCGATGTCTCAAAGGCGGAGGACGGAAAGATAGCTCTGAAAGGGAAAAGGAACGCGATCTCTTTCGCCATGCGCAATACGGGCAGGATGATCCTCCTTACGACGTCGGAGGCGCCGGCGGCGGAGATACTGGGGACATATCACCTCCGGGACTCTGTAGAAAAGGACTTCGAAACTCTGAAAGACGATATGGAAGGCGGAATAGAGTACGTCAGAGACACCGTTTCAGCAGAGGGAATGATATTCGTACAGTTCATAGCGACGGGACTGCGCGTGCGGATGATGGACATTGTCCGAAAGAACCCCTCCCTGAAGAGGCTGGGCGTACCGGCGGTACTGAGGTCGCTGAATCTCATGACAGTATCCAACGTCAACGGTACGGTGCTGATGTCGGAAGTAACGAAGAAACAAAGGGAGATCTTCGAGCAGTTCGGCGTAGACCTTCCGTCGGTGAAGCAAAAACCTCAGCAGTCAAGCGTGTGAACTCAGGCCCTTGTTATTGCGGGGCGGGAGTTGGGGGAGATAGTGTTCGATGGTTCTGACAAGCCCATACGGAATTGATATATTTGCGTTCGGCAATGGGACATCCGTCCTCTCTTCGGCTAATGCTGTTTGGAGCACAACCCTGTATTTGAAGGAGGACACTTCTACTTTCGGCCAGTACTTGAAAATCATCGATAATACATTAGCCCAATGTCAAGGTCGGGATATACACCCAGAACAAACACCCCTCTTAACCATAAGAGATAAAATCATCGTCCTCATGCAACCTGTCTGCATCAGGCAGATGCACAGAAGAAAGCCCGCCAGCGATGGCTGGAAATGTGTCGTTACCAACCTGACTGTTCCACATCTTCCAGTATAGCCCACGTTTTGCAATAAGTTCGTTATGATCTCCCGATTCCGCAATTTTACCTTCTGCCATCATAAATATCCTGTCACATTTTCTTATCGTGGACAATCTGTGAGCCACAATGATTGTTGTACAGTTCGATTTCCTATTGAACAGCGTGTCGTATACTTTGGCTTCGGAAATAAAATCCAGGTTGCTTGTGGCCTCATCAATAATCAGAATCTCTGGATTCTTCGCAAATGCTCTCGCGAGTCCTATGCGCTGTCTTTCTCCCCCCGATAGGTTCGCGCCTGCCTCTTCAAGGTATGTGTCGTATCGGGAAGGGAGTTTGCTAATGAAATTCGAACATCCGGCCATGTCACACGCCCCCCTTATGTCGTCGTCAGTTGCTGAAGGAACAGAAATACGGATGTTTTCAGTTATCGTTCCGCTGAACAGTTCTACCTCTTGCTGGACGTACGCTACTCTCTTTCTGTAAGATCGCATATCCAGTTCCTCCAAGTCATATCCTGCAATGTTTATTTTTCCGCTTTCTGGAATCCAAAGGCCCATGAGCACTTTGCAGATAGTTGTTTTCCCACATCCACTTTCTCCCACAAGAGCTACCTTCTCTCCCCCCTTAACATCGAATGATATATCGGAAAGAACTGGTTTCCTGAAGCCGTATCTGAAACTTAGATTTTTAACCGAGATATTTCCAAAGAGGGTTTCTGGCACACTTTTTCCTTTGTGTATCTCTCCCTCCTCTTCGACATCAAGGATCTCGCTCAACCTCTTAAGCGCGATGTCTGCTTCCTGTATCTGGAACTGCACATTAACTAACCTGCCTATAGGGCCCATAAAAAACCCCGTCAGAGAAGAAAATGCCATCAGTGTTCCAAGCGTTATTTGTCCATCGATAACAAACACAGCACCAAGCCACATTATTAATAAACTTCCAATCATGGAAATGGATGAAGATACTACCTGCTGATAGTTGGAAAGTACGTTTGCTCCATATGCAATGCGCAAGGTTTTTATGAAGCGCTTTTCAATCTTCTCCATCGAATCTTCTTCGGCAGCGTTTCCTTTGACGGTTTCAATCCCTCTAAGAGATTCTATCGTTGTTGAATTTAACAGTGCCGAAGCTTCCATCTGTTCGCGGTTGATTTTTTTATACGGTTGCCTGAAAATATAGACAAGCACCACACTTACAAGTGTAAATAGGAGTATCACTCCAAACAAAAATGGGTTGATTGTATAAAGGACAACCCCCGTCACTATTGCAAAAACAATATCAAGAATGAGTGTAAGTATTATTCCAGATACGACAGATACGATTGTTCCAGCATCTCCGAACCTGGTTATTATATCTCCAGTCTTTCTGGTACCGAAGAACTTCATTGGAAGGTTGAATATGTGTGTATAGTATCCAAGCATTAGTGGAATGCTTATCTTCTGAGACAGATGCAAAGTAATATGTTGCCTTACTGCGCTGAGTGCGATATTTGTCAGCGCTATAATAATAAAAATTAACACAAGTACGAAGAGCTGATCTTTCAAACCAAATGGCAAAATCTCATCGATAAGGAACTTGTTAAAGAAAGAGGAGATTATACCTAACATTGTTATAAGAAGCCCGGCAATAATAGTTGTTACAAAGAGCCACTTCTGAGCAAGAACAAGACTCATTAGTTTAGAGAATAAGGATTTTTTATCAATTTTTGATGCTCTGAACTCAGACGAAGGCTTGACCAGAATTATAACATTGTCAAATTCTTTCGAGAAGTCCTCATATTTTAATTTTCGTTTTCCGAATGCCGGATCTAGAACAATTATTCCATTCTTATTCAATTTCACAAGAACAACATAGTGCGAGTCGCCATCTTTTGTAATGGTGTGACATATTGCAGGGATTGTAAATTCTCCTTTGATGAATTCATCGTCCGATATGCGAATTGGCATGGTTTCCAACCCTAGTTTCTTTGCCCCGCTGCATAACCCCTCTATGTTTGTACCGAGAATATCTGTTCCACATGCATCTCTGAGGCTAGTAAGAGTAACTTCTTTGCCATAATAAAGGCACACCATTGCAAGCGCTGCTGCACCGCAATCAGTTGAATCGTGTTGTTTTATTAAGACGTTTTTTTTCTTCATTTGAATCCAAGTCCTTTCAAAAACCATTCCAGCCATGTGGATTCACTATATATTATCGATGCCGATACCATCATACCGTTGACCACCTGTACTGAACCTGCCTTTCCATTTAAAGTGGCTTCGGCCTCTACGGTCACAGTAAACCACACATTTCCATTTGAATCGACTGTACTGTCACTTGATATTATTGTTACTTTACCGTTCAATTTTCCATATGTCGCACTCGGATATCCAGCTACTTCCATTTGTATGAGACAATCCTTAGACACATATGGGCGATATGCGGCCGGAATATGAAGGATAACACTTACGCCGTCATCAACTGCCTCTCCAGATATCGATAATAACAGTGCACCGGATGAAACGACCATACCTTTATTTAAAGCAGTCTCAAAATGAATTACACCATCAGATTTAGCAACTATTGTATGGTCATTCACAATAGTCTGAAAAGACTCTTTTTGATAGATTAACTGCATATATGTGGGCTCATATTGCATTATCATTTGGTTGCAACTCATCAAAGACTGATCAATATACAGCTGTCTATTCTCCCTCAGCGTATTGACTCCATCATCTGTAACACCCGCCATTTGGCGTAAAAATGCCTCATATGATATGTACATCGTCCGTTCTGTGTTTGCATAAAAAGGATTCTCGTTAGCATAGCATGTCCTTATATCTTTAGTAATGTCATATCTTTCAATTTTATTGTACATTTTATAGTATCCGTTTAGAATTCCATAATAATAATTTGTAAGATTTGTATATATTTCAAGCTGGGCCTCAGATTCTGTTGCTCCAACCGTAATTAGTCTATCCCCATTCTTTACAAACTGACCCTCTTCTACATTTATCTTACTTATTTCTCCGCCGTAGGGGGACATGATGTAATGTTTGCTGTCTGACTGGATTATCCCCACACTATGAATGCTTTCTGATTTTTGTTCGCTAGCGGCTACTGCAACAGCAACAATCATTGATACAAAAACAATCAACACAAGAATCGTCATAAATTTTGGAGGATTCTTGCTATATAGCAGTGCACTGTCTCTTAAATCGTCCAAATATCGAAGATGTTCGGTCATAAATAATCATCATAGGGCATAAAAATGTCTATCATGGCTACATCATTGTTTTTTTCGACATAGACTGTATAGCTCTCTTTTTTCAGTTGGATTTCATTTTCATATGCATAGACACAAGCCTTATGTGATGCAAAAATGAGATCTTCTTCTTTACCAACAAACCGTGCGTAAATGCATGGGCCAATTTTTAATTTTTCCCCTCTCTCAAACCCTGTTGGAATCTTTGTTGCATCACCTAAGCACTGTAAGATTATTTTCCTCCCCAAAGTTACTTTCTTTCCATCAAAATCAATTTTTTCCCAAATAATGGGCGGACCTATAGTTGATAAGTGGTGAGCCTTCAGTTTTGTTCTCGAAGAATTAATTAGTGCACCTGTATCAACAGCACCATCTGCTTGTATCGACACTGTTTGTTCCAACACCAAATACTTCTTGGATTGAATGTCTATTATCTGAATCACTCTCTCAGCGCATAAAACTTTCCTGATCACTTTTATTTTTGGTCTTTAAGTAGAAGAATTTCATGTACTTAACAAAGAGAGCAACACCTATCAGCATAGCACAAATGCCAACTGCTGTAGATAGGATACCCTGTGGATTACTATTTAACAGCACTGCTGCTCCAATTATCAGCCCAGATAATAGCCCCATAGTTAATTCATGTACTGGCTCCATGCCCCAGTTTCTGAACCAGTTCTTTTGATACGGCCTATATTTTATTATTATCCCGATTCCTATCGCAACCGAAAGAAAGAGGGGAATATACCAAGTAAGCGTCATAAAAGAGAACAGAAACAAGAGTGAGAAAAACCACCCTCCAAAATATGCAACAGCTCCTGCGAAATTCATAGTGAAGAGAGCGACTCCGATTTATATATATATATCGTATCCAATAACGTTATTGGGGGGAGGCATTTAAATGGAAGTAGAAATGATGAATAAACAGCAAATGAATGTCCATTTGCTCAATAGGACAAAAAAAGCAATTCAATATGAGTTCGAATTGCCAAAAAACTATATTGTGATTACCTCCGATGAGATGGAATACATAACGGGCAGTGCCCCGGGAGATCATTGGGACTTCGTATCGAATTACAGTACATTAGCAGACTTCGAAGTAATGTTAGCAACTGGCGGCATATATCTCGCTTCAGGCGTATCAATGGGCCTTATTCTTTCGGGTAGCATAATTGCTGCTCCTCTTGGAGTTCTTGTTGGCGGGCTTACAACTCAGTTGGGTGTAAGCATGATTGCTGCTGCAGATACTGCGTATACTCAGTATTATAAAAATGGCAAAGTCTGGTCATTGTGGAAACATATGGGTTGGTTTGGATTAGTTCTGGACGGATTCGAAGTAAGAGCCCAGGTCAAGTAATGAAAAGAGAGAAATGACCTTGAACTAAACTTCGTGTTCCGCGAAACATTTTATTAGGTGGAGAAATAGCGACTCCGCATAGGAATCCAGGCGGAGGCATAAAGCCTTCGCTAACGGTTCCCATCTGGCGGATGCTCGCTATCCTCCGCCTGCCCGTTTTTATCAAAAGTTCAAAAGGTCCGCAGGGGTCAGGCCGGTCGCTTTATTTCTCGGTCCGCTTCCACGAGCGGATACAGGGGAACATATGGTCCTCTGCGCCGCTCCAACGCATCTTTGAGAACACATTTATTATGGAGTTGATCGTTTCTGAGATGGCTCCGTGTTATAGGTCTCCTTCAGGAACATGGACTCATCAGGAGCACTCTCTTTTATTGGTATTGCTGTTTCCACTCCTGTCCACTTTGTGTGTTTATAATAACCTTTAATAAGGAAGACACAATCCCCGCCGTAACGTAAACTCAGGACCCGTCTTCTGACGAACACTGAGAGCGCGTCCTGAAGGACAAGGCGCTTGAGTACATCCCATCGGGGAACATTTACGGAGGAATAAATATGGCGAAACCAAAGAAGGATGCGCCAGAGACTGAAGACGAGAACTTCAACTTCATAGTTCGTATCGCAAACAGCGATATAGACGGTCACAAGAGGACGGTCATCGGGCTTCAGAGCATCAAAGGCGTAGGAAAAAGAGTATCACAGATCATTGTGAAGAGAGCGAATGTCGCACCGACGGCAAAGATAGGAACGCTTCCGTACGAGAAGGTCAAAGAACTTGAGAACCTGGTTCTGACCTATTACGAATATGCACCCCACTGGGCGGTCAACAGGCAGATGGACTATGAGACCGGA
>JGI24696J40584_12961460_pt1 | contig 16888 bp, 19 predicted proteins | sample TergutCo191P4_FD_40584 | JGI IMG/M metagenome (IMG submission 40584)
CGGCTGCGCGCGGCACATCGGCCGCTGCGCCATCGACGACTGGGTCAACGAGGCCTACGCCAAAATGGCCGAAGCCGACGCCATCGTGCTGGGCTCACCCACCTACTTCGCGGACCTCACCCCGGAAATGAAGGCGGTCATCGACCGCGCGGGATTTATCTCCCGGCGGGACGGCATGCGCTTCAGCCGGAAAATCGGCGCGGCGGTGTCCGCCGTGCGGCGCGCGGGGGCCATACACGTGCTGGACAGCATGCAGCACTGGTTCCTCATGAACGACATGGTCGTGCCCGGCAGCACCTACTGGAACCTGAGCTTCGGGCTCCAGCCGGGCGAGTGCGAAAACGACGAGGAGGGCGTGCAGACCCTGCGCCGCCTGGGCGAGAATATCGCCTGGCTGCTGGAAAAGCTGAACTAGCCTATGAAAAAGCCGCCGCCCGCCCCGGCAGGCGCGTTCGCGCTGTACGGGCAGGGGGAACCGGAGGTCCTTCAGGCCTACGACACGTCCCACGGGGAAAGGGACCTGCGTTACGTGTACCTGCTGCGCTGCCCGGACGGGACGAAAATCGCGCTGAAGGCCGCCCGCAACGCGTTCACGACGCCGGAACGCGTGGAGGGCTGGGCCGCGCTCACGGAGCATTACAACGCCCTGGGAATCTACGCGCCGCGCTTTTTGAAAACCGCGCAGGGGCAGTACACGGCGGGGGTCGGCGGGTTTCTCGTATACGCTGAAGAGTACATCGACGGCGTGATGGCGGAGGCGCAGGAAGAAACGAGCGCCGGGAAGCCTGATTTCCGCAAGAGCGAGGCAGGCGTCGCCATGCTGGAAACCCTGGGTCTGGCGGCCGCCAACCCCGCGCCGCTCGTGCCGTGGAGCACCTCCTGGTGCCTGTACGACAGGTTCGACGACGACGACCAAACCGACGAGAATTCCGAGTGCGCAACCAAGCTGACAGCGCACATCGCGGAGAATTTCCCCCAATACGCGCTGCGGGCGCAGGCGGTTCTCGCGAAGTATTTTCAGTTGCGCGCAGAATTCGAGCCAATTTACCGAGCGTTGCCCAAAGCGGTGTTCCAGGGCGATCTGGGGCCGAACAATGTCGTGCTCGATCACAACGGGGCGTTCAAAGGCGTGTGCGACTTCAACCTATCCGGCACGGAGCCGGTTCTGAACATGCTGCTCTGCGAATGCCGCGCCTGCTGGAATGGGACGGAAAACGAGAAGTTCGCCCTGTTCGCGGAGCCCGGCGCGCAGCGGGCACAGGACGAGCTGACCGCGCGGTTCCTGCGGCACGCAACGAGGCACTACAAGCTCACGGACGCCGAAAAGCGCGCGTTCAACACGCTCTACAACATCACCTACGCGTTCCGCTGGCAGAACTACGGCTTTCTGAAGTATCACCTGGGCAAACAGGGCAAGCGGCGCGCGCCGGTGATCTTGGAATGGATAGAGCGGCAGATGGCGAGGGACGACGCCTGGCAAATGCTTCCATAGCTTATTTTGAAAGGATACCTATGAGACACCCCCTCTTCGAGCGCACGAAATATTTTATCTTCGACATGGACGGCACCTTCTACCTGGGGGACAGGATGATCCCCGGGGCGGGCGATTTTGCCCGGAGCCTCAAGGCGAAGGGCCTGGACTACCGCTTTTTCACCAACAATTCCTCGAACAACGAGGAGGTCTGTATGGCCAAACTGGCGCGCATGGGCTTCCCCGTGGAGCCCGGGCGCGTGGTGCTGTCCAGCGACGTGGCGGCGGACTACCTGAACACCCACTGCCCGGGCGCGGGGGTCTATCTGCTGGGCAACGAGCGCCTGACCGCCGACATGCTCCGCGCGGGCATCCGGCTCGTGCAGGAGGCGCCGGACCTCATTTTGCTGGGTTTCGACACCACGCTGACCTTCGAGAAGATCACAAAGGCCGCCAACTGGATCGCCGCCGGCCTGCCCTACTACGCCACCCACCCGGACAGGAACTGCCCCATGGGCGAGGGCTTCTGGCCCGACACCGGCAGCATGATCGCCCTGTTCGAGGCCTCCGCCGGGCGGCGGCCCGTCGTGCTGGGCAAGCCCATGCGCACCACAGTCGATTACCTCACCCGGCGGCTAAACTGCGCCCCGGAGGAGCTCGTCTTCGTGGGCGACCGCCTGGAGACCGACATCGCCATCGGCGCGAAGCACGGCATCCCCTCGGTGCTGGTGCTCTCGGGGGTGACGAGCCGGGAGGACTACGAGGCCCAAACGCAAGTTAAGGCCGGGCTGGTGGTGGAGAGCATGGCGGCGCTTGTAAATTACATATAAAACAATGCAAGAGAAACAGCGAAGCGACCTGCACCCCGCAGGGGCGGCGGACCGGACCCCGCCGTAAATAAATTCTCCAAAGGAAAATCAAACCATGCAAAAGCATAACGCGTCTCACGGCAAAATCATGTTCCTCGCCCAGGCGGCCGTCATCGCGGCGCTGTATGCCGGGCTGACCCTCGCCGCGCCCATGCTCTCCTACGGCAATCTCCAATTCCGGTTCGCGGAGGCCCTCACCCTGCTGCCGGTGCTCACCCCCGCGGCCATACCGGGGCTGACCGTCGGCTGCGCCATCGCCAACATCGCCAGCCCCGAGCTGGGCGCGCTCGACATCCTCTTCGGCTCCCTGGCCACGCTGCTGGCGGCATTATGCTCGTATTGGCTGCGCGGGATTACCGTGAAAAAGCAGCCGCTGCTTTCCGCGCTGATGCCGGTGCTCTTCAACGGCGCCGTCATCGGGCTGATGCTCGCGCTGGTGCTTTTCGACGAATTCCGCTGGGCGAATTTCCTGCTCTTCGCAGGCGAAATCGCCGCCAGCGAGTTGATCCTCTGCTATGCCCTGGGCCTGCCGCTCATCGCGCTGCTGCGGAAAGTGCCTATGTTCAAGACAGAAAGGGAGTAACCATGCCGGACGCCTATACCGTCCCCCTGGCCAAGCTGGTGGCGGACAACGGCCTCGAATGCATCCACTGCCCCCGGGAGGCCTCGCTGATCTCCATCGGCTCCCGGGAGGTCAACCGCCCGGGCCTGGTGCTGGCGGGCTATACCGAGCACTTCGACGCGGCGCGCGTGCAGTTCATCGGCCTGACGGAGCACGACTACCTGGCAGGCCTGCCCGAGGCACTGCGCCTGCAAAGGATCGAGGCCTTCCTGGCCATGAAGCCCAGCGCCGTGGTAATCACCCGCGGCCTGCAATGCCCCCCGCGGCTGCTGGAGCTCGCCATCGCCCACGAGGTGCCGCTGCTGACCACGCAGGAGACCACCTCCGCGTGCATGGCGGCGCTGATCTCCTACCTGGGCATCGAGCTGGCGGAGCGCGTGACCCGCCACGGCGTGCTGGTGGAGGTCTACGGCCAGGGGGTGCTGATCCTCGGGGCCAGCGGCGTGGGCAAGAGCGAGACCGCCGTGGAGCTCATCAAGCGCGGGCACCGCCTGGTGGCCGACGACGCCGTGGAGATACGCCGCGTCAGCGGCAAGACCCTCGTGGGCTCCGCGCCCGATAACATACGGCACTTCGTGGAGCTGCGGGGCATAGGCGTCATCAACGCGCGGCGCATCTTCGGCATGGGCGCGGTGAAACTCACCGAGAAGATCAACCTGGTGCTGCAGTTCGAGCCCTGGGACAGCGAAAAGGTCTACGACAGGCTGGGCCTGGACGAACAGACCGTGGAGATTTTGGGCATCAAGGTGCCGGTGAGCGTGGTGCCCGTGAAACCCGGGCGCAACCTCTCCATCATCGTGGAATCCGCCGCCATGAACAACCGCCAGAAGCTCATGGGCTACAACGCCGCCCGGGAACTGCTGCACCAGCTGGGCATGGAGGACGAGGTGAAGCCGGAACGGCGGGAACTGGACATATGGCATGAGTACTAGATTTTAGATGCTAGATATTAGATATTAGATGCTGGAATGGAGGCAGTCATGACTTTTTTAGAGGACCTGCAGGCCCGCAAGCTCCCGCCCGTGATGCCCGAGGGGATGACGGCGGCGCAATGGCCCGCCTATCGCAAACAGCTGCTGGAGCTGTTCTCCCGGGAGGAGTACGGCTTTACGCCCCCGCCCCCTAACGAAGTACGCGCCGGGGAGCTGCCCTTCGACGGCAAGAACTGGGCGGGCAAGGCGGTTGAGCGCCTGGTAAGCTTAAGCTTTGATACGCCGAACGGCGAATTTTCCTTCCCCGTGAACTTCGTGCTGCCCGTGGACCCGCAGCGCGGCGAGCCGTTGCGCAATACGCCGCTGGCGATCTACATCTCGTTCCGCTCCTATCCGGACTGCTATTACCTGCCCGTGGAGGAGATCATCGACAACGGCTATGCCCTGGCGACCTTCAACTACAACGACGTGTCGCTGGACGAACAGGACGGCTGGCTCACCGACGGCATTGCCGCGATGTACCCCCGCCGGGGCGACGGCACCGACTGGGGCCAGTGCGGCATGTGGGCCTTCGCCGCCAGCCGCGTGCTGGACTACGCGCTGACCTTGGACGAAATTGATAAAACACGCGTGTTCGTCGCGGGGCATTCCAGGCTTGGCAAAACGGCCCTGTGGTGCGCGGCGCAGGACGAGCGCTTCGCGGGCGCCGGGGTCAACGACTCGGGCTTCGGCGGCATGGCGATTACCCGCGGCAAGCAGGGCGAGCAGCTGCGCCACCTCCCCGTGCGGATCGAGCGCTGGTTCTGCGGGAATTTCCTCAACTGGGTGGAGCGCGAGAACGACATGCCCTTCGATGCGCACATGCTCGGCGCGCTGATTGCCCCGCGCCTGCTGGCCGTGTGCAACGCGGAGCTGGACACCTGGGCCGACCCGCAAAGCGAGTTCATGGCGCTGGTTGAGGCCGGCAAGGCCTACGAGCTGCTGGGCGTGCCCGGGCTCATCGCCCCGGCGGAATACCCCCCGGTGGGCGCGCGGTTCCCGGAGGGGCGCATTGGCTACAGCCTGCGGGCGGGCACGCACTTTATGAGCAGGGCGGACTGGGGGTTTTATCTGAAATTTTGGAACAGGAAGACACCATGAACAACGCGTTGTCCCCCCTGATCCTGGGCCGCACCCGGGTGCTGTTCACGAACATCGGCATCATGCTGCGCAGCTTCGAGCCGCAGGACGAGCTGTTCGGCATGCCCCTGTGGAAGCACGCGTACCACCTGCTGCACTCGCTCGACCGCTGGTTCGTCAACCCCGCGCGCTTCGAGGAGCCACCCTTCCACACCCCGGGCCTGAATTCCCTGGACGAGCGGGTGTTCGAGCCCTGCCTGACCCGCGAGGACCTGCTGGCCTATTGCGCCGCGATACGCGAAAAGGTGCTCGGTTATATCCCGGGGATTACGGACGAACAGTGGGTCGGGCAGTGGGCCGAGAAGCCCGAGGGCTGCGAGTTCACGCGGCTGGAGCTGGTGCTGGGGCAGTTCCGGCACGTGTACGCCCACATGGGCAACATCAACGCGGTGACGATGCAGCGCACGGGCAAATGGCCCCGGGTGATCGGGCTGGACGGCGAACAGGGGGAAGACGCGCTGTGGGAGTGAGCAGTGCAGCGCCGTATAATAATACAATAACGAATCTCAAGAAAGAGGTAAACTCTATGCACAGAATCGGCGTGGACCTTGGCGGCACCAACATCTCCGTGGGCGTCACGGACGAGGAATGGAACATCGTGGGGCGGGGCCAGCGGCCCACCCTGGCGCCCCGCGCGGCGGACGAGCTCTTCGACGACCTGGCCGCCGCCGTGCACGAGGCCGTGGCTAACGCGGGGCTCACCATGGCGGATATCGCCAGCGTGGGCATCGGCACGCCGGGCTCGGTGGACAAGGAGAAGGGCTCCATCGAGTTCGCAAACAACCTGGGCTTCCACCACGTGCCCGCCCGGGCCATGCTCATGGATCGCCTGCGCTGCCCGGTCTACCTGGATAACGACGCCAACTGCGCCGCCCTGGGCGAGGCCCTGGCCGGCTGCGGCAAGGGCGTGGATTCCTTCGTGGCCGTCACCCTGGGCACGGGCGTGGGCAGCGGCATCGTCATCGGCGGGAAGATCGTCAACGGGGTCAACGACGCCGCGGGCGAGTGCGGCCACATGGTCATCGCCATGGACGGCGCGCCCTGCAACTGCGGCCGCAATGGCTGCTGGGAGGCCTACGCCAGCGCCACCGCCCTCATCGCCCAGACGAAGGCGGCCATGTTGCTCCACCCGGAAAGCAAGTGCTGGGAGCTCGCCGGCGGCGATATCGAGGCCGTCAACGGGCGCGTCGCCTTCGACGCCTGGCGCGCGGGCGATGCCGTGGGCACGCAGCTGGTGGAGAATTACATGCACTACCTGGCCGTGGGGCTGGGCAACCTCATCAACGCCCTGCAGCCCGACAAGATCTGCGTGGGCGGCGGCATCGGCCACGAGCGCGAGAACCTCCTGGCCCCCCTGCGCGAGCTCATCAAGGCCGAGCGCTACACCCGCTACGCCGAAAAGCAGACGGAGCTCGTCAGCGCCACCTTGGGCAACGACGCGGGGATCGTGGGCGCGGCGGCGCTGACGAATTGAGAATTGAGAGTGGAGAATGCAGAAATTAAGATGCGGTCTGAGCAGGAAATGCTGGCGCTCATTTTGGGTGTTGCCAAGGCTGACGAGCGCGTGCGCGCGGTGCTGATGAACGGCTCGCGCGCGAACCCCAACGCGCCCAAGGATATCTATCAGGACTACGACATCGCCTATCTGGTGGCGGACGTCGCGCCCTTCTGCAACAACCCCGCTTGGGCGGTGGAGCACTTCGGCAAGCCGCTGATCATGCAGATGCCGGAGGCCATGCGCGGCGCGGACGGGGACGGGCATTTCAACTACCAGATGATCTTCCCGGACGGCAACCGGATCGACCTGTCCTGCGTGCCCATCAGCGAAGAGAACCTGCGGCAATACGACTGCCTGACCGTCACGCTGCTTGACAAGGACGGCATTGTCCCCGCGTATCCCCCGCCCACGGACAGGGACTTCTGGCTGAAGGAGCCGTCACCATTGGATTTCATGTCCTGCTGCAACAATTTCTGGTGGTGCCTGAACAACGCCGCCAAGGGCATCGCCCGGAACGAGCTGCCCTACGTCATGTACATGCTGAATGCCGTCGTGCGCGCCGAGCTGCACGACATGCTCGGCTGGTATATCGGCACGCGGCACGGGTTTTCGTTCAGCGTGGGCAAGCAGGGCAAGTATTTCAAGCGATACCTGCCGCCGGAGATTTACGCGCGCTACGCAGCCACATATTCCGGCAGCGGCTATGAGGACATCACAGCGGCCATATATGTGATGTGCGATCTGTTCCATGACCTGGCCCTGCCGGTGGCCGTGCGTTTCGGCTGCGTCTACCGGCAGGACGAGGAGGACGGCATGCGGGAATACCTGAGAATGACGATAGGAGCAAATACGAAAGTATGATGGAGCTGGTTCGCGCCCTCGGCGTCGCCTACGAGGAAAACGTCCCCATGTCCGCCAAAACCTCCTTCAAAATCGGCGGCCCGGCGGAGCTGATGCTGTTCCCGGCCACGCCCGGGCAACTATCGGACTGCCTGAAGCTCTGCGCTGAGCAGGGCGTAAAGCCGTTTATCCTGGGCAACGGCAGCAACCTGCTGGTGAAGGACAGCGGCATCGACGGCGTGGTCATTTCCACGGAAAAGCTGCAAAAGATGACATACATGGGCGATGGCCTCATCTACTGCGAGGCGGGGGTGCGGCTCGGCGAGCTGTGCGTGTTCGCGCAGAAGCAGGGGCTGGCGGGGCTGGAGTTCGCCTATGGTATCCCGGGCTCGGCGGGCGGCGCGGTGTACATGAACGCCGGGGCCTACGGCGGCGAGATGAAGGATATCCTGCATTCTGCGCAATATATCGACGCGTCCGGCGAATTGCGCGAGCTGCCCGCGGGTGAACTCGAACTGGACTATCGAAGCAGCGTGTTCATGCGCAACAATGGGGTTGTCGCGGGCTTGACCGTGAAGCTGCGGCCCGGCGACCCTGCTGAAATCCGCGCCAAAATGAACGAAACCATGCAAAAGCGCAAGGACAAACAGCCCCTGGAGCTCCCCAGCGCGGGCAGCGTGTTCAAGCGGCCCGAGGGGCGCTTCGCCGGGGCGCTTATCGAGCAATGCGGCCTGAAGGGCCAGAGCGTAGGCGGCGCGCGGGTGAGCGAGAAGCACGCGGGCTTCATCGTCAACGCGGGCGGGGCGAGCGCCGCCGACGTGCGCGCGCTGATCGCCCTGGTGCAGACCGTGGTGGAGGCCGAAACCGGCGTGTTTTTGGAGCCGGAAATACGGTTTGTCTAAAATCTAACATCTGAGGTCTAACATCTATTATGTCATCCCATGACATTTCCGGGCGCTTCTGGAGCCTGCCGCAAAAGCCGGGCGAGGAAACCGCCCGCGAGCGGACCTTCATCGACGACATCATCTCCAAGGCGCATATAGAGCGCCTGCTGCTGGACAACCTGGACGGCATACGCACAGCCTTCGACGGCGGCGGAGGCACGGGGCGGTTCTCCCTGCTGCTGGCCGCGCGGGGCGTGCGGGTGACGCACTTCGATATCTCGCAGCCCATGATAGACAAGGCCCGGCAGCTCGCCGGGCAGCGCGGCGTTTCTGAGAACATCACCTTCGTGCATGGCGCGCTGGAGGATTTGAGCGCCTTCGCGGACGGGCAGTTCGACCTGGCGATGAGCTTCGACGCGCCCATCTGCTACACCTGGCCCAACCATGAGCGGGTGCTCGGCGAGCTTGCGCGCATCGCCGCGAAGCGCATCTGCGTGAGCGTCTACAGCCGCGCGGCCAACACGGCCTATCACTTCGACCCGGCGCAAAAAGAGAAGTATACCCTCAATCTGAGCCACAAGGAATTGCGTGATTTTCAAAAGCGCCGCAGGGGCTTCCACCCGGATTTCAAATCAGCGAGGGAACTGCTGCGCAACGGCCTGAACAACCCGGCGAGCACCCAAGCCACCTTCGAGCGCGGCGAGACCCCCTGGCCTGTGAGCTATGCCTTCACGCCGGCGGAGCTGCAAGGCTTGCTTGAACGCTTCGGCGCACGTGAAGTCCGGCTCTCCGGCCCCGGCGCGCTGGCGCGGTCCATCCCCGGCGCACTGCTGCGGGAGTACATGGGCGACGAGGGACGAAAGCGCGAATTCCTGGATTTCTGCTACGAATACGACAGCCAGCCCTGGGCCGCAGGCATGGGGAAGGACAACCTGGTCGCGATTGCGGAGGTATGCAATTGAGATTATTGATCGTCACCGGCCTTTCCGGCGCGGGCAAAACCAAGGTGGTCAACGCCTTGGAGGATATCGGCTGGTTCTGCGCGGACAACCTGCCGCCGCGCCTCGCGCCCACGTTCGCCAAGCTTTTGCAGGAGGCGGGCGAGTACCAACGCGCCGCCATCGTGATGGACCTGCGGGCGGGCGATTTGTTCCGGGACGTCGCCTGGGCCCTGGACACCCTGCGCGGCGAGGGCTTCGCCTGCGAGCTGCTGTTCCTGGACGCCGCGGACGAGGTGCTCGAGCGGCGCTTCAAGGAGACCCGGCGGCAGCACCCCCTGTGCGGGCAGAACCCGGCCCTGGGGCTTTCCGAGGCCATCGCGGCGGAGCGCGCGCTGCTGAGCAGCCTGCGCAGGCAGGCCGACGTATTCCTGGATACCTCGCAGACCACCCCTACGGACTGCAAAAACCGAATCATAGAGCTCTACGCCGACCGGCCGCAGGAAGCCTTATCTGTGCGCGTCAGTTCCTTCGGCTTCAAGGCGGGCACCCCGCGCGACTGCGATTTGCTCTTCGACGTGCGCTGCCTGCCCAACCCCTTCTACGTGCCGGAACTCAAGGAGCACACGGGGCAAGAAGAATGCATCCGCAGCTGGGTGCTGGCTCATGTAGAATCCCGCGTGCTGTTAAGCAAATTGACCGACCTGCTGCTGTTCCTGCTGCCGCTGTACCAGAAGGAGGGCAAGAGCTCGCTGAGCATCGCCTTCGGCTGCACGGGGGGCAGGCACCGCTCGGTGCTGTTCGCGGAGGAAATTGGGCAAGCTTTGAAAGAGGCGGGGTTTGGGGTGAGCGTGGGGCACAGGGATGTATAGGAAGAGGCAATGACGCATGAATTATAATGATATGTACATGGTAATGATAACAGTTATCTGTTTTGTCGGAGGCATAATGAACATCATATTTCCCCGTGCGATTGGCAGAAAGCCGAATCGTGTTCGCACCGTTCTGATGCGGGCGCTGGGGATTGTGATGGTTCTTGTAAGCATTGCGTACGTAGTGCTTTATGTATGGCGCCATTATTATTCACAGTAAGCGTAGCGCTCAGCGGCTACGCGTAGTACAAACCAGTTTTAGCCTAATCCCCCAGGCTTCTTCACGTGGAGGAAGCTCCCCGCCTCGGGCGGGGTGATGAAGGCATTGCGGAGCGACGTACCCCGCGCGTTCCCCACCAATCAATCACCCACAAAAGGAACCACCATGTCTTTCGCCACCGAAGTAAAACAGGAGCTTCTCCGCGCCGCCGAACAGCACGAATCCTGCTGCGCCGAATCGCAGCTCTACGGCATGCTGCTGTTCGGGCGGGAATTCTCGGCCCGGGGGATGTGCCTGCGCACGGAAAACCGGGCCCTGGCCGAGTACGCCTGCGCCCGGCTGCGCGAAACCGCCCTGACGGCGGGGCGCCTGGAGCCCCGCGGGCGCAAGTGGGAGGTCAGCATCCCCCGGGCGGAGGAGCGCCTGCGCCTGCTGGAGCGCTTCGGCCACGGGGAAAACGAGCTGACGCTGCGCATCGTGCGGGAAAACTTCACCTGCGAGGACTGCCCCGCGGCGTTCCTGCGCGGCGCGTTTCTCTCCTGCGCGGCGGTCAGCGCCCCCCAGCGGCAGTATCACCTGGAGTTCTACGCGGCCTTCAAGAACCTGGCGCGGGAGCTTTGCGCTTTGCTCACGGAGTGCGGGCTGCCGCCCAAGCTCTGCCAGCGCAAGGGCGTGTGGCTGGTGTATTACAAGGACAGCTCGCAAATCGAGGACGTCCTCGCGTTTTTGGGCGCGCAGATGGCGATGATAGACCTGGTGCACGCCAAGGTCGAAAAGGACATGCGCAACAACGTCAACCGCGCGGTGAACTTCGAGCTGGCGAACATGGGCCGCAGCGCGGGCGCGGCGGCGGCGCAGCTGCTTGCCATCGCGAAACTGCGCGCGGGCCCCGGGCTGGAGGCCCTGCCCGTCCCCCTGCGGGAGGCGGCGCTGCTGCGCGAGGCGAACCCCGAGGCCTCCCTGCAGGAGCTGTGCGGGCTGGCGGCCGTGCCCGTCACGCGCTCGGGGATGAACCACCGGTTGAAAAGACTGGAGGAATTGGCGGGAAAAAATTAATTCACTTGCAATTTTGCTCGCTTTGTGTTATAATTGGAAAGTGAAATTCTGTTGAAGGACGAACGCATGGTTTACATCATCCTGGACCTGGAATGGAACTCGGTCTACGGCGTGAAGATCCGCGGCTTCATCAACGAGATCATCGAGATCGGCGCCGTGATGCTGGACGAGCGCTTCCGGGAAATCGGCTCGTTTTCGGTGCTGGTGAAATCGCAGATCGGCAAGCGGCTGCAGGCGCACGTGAAGGAAATGACGAACATAAGCAAGAAGGACCTCGAGAGCGGCTACACGTTCGACGAGGCGGTTGCGATGTTCCGCGCCTGGATCGGCAAGCGGGAGCACGTGGCGCTCTCCTGGGGGGACGGCGACATCCGCGTGCTGCTTTCCAACACGCGTTACCACACCTCCGGCCGGGCCCTGAGCTACATACAGAGCTACGTGGATTTGCAGGATTATTTCCGCCACAGGATGCACACCTCGCGCTCGCAGCAGATCGGCCTGGCCGCCGCCGGGGAGCTGCTGGGCCTCGACTGCACGAATTACGCGCTCCACCGCGCCCTGGACGACAGCCGCTTCGCCGCGCAATGCCTCCACGCCATATACGACCCCGGGGATTTCCCCGATTTCGTGCGCCCCTGCGACGCGGCCTTCTACGCCCAGCTGGAGTACAAACCCCGCGTGGTCAGCGACATCAACAGCCCCCTGGTGGATAAGCGCCAGCTGTACTACATCTGCCGGGGCTGCGGCCGCCCCGCCGCCCAGGCCACCGAGTGGCGCTTCGCCAGCCGGGGCTTCCAGGCGGAGTTCGAGTGCCGCCACTGCGGCGCGCGCGCCAAGGCCATGGTGACTTTCAAGAAGATGTACAACTCCGTGGAGATCAAGCGCAGCGCGAAGGAGCTCACCGGAAATGAGAAGCCGGAATGCAGAAATGAGAAATAACTTGCACCCCGCCGTCTGCGATCTGCACGTACATACGAAGCATTCCTGCGATTCGCAGGCCGAGCTCGAGGCTCACTGCATACAGGCGCTGCAAACCGGCGTCGATACGCTGTGCTTCACGGACCATGTCGATTATAATGTCAACGACTACGGATACGGCTATTATGACCCCGAAGCGTTCTTCGGCGATTTTCTGCGCGCGAAGGAGAAGTACGGCGCCAGGCTCACACTGTTGTGCGGCATCGAGTTCTCGGAGCCGCACCTGTACCGGGAGGAGCTCGCGGCGCTGTCGAAGCTGCCCTATGATTACATCCTGGGCAGCGTGCATTACTGGTATCGGGATATGTTCCCCAGCCTGATGGTCAGGGAATGCGTGCCCATTGAAACCTGTTACGCGCATTACTGGGACGAAGTATTGGCGGCGGTGCGGGCCGGGGGCTTCGACGCCCTGGGGCATATGGATTTCCCGAAGCGATATTACAATCAATTGCTCTTTGATCATGATAAAATACATGAAATCTGCATCGCGATGCTGAAAAATCACATTTGCCCGGAGATCAACACCTCTTCGCTGCGAAAAAACGCCGACGAGCCTATGCCCGGCAGGGACATCCTGGGGATTTACAAATCCTGCGGCGGGAAATACGTGACCGTGGGCTCGGACGCGCACCGCCCCGAAGAGTTGGCCGCCGGCAACGCGCAGGCAAGGGAACTGATCGAATATTTCGGGTTTGAGGAGATCAACTTTATGCAGCGCGAAGCGCGGGAGATCGTATGCCATTGACCTTCGTCGTCCCCTGCCTGCTGGGCCTGGAGGGCCTCATCGCCGAGGAGCTGCGCGAAATGGAGGCCGCGAACGTGCGCGCGGAAAACGGCCGCGTGTTCTTCGAGGGGGAGTTCGCCCTATTGGCCCGGGCCAATATCCGCAGCCGCTTCGCCGAGCGCGTGCAGATTGTGATCGGGCAATTTGGGGCGAAGAGCTTCGAGGAGCTCTTCCAGGGCACGAAAGCCCTCCCTTGGGAGGACTGGATTGACGCGCGCGGCGCGTTCCCCGTGAAGGGCTACAGCCTGAACTCCGCGCTGTTCAGCGTGAGCGACTGCCAGGCGATCATCAAAAAGGCGGTCGTCGAGCGTCTCAAGCAAAAGTACAAACTGGAATGGTTCGAGGAATCGGGCGCGGTGCATCAAATCCAATTCAGCATCATGAAGGATCAGGTTCTGCTCGCGCTGGACACCTCCGGCGCGGGGCTGCACAAGCGGGGCTACCGTTTGCAGGCGGGCGGCGCGCCGCTGAAGGAGACCCTCGCCGCCGCGCTGTGCCGTATCTCGCGGCTGCGGCCCTGGCACACGCTTTACGACCCGCTGTGCGGCTCGGGCACGATTTTGATCGAGGGCGCGCTCATGGCCCGGAATATAGCACCTGGAGTGAACCGGAATTTCTCGGCGGAGCGCTGGGCGCAAATACCGAGGGAAATCTGGCAGGCGGAAAGGGCCCTGGCGCGGGGTTTGGCCTCCCCCGCCCCGGAGTTTCATGCCTTCGGCTCCGATCTTGACGCCGCCTCCCTCGAACTTGCCCGGGAAAACGCGAGGCGCGCGGGCGTGGCGGACTGCGTCGAATTCAGGCAGGCGGACGTGAAGGAGTTCAAGCACCCCACGGAGCACGGCACGCTCGTCGCCAACCCGCCCTACGGCGAGCGCCTGGGCGACGTGCAGCAGGCCGAGGCGCTCATCGCGGACATGGGACGTGTATTCATACCGCGCAGAGGCTGGTCATATACTGTGATATCCCCGGCGGAGGACTTCGAGCGGCTGTTCAACCGCAAAGCCGACGCAAGACGAAAGTTATATAACGGCATGATGAAATGCCAGGCGTACATGTTTTTTAGACAGTAGATATTAGATTTTAGATATTAGGCAGGGGTGGGGCATGGCGAGGCCCGTTTTTCCGGAGTTGAGGACTGCGCGCCTCGTGCTGCGGGAACTGCATGCGAAGGACGTCCCGCGCCTGTCGGCGCTTTTGCAGGACGAAGAGGTGACGCGCTATATCGGCTGGGGGCCGATCAAGCATAGGCGCAAATTTATCAGGGGGATGCGGAAAAACTTCCTGGCCGGGCGGGAGCTGCATTGGGGCATCTGCGAAAAAGAGGGCGGCGCGCTCATGGGCGTGATCAGCCTGCACCCCATCGACCGCGCCAACCAAAGGGCAATGGCGGGCTTCTGGCTGGGCAGGGACTACTGGCACAGGGGTTACGCGGCCGAGGCTTTCCGGGCGGTGCTTACGTATTGCTTCGATGAACTGAACCTGAACCGCGTTTGGGCGAGCCACCTGGCGGGCAACGAGGCCAGCGGCCGCGTACAACAGAAATGCGGGCTGCGTTATGAGGGCACGCAGCGGCAGCACCACGGCCTGAGCGGCCGGTGCCTGGACCTGCTGCTGTACGGGATATTGAAAGAGGACTTCGCTAATCCATCACAGATATAACACAGGGAGGGGTTTCCATGCGGCACATTTTCATTGTCAACCCACATTCCGGCAAGGGCGCGGGGCTCGAGAGCCTGCTGGCCGACATCGATGAGGCCTGCGGCGAGGCGGGCATCACGCCGGAGATCTTCAAGGACCCGGACAGGGACGCCACGGTCGCCTTTATGAAGCAGGTGGCGGCCAGCGGCGAGCCCGTGCGCCTCTACGCCTGCGGGGGCGACGGCACGGTGTTCTGCGCGGTGAACGCCACCTACGGCCACAAAAACGTGCAGATCGCCGTGGTGCCCTACGGCTCGGGCAACGACTTCATTAAGCTGTTCGGCACGAAGGACGAGCTGCGGGACATCCGCCGGCACATCCACGGCACGCCCCACTGGATCGACGCCATCGAATGCGGGGAGGACGTCTCGGTCAACATCGTGTCCATGGGCTTCGACGCGGAGGTCAACGCCAGGCAGGCAGTTACGAAAAAGCTCCCCCTGATCGGAGGAGCGGCGGGCTACAACCTGGCGCTGCTCAGCTGTATCCCGAAGAAATTCTTCAGCAAGTTCACCGTGCAGGTGGACGACGAAGCGCCCGTCACGGACCAGTTCGCCTTCGCCATCGGCGGCAATTCCCGCTGGTACGGCGGCGGCTTCAAGGCCTGCCCCAAGGCCCTGCCCGACGACGGCCTCATGGACTGCATCACCGTGCGCAAGGAGATCAACAAGCTCAAGCTCATCTCCATGATCGGCGACTTCAAGAAGGGCGGCTACGTGGACGACCCGAAATGGCAGAGTTTCACCACGATGAAGCGCGGCAAGGTGATGCGCGTGCACTCCGACACCCCCGCCGCCGTGAACATCGACGGCGAGATCCGCATGGCCACCGACATCACCTTCCGGCTGAGGGAGAACGCCGTGTGCTACGTGGTGCCGGAGGGCTCGAAGTATTTAGAGAAGAGAAAATGGAAGACGGCGGCGAAGGCGTAATAAAACATTGTGTAGAGACGCACGGCAGTGCGTCTCTACATGGTGGGGGATATGATATCCAGGATGAACCTGCGCTCCTCGCCGTCCTTGATGTTCACCTGGTAGCCCGCAATTACGGGCAGCCAGGCCAGCACGTCCTCCCGGGCGACGCCCGAGGCCACGCAAAATGTGCGCAGGTATAGCTTGGCATACTGCGGCGTGAAGCGCAGCTGGTACAGATAGGTGTTGCAGGCGTCGGCGGCGGGGTCCCCCCGGGAAACGGAACCGGGGCTCCAGTCGATGATCCAGGTTTTTTCGCCGTCGAACAACAGGTTGCCGGGGTGCATGTCGCCATGGCATAGGTTCGTTTTGCCCGTGTCCAGGCGGCGCAGCAGGGAGAGCAGCTTCTTTTTCACAGAGCCCGCCAGGTGCGGGCTTTTTTTGATCTCCCGGGCAATGTGCTTTGAAAAACGCGGCAATCCGGCCCCGTTGACCCGGCCTATCCTCGCGTGCAGCTTCGCCATTTCTATTACGGCAATCTCTTCTGAAGCAAAACCCTGGCCGTCTACATAGTCCATATACAACTCGATTTGCCTGCCCGCCCGGCGTAGCCCGTGCACGGCGGGCACCGGCAGTCCGGCGTCCCGGGCAAATGCCTGGCGGTTCGCCGCTTTTTTCAGGTAGCCATAGGCCGTGGCGGGCAGCACCTTGATGGCCCTGCCGCCGTCCCGGTATAGCTTCACCCGGCCGTTGTTATAGAGCAGTTCGCGCGGCATAGCACTATCTCCCCGTGGACCCAAAGCCCCCCGCGCCCCGTTCGGTATCCTCCAGGGCCCCGGACCATTCGTAATTCACCTGCAAAAACGGCGTGACCACCAGCTGGGCGATGCGTTCGCCCGGCTGGATTTCCTGTGCCGCGTTGGAGTGGTTGTGCAGGGCCACCATCACCTCGCCCCGATAGTCGGCGTCCACCACGCCCACCTTGTTGGCCGGGGCCAGGCCGCGCTTGGCCGCCAAGCCGCTGCGGGCGTAGATCAGGCCCGCGTAACCCGCGGGGACCTCCACGGCAAGGCCCGTGGGCACCAGCTTCGTCTCCCCCGGCTGGAATGCCCAGGCCTCCCCGATGCAGGCGCACA
>JGI24696J40584_12961459_pt1 | contig 16856 bp, 17 predicted proteins | sample TergutCo191P4_FD_40584 | JGI IMG/M metagenome (IMG submission 40584)
CTCGTCGTCGATCTGCCCGTCCTCCAGGATGCCGCGGCGCTGCAGCAGCCCCAGGAATGCCTCCGACTGTTCCAAAAGCAGGATCTCCTGCTGCGCATGTGTAGCTTGTTCTTTCATAGAGATAGTTCCTCCTGCAGTCCTTATCATAGTTCCTACAGTTCCTGCAGAGAAAAATACGCGTATATAAGGGAAGTGCAACACGATTTTGGGAGATGACGCGCCTGCTGTGGGCGGCGATCATGAGGTTGATCTTCTGGTTGTCAGTGCCGTCCAGAGACGTGTTTTGCCCAAGGAATCGTATTGCATCCAATACACGCGTAATTTCCCCGTCAGTTGGCACGGCTGCCGCCGCGCCTGTAGGGTATTTTGTATTGAAAACCAGGCAGCCGTAAGAGCCGGGCAGCTTGCGCAGCGGGAAGACATCCCCATGCTTTTGGAGGAACCGCCACACTTTCGTCTTTTCCCAGCCCCAACGGGCGCCGAGTTTTTCCAAGGTGAGCGCCGCGCCGCCGCGGCCAAATTGGATCGAGGGCGCCATATGTGAAAACGCGTTGTTCGGATCCCGCCACACTGTGTGGCACCAGAGATCCAACCACGCGTCCGATTCTTCGAATGTATACTGTGCTTCTGTCAGTCGCTGCGTGATATTCCGCGGCAGGCAGAGGAAGCCATAGTCGTCAGTAGCGTAGATGGCGCCGTCAGCGCAGGCCGCGCCGGAGCATTCTACAACCCAGTCTTTAATTGTATAGCTGAGCTTCTTGGTCTCCTTGTCGATGGCGTAGCTGATGTAGCCCAGCGCAGTCAGGGCGTCCATAGCCTCCAGGGCTTTCTGGCGGTTGCCGATGCCGAGGACACTCTTCAGGCCGACAATTCCCCCGACCCAGGAAGCCAGTTCCACATCGTTGCGATGGCCGCAGTAATCGGCCTGCCCGGGGCGAAACGCTGCTCGTGCCGCCAGGCGTGTCCAGGAACCCATTAACCCCTTGCTTTCGGGCAGGGTTTCTCTGGGCAGCTTGACCCAGTTGAATTTCAGCAGGCAGGACATGGTTGGGACTCCTTTGTTGTGAAATGAATAGAGCCAGGTTTTCGGTGAGGAAAACCTGGCAGTGAATATAATGTGAAGCAGTACGCTATTCGCGAGGAATACCTGCACGCAGGCAGGATTATTCGTGCATAAAATCTGTGCTTCGCTTGTCGAAGATAATGAATGAATCCAGCAATATGCCGAGGCATTGGAAAGCGATTTAATTTTGACTGCTGAAAAAGTTTGGATTTCTCTTTACAAACCTATCAAAACGTGCTATACTATTGATATCTTCGTAAACGGAGGTGATCCTCGTGGACATCCAGCAAAGCCTACGTGCCATCGCCGAGCAGGGGGATGGTGTAATCCGCACCGCCGACGCGCAGGCTGCGGGTATATCGCGCACGATGCTCTCCAAGCTTGAGCAGGAGGGCTTCATTGAACGCGCCGCACGGGGCCAGTACATCTTGGCCGAAACCTTTCCCGATGAATTGCATTTGTGGCAGTGCCGCCGCACCGATTTGGTGTATTCCCACGAAACTGCGCTGTATTTGCTCGACATGGCCGAGCGCGTCCCGTTGCAGCACAGCGCGACGCTGCCGAACAATAAGCGCCTGTCATCCGTTTTCCCCGGTGATTTCAAGCTTTATTATGTCAAGCCGGAACTGCACGATTTGGGTGTGGTAGCCCTGCCAACAAAGCTTGGCCATGAGGTTACTGCGTATAATGCCGAACGTACCATCTGCGATGTTCTGCGCAGCCGGCGGCGTATAGACGACCAAACCGCCGCCGCCGCCATCAAAAACTACGCCGCACGCCCGCAAAAAGATTTCACCACTCTGGGTGAAATGGCACGGGCGTTTCGTGTAACAGCACAACTGCAAACGTATCTGGAGGTGCTCCTATGATTCCGAACGCCATGTCACTCAAAGCCAGAATCAAGAATCTTGCCAAGCAAACGGGCGCGGCCCCGCAGGCCCTGCTTCAGGCGTTCTTCTTTGAACGCTTTCTTGAGCGCCTCAGCCGGTCAGAGTATCGAGATAAGTTCGTCGTCAAGGGCGGTATGCTGATTTCGGCAATGGTCGGTGTCGCGCAGCGCTCCACGATGGACTTGGATACCACCATTCGGAATTTGCAAATGTCGCCTGAGAGCGTGCAGAAAGCTGTCATGGATATATGTGCCGTTCACGCTGACGACGGCATAGCCTTGAAGCGGGCAGCGTTGCGGTCATTCGTGCCGATGATCCATATGGCGGCTTTCGTGCATCGCTGACAGCGCGTTATGGTGTGATCGAACAGCCAATGACGATAGACGTAACGACCGGCGACGCTATTACGCCTGGCCCTGTACGCTTTTCCATTTCAGGAATGCTTGACGGTGAAGAAATTCCCGTCTGGGCATACAACGTTGAGACCATCCTAGCCGAAAAGGCCGAGTCTATCCTCGCACGGAATATTACGAGTACCCGGCCGCGCGACTTCTATGACGTGTATATTCTCAGCGCTTTGAATACGTATGATCCTGCTACTTTCCGGGATGCTCTTGCCGCTACTGCCGCCCACCGAGGCTCCATCGCTGCTATTGCGGATACCGCCGTCCTAATTGCGCGTATCGCTGAAAGTCCCGAGCTCCGGGCACAATGGGAGAAGTATCAAAAGCAGTTCCCGTATGCCGCGGGCATTGGTTATGAAGACACGGTTGCGGCGTTGTCCCGGTTGCTGTCAATGAGCGGACAATGCCAAGAGAGGGTGCAAGGCTCGACCCTACATCCTCTCTCTTAGTTTTGCTGAGGCCAAGGATACTCTTGACGAGATTGCACCGGACAAGCGAAAGCCACGCGGCAAACCTTTTGCTCGAGTGTCTTTCACGAACCCCAAGAGCGATTTCCCTTCGCGTCCAAAACCCGGCGAGTTGGGTCCCTGTTTATCCCGAACCCGACGAGTAGTAAGACCGCTGGTGAAAAGCGGGCCAAAATTTTGACACCAATTTTGACACCAACCTAAAAGGGATTGCATGGGACTGCGTGGGAGAAAGAAACAATATGAGCTGAAAAAACCCTTGATTTCCGGGACTTCGTGTGATATAATGGGATTAAAGCGGGACCAATAGGATGCGTGGAGGGCTTCTCATAACCCGGAGGTCGTGGGTTCAAGTCCCTCCCCCGCAACCACTCAAATGTACGCCCCCGGTGATGATTATCTCATCCCTGTGGGCGTATATCTTTGTAACATAGGCTTTCAGCAGGCGTTCGATGTCCCCGTCCCGGAGGCTTTGCGCGTCTGCCCTTAATTTGGCCGCTATCATTTCTTTGGTCAGCACAAGGTCGGGCGACATGGCGAGAATTTCTTCCAGTTCGGCCTTGCGTACTCTCAGCCGCGCCATTTCCTCCCGCAGTTCGGAAAAGTCGGCCCCGTCCAAAACGGCCTTTGCCCCGTTGGTAAGCTTGCGCTCAATCTGCGCGAGCTCCTGCCGCTCGTCCTTTACGCCCTTGCCCTCCTGATAGGCATTGTAAATCTCTTCGGCCATCGTGTCGAAGTCGCCCCCGGCGAAGTATTCCCGCAGCCGGGCGACAACCGCCGTTTCCAGTTCATCGGCGTTGAGGTTCTTCGCGGTGCAGGTGTGGGTGCGGTATTTTTCGCCGCACACGTAAGAACGGGAGGAGTAACCCTTGCTGTTCGTGTTTGTCCTCCCCGTGAATGTCCCGCCGCACTGGCCGCACTCAATCAGGCCGGAAAGCAAGTATTTGTGCTTCGCGCCGTTGGCGGCGTTGCGCTTGTTGTCCTTCATTCTCATTTGCACCCTTTCCCATGTTTCCATGTCGATGATTGCGGGGATGGCCCCTTCAATTATCACGGCATCCGGGTTTTCTATTCCCCCGGCCCATTTGCTCATGTACTTTACCTGATACTTGTTCCAAGAATATGTCCCTATGTAGCGCTCATTTTGAAGCAGGGCATTCAGTGAGTTCTTGCCCATGGGCCGTCCATACTTCCCGACATAGCCTTTCGCGGCTAACTGGTCAATGATGGTGTTATAGGATTCCCCCATGGCGTACATACTGAAAATAATTTGCACGGCTTCGGCCTCGTGCGGGTTAATGATGTATTGCCCTTCCTGCACGTCATAGCCGAGGGGAGGACTGCCGCCGAGGAACACGGCTTGTTTGGCTTTCTCCGCAACTCCGGCAATGGACTTTTGGCGCGTCTGCAATACCATGTGTTGAGCAATGATAACGGATATGCCCTCTGTTAAAAAAGCGCTGGGGTCATCAATTTCCCCGAGGGTTTCAGTCGCGGAAAATACACTGATATTCAGTGAGCGCATTTGCCTGCGAAAAGAAAACCAGTCCACAATATCACGTGACCCGCGCGTCATGTCATAGATAACGATACAATCAAAAGCTCCTGCCTGTGCGGCCTCCATCATTCTTTGAAAGTCCGGGCGTTCCGTGTTCGTCCCGGTTTGAGCCATATCAACGTAGGTCGCGACAATGGTATGGCCGTTGTTCTCGCAATAGCGGGTGATGGCCGACAACTGCGCGTCTATGGTATTGGCGTTTTGCCTGTCCGTGCTGTACCGGGCGTATGCGCCTGCCCTCATTGCGTGTCACCTTCTTTCGTTAGTATTATATCTGTTGCCCTGAATGAAGTCAAGAACATTCTTTCTGCGGATGTGAAAGCAACCCACCAACAATACACAAACATGCATAGTTGTGTATTGTTGGTAGGCTGTGATGCTCTGGACATAAAGCCTCAACGCCTATTTAGCGCCCTAAATTCCTCCGCCAGCCCCGCCAGCATGGCCACCTGCTCGTCCGTCACCCCGGCCACGTCAATGCTCTTTGTGCGCTCCAGCCCGAGCAGCCAGTCCACCGACACCGAAAATTCCAACGCAATTTTTGTGAGCATTTCCAACGATGGCATACGCATTTGTGATTCATAGGCCGATATGATCGATTTGCGAACCCCCAAGCGTTCCGCGAGGGCCGTTTGGTTTAGCCCTCTGTCCGTGCGCAGCTTCTTCACCTTGTCACCGAATTCCACTAGATCGCCTCCTTTGTTCCATTATAGGGGACAAAGGTTTTCTTTTGGTGGAATTATTCTTGACTATAGTGGAATCAGGTGCTATAATAGTGGAAAATGATGAATAAGGAGGGACACCATGGCCGAACGATACACACGGCTAAAAGAACTTGTCTTCCCGGAACAGCCCGCCGCCTGCCCCGTTACCATCGACAAGGGAGCGCTATTGTCAATAAATAAATTAAAAATAACTCAAATAAAGTGCTTGACTTTCCTCCGAAGTCAAGTTATAATAACCCCAGCCGATGAACAATAACCTTGATGGAGGGGCGCATTATGGAGATTACCAAGCTTGGGCTGCTGCTGGACCTGCACGAATACTACACATTCCGGCTCACCCAACACGCCGCCGACTTCATGCTTACGGCAAGCAAGCCGGGGCATGAGATGCATTTCAGCGAGAACAAGCAAAAGCTATCCATCATTGACGAACTAATAGGCGAAGCGGAGGCGCAGTTATGAACATAGGTTACGTGAGGATCAGCAGCGAAGGACAGAACACCGCCCGGCAGGAAGTGCTCATGAACTGATACGGCCCATCAGTTCCCCCAAGATCATCTTCGACAGCAGCCCCGGCGCTCCACGGCTGGCATTCGACCATGCCGCAATTGACAGGAACCTCAAGGAACCTGACGGGGATTACCTCACGCTGCTGGACAACGAGCTTATGGCGAACCTCGCCGAGGAACTGCGCATCCTGTACGTAGCCCTCACGCGGGCCCGGCACAAGGTGATCGCCCTGACCGACAGGCATAAGCAGGAAGCGCTGGGCGATGGGAAGATATCATGGGCGAGGTGGTTGGTGGAGGGGCTGTCAAGCATCATACAGAGAGACGGCTAGGATCGTGGTTATATTGTTTTTCTTGACATTGAGCTTAGAGAAGTTTATACTGATAATGGTTCAGGAAACATTGGGGAGGTAGTTTTTTTGAAATTCAAGGGTTGGCTATTTGTTCGGAAGACAGAACGAACTGTTTTGCGTTTTTATCACGCCTCAAAATTCGTTGCGCTTCGCAATACATTACTATATAACATTTTAAAGATGTTTGCACTGATTATAATTCTCCTTGGTATAATTTTTAGGATTGCGCCAAGTAGCGCTCATGTTTCCTATGTCGCAGATACCATTGAGGCTTTGGGGAATATCACGGCAGATCATATAGCCATGAATCTTGAGACGAATAGAATGAGTGTGTCATGCAATGAACCAATAGAGCTATACTGCTTAGGCAGTGGAGGCATTATTGTAGACGATATAACATACAACGAGCCTTATAGGGTTATATTTGAACCTTATTCGCCTGAACTTGGCGGTGAAATATTTATTTCTCGACCAGGTTCGAGTGATATGCAATTCGAAATAAGGTCTTTTTTCAGAGACGATATTTTACTTGTATTTATTAGTTATATGTCTTCTACCTTTTCAGCTGAATGCAGAACAGGTTTCCAAATAGTTCAGAGAGAAAAACTGCATCTAACATTCACAGGTGGGGATGCTTTTTTGATTAACGACGCAGATGAAAAGATACCTGTATGGTATTGCCTCTTGACAAATAAGGAGTCGCTTAATTATGTTATGGGGTTCAAAAACAATGCAACGGTTAACATTCATAATTACCTAGACCAAGATGTACATAGCAATGGCTCAATTGACATTTCCGGGATAAGCGCAATATCGAGCAAGGGCTATGGCGTTTTGGATTTTTCCTATTTGCCAACTCCGGCGAATTTTTCACTCAACAGCCAGTATGTACGACTACATAGCAAAAACAATCAATTACGTGCGTCTATTACATTTGACGAATCATTAAGTAAAGTAGATATCAACGGGATGGTCAACGAGGCTTCTATTTCTGGAATGAGCCTCTTCCCTTCTTTCTTCGGATGGTTCCGTGACACCGTGTACTTGGCCCCTATCACGTTAATTACCACTATTTTTGGAGGGGTTACGCTGATGTTGAACAGCAAAAAGAAAAACTGATGTCATTGATGTGGACTGGCGGTTTATTCTGTGAGATCGCTGACCGCGTCTTTTTTACGTTGACAGAAGAAAGGTGCATAACTATGGCAAATTGGGAGCAACTCAGCGTGAAGACCGTTACCACAAAAATCAAGGATGACGAAGTCGTCCTGCCTGTCATACAGCGTCGGCTCGTTTGGACCGAGGAAAAGATGGAAGCCCTGTTTGACTCGCTGCTGAAGGGAAACTCCTTCGGCGCGGTAATCTGCATTGAAGAAGAAAAGGGTACGCAGCCCCTGTTCGCCTCCCGAAAATTTACTTCGGACGGGAGCAGCGTCGACTCTCTGCCAGTGGATGAGCTTATGCAAAAGCAATGGTTTATCGTTGACGGGCAACAGCGCCTACAGACCTTTTACATCGGCCTGACTGGAACATACAACGGAAAGCGGCTCTTCTTCGATCTGTACAGCGACTTTGAAGCCGGCGAATATGATTTCAAATTCGCAGCGAGGGCAAAGGATTTGCCGGACATAAATAAAGAACGTCCTATTGGCGATTGTCTTTGGGTACCGGTGCCTATTCTATATGAGCGCTTGAAGGATACTAACGATGACGAGCAAGTGGCCGAGGAATACATGCAGAAACATGCCGTAGAAGATCCAGGGGGCATCCGCCATATCAACAGGAATATGCGCGCGTTGTATAAAGCCGTGTTTGCTACCGAGAGCATCGGGGTTTCTAAAGTCACCATCAATAAGACCAAGCCTGCCACTGAAAACCGGCAGCGAGTCGTAGAGCTGTTCACCCGCCTGAACAATGGCGGCACAACGCTTTCCGCCTACGATTTGGTGGCCTCCATGTTCAAGGGCTTCGATTCGGGAATGGAGCAGTATCTGGATCAGGTTGTCGCCGAATTCAAAGACATTGGGATCAATCAGGAGACGCTGATCAAAATGCTGTTTATCCTGAATGACCAACCGTCAAGGGAAATGGCGAGCATCGTAGTAAAGGACGCCGAATTCGCGGTCAACAGTTCCAAACGTGTCTTTGAAACGCTACGTGCGCTGCGCGCTTTCCTTGTGGCATCCAGTTTGTATAACTGGTTTTCCGCAGCAAAGAGTAGGTCCGCAATCCCGCTGCATTGCATCGCGTATCATATCTTCCATTCCTCCATCTCAACTGAGAATCTGTCTATGATGTTTGACCGACACGATACGCAGCATGGGGATTTCGATAGAATGGCCACATGGTGCCGCTTGTCCTTGCTCAACCAGGTGTTCAGCCGGGGCCGCGGATGGATACCCTACACGACCGGGATTAAGAAGCTCCATACTGTTTTGGCCGGGAGCAAGGGTGCGGCTTTCCCTGATAGCACCCTGTTGAGGGTATATAAAGAACATCCCCTCCGCTTCCACGGCCAAGTTACTGAAATCAATCTTGACGAGTTCGATCAGGAATTCCTGTTCTATCTGCTGTATGAGTGCAAGCCCACCATTAGAAGCGAGGACATAGACCATATCCATCCGCGCTCCCTGTTAATGAAGGCTGGTGTGGACGGCTTGCTTATCAACAGCGTGGGGAACTTCCAGTTGCTTGACTACGGTACAAACCGTGGAACAAAAAACGGCAAGGAGCTGTGCGACTGGATTGAAAAGCATGTGGACGACGAGCAGCGCCAAGCCTATCTGAAGCGCCACGGAATTCCTAATGACTGCGCGTTGTGGAGAACGGATTCGTTTGACAAGTTTTTGGAGGCGAGGTTAAAATTACTGACTGGCAGGGTGAAGAAAGCACTGTAGTACCCGTACCACAGCCCATTCCTCCAACGATAAATATATCCGAAACAATGCGCGGCTTCATGCACTAACACAGTGGCAATTTGTTGCGGGTCTGCAGGAATCGCTATTGGTACAGCCATCTCCAAAAAAGATAGGAGCTGTCTAGCGTCAAAAAGACTTGCCTGTGTGTTTCAGATTTCCAAAAGAACATTAAATCACTTAACTGCAGCGTGTCGTACCCACTTAATCCTCGTTGCCAAGGATGAAGTAAACACTTGCATGAAGGATAAACGAAATGCGCTGTCATATTCACCGAAGACGGCGTAGCGGTGCTTTTTGGAAGTAGGCATTACAGAACTCCGTTATTCCTGTACACAAGTAAAAACGCAGCCGTCTCCATTTTTGTGAAGGCGGCTGCATTTTTGGGGTGGCTGAATTAAGACACTTTACGTCCTTTCTTTTTCCCTTCCTTCTCGCACAGTTCCTCAAGAATCCTGAGAAGCAGATACTGATGCTCCAATTTTTCTTCGTTTTGCGTTTCGCTGAAAAAGAGTATTCTGGACAAGCGCATATGGAATATTTCGCTGTACTTTTTCAGCAAATCGTTGGAAGGAGTCTTTGCGCCGGCTTCAACCCGGCTAAGGTAGGAGGGCGTGATGGACAGCATTTCAGCCAGTTCCGCAGTTGAATAGCCTTTAGCTATTCGGAGAAGTCGCAATACCTGATTCATTTTGCACCGCGTTCCTTCTGTTAAATGGTTGTCTATTGAATCGCTAGAGTTAATGTTGCTGGATACGCTAAAATTGAATATCGGAGGAATTGTACTAATGACTGATCTTGTACTATTGTTGTCCGATTGCGTCAATTCATCCCCACCAATGTTTCTTTGCCTTTTTGAAAGCTTGTTTCGCTTAATTGCCTGTCTGTATGCCCAAACATTGCAATCACTATGAAACATAGCTTCGGCATCTTCCAATTGTCCGGCAAAATAATCTGATCCCATAAGCTGCGACTTAGTCACTGAAAGCTTTGCCATTTGCTTATGTAGCGTTATCATTAGAAAGCTACTAATGAACTCAGACTTTTGCTTTGACAAAGAAAGCTCATCATTGGTGTTCGAAAGGTTTTGAGAAACATGGTTGCGGATTATCCGCATGAGTGTCAGGCAAGCGCGGAGAAGTTGGATTGTCGCGAATAAGTAATTGAGGTAAAACTCCAACATAAGCTCCCACAAGATTCTGGCAGTTCCCTTTTTTAAGGTATACTGAACCAAAGCCCTGTTCCAATGAGCTTTCTCGCTTTGCCCAGTTTGATCAGCGACCCGTCTGCAAGTGGTTTCGCTGGTCAAACTGTATCGCCTAGTTACCATGGTCTTATCCTTTCTTCGATGAATTGAACTGCTACGCTGTTATCGGAGTGGCCGCTTGGCCTCTTGCCTTTCCCGAAGGGGCCGGCAAGAGGCCCCGGTAACTTCAGCCATCTTTGGGAACCCGCTCTTCCTCGTCGAAATCCAGCTCTTCAGTGTCGAAAAAATCTTCTTCAAGAGTTTGCACCTCGTCGTCGCAATCTTGCTCTTCATCGTTAAGAGCGGCCGCTTCGCGAGCTTGCTTCTTCTTTTTGAGCAGATACTCAAGGAGTTTACGTAACAAGTATGTAAACCCCTTCAAGCCGATTTTCAACCACCAAGGAAACTTGATAAGGGCATCGCTGATGTCGACTGCCAGGCCCCAAAGGAATAGTACAAAGTCAAGCATTAGTACAATTCCTCCGATACTCAATTTTAGCGTATTCAGTTGTCAATGGGGGACTTCTTCGCTCAACACCGCAGGACGATGTTGAGCGGTCTAGGTCGTTCGTGCGGACGTATAAAACATTTATCAGAGCCACTTGGTCGCTTTATCGGCATTGCATGTGGGCGTGGGACCTTTGGAACAACTCTATGCTGCGTTCCCTCAACCAAGTGGATTTGGGTTCCTTTCTGTTGCGAGGCAGTGTTGCTTGGAATGCGAGATATTTTCGATAGAATCCACTTCACCGGATTGGATTTGCCTCTTCCGGGGGAACCAGCGAGTGCATGTGTCTCTGGCTCAGGAAGAAGACGTCCCAACTTCTCGTGCAATAGGTATGCGCACAGCATTCCTAACCACTCATCGAACATTGGATTTCGATCATGGATGATGGGGGGTGATCCCTCTGTTTCTCTGACACAGTCAACGGTCGCAGTATCCTGGATCAAAGGGCAACCGATGCGCGAGGGCACGGAATGGTGACCCCATGGACTGGCTTCGTCCAATTCTTCAAGTAGTAAACGACTTATCGCCAGGAGTCCTAAGGAAGTTTTTTCGCTTCTACAGAACCCGATCTCACCGACTCTCGTGGAAGCGAATCCACTGGCATGGGGAAGCAGGTTATGACTTGGACTTTCGTCTCTATCAACGGCTAGAAAGCGTATACTGCTAAAAGCAAAGCTATCACCTCTAGACTGATTATCAATCTTCGCCTTCACCTCGCTCAGGCAATTCACGCCGCTACCGCCTATGCCAATACACAACGTAACACGATGGGCTTTCTTGCGTCGCTGGGTTGTTGGTGCCATTGAACTCACCTCCTTGCTAGATCATATTTATATCCTTCTAGTCTATATCTTATCACATATTTTCAGCGCTGTCAATGGGTAAATCAAAAAATTTTCTTCGACAGGATTCCCGCGTCCTATAACACCTCCTACTGCCAGCTCTGGCAAAACAGCGACTCCTCCGGATAGACCGGCTCAAAGGCCAGCTCCAGCACCGGCTGCTTCATCGGCGCTGGGCCTTCGACCAACCACTCGTCAACCCACTCCGGCTGAATGAGTATCGGCATCCGATTGTGGATGTCGGCAAGATCGCCGACGGCATCCCTGGTCAATATCGTGAACACAGGCAGACGCGCGCCGCGCTCTTCCTTCCAGCAACCCGCGAGGAACATCATACCCCCGCCTGGGAGGTGAAAGTAGTATTTCACTTTCCTTGCTTGTTGGTGCGGTTGTTTGACGCCCCACTAGCTGGACAAGTGCAATCATGGCTTGCCGCTTCATCGCGAAAAAATTAGCAAAATAAGGGTTGCTTTGTTTGGCGAAGTATGGTACTATAAGTTAATAGAGTGAAATCGCTTGAATAGGAGGATATGGAATGAGCAAATATCTGTCGGTGCTTGAGGAAATGAATCGTCCGAAATGTGAGACTGATGCTTTCAAGCAGAAAACACAAAATCGGCCACGATCCTTTTTCAGGTATCGCTCTGCTGCGAATCTTAAATACATCGTTGGATTTTACGAGGATGATGGTAAATATAACCCCGGCGAAATAGAGGACGCAATTTTTCTGCAACCTCACAGTAGGCTGAACGATTTGTTTGACCTTACTATTTTTGACAAGCCTATTGGGGATTTCGACTCGCTGGGGAACGAGCTTATTGAAATGTTTGGAAATGACTATTTTGAAAGTTTAAAACCACAATTTACATTGTCAGAAATATCATGTATAAGAAATGCAGAAGACAGAATGAAAGCCATTAGCACCATGCTTCGCGAAAAATACGGCGAAGAAATGCCGCGAATATTCGTCAAATCACTTGCAGAAACTTACGAAAATTTGATTGAAATGGGAAAGAAAGTGTGGAATAGTGTGCTCACAGCTTGCTTTACCACTGATTTATACAATATTCCAATGTGGCATTTCTATGCCGGTGATTATTCTGGTATATGTTTTGAGTACGCAGCAGAAGATTTGCCTACGTTAGAACCTGTAATTTATACAGATGAATTGCCTGAATACGGAAAAGTGATTGTATCTGCATATGCGTCTAAAAATCCACTTGCCGTACAAACATATTGTTCGGCGTGTTGCTTGCATAAAAGCGCACAGTGGAGCTATGAGAATGAATGGCGGTTGCTGGACGCCGAAACTAAAACAATATTTGAGGGAATGCCGGAGCTTTCCCCTGACTATCAGGAGAAAATGATGGAATTCATAGATATAAAAGCGAAAGAAAATCCGGATTTGGATATTAGCTCATTAGATGATATATCAATGGAATTCATGGAGGAATTTAATGCGTTTCTTTCGGACGATTACCATGATACTATGCAAAGGCAACTTATGAGGAAACCTGATAAAGATAAGGGGAATCGTTTTCGGAAATTGGTGAAACCCATGAGAATCTATCTGGGCCATAAAATGTTGTTAGCTGAAAACCGCAATAAGCGCGATGAAATTATTGTTGCTGCGAAAAAGCACGGCATAAAGGTTTTGCAAATGCAAATTCGAACGGGCGGATACGTTCCCTTTCCACTAGAAGAAATAGAACTTCAAGATAGAGCAAATGACTTAAAGGCAAAAAAGCGGGAAATAGAAGAAAAAGGTGAGAGCGGACAGTATGACGAGGAAATGCTTTTTTTGTGTAATGAGGCATTAGGCCTTTCGGACATTGATGCGCAAGTTTACAATTATCGTGGATGCTGCTTTGACCGAATGAAGGAATTAGATCGTGCGGAAAGAGATTTTACAAAAGCAATTGCGCTAGAGCCAGATAATTATCTTTATCACAGCAATCTTGCTTGCATATTTTGTGATATGGCAGTAGCAGCGGATGGCGCCAATGATTCGCTTTTTATTTCCGCAATCCAAGAGGCCGAAGCTGCAATGGAGCTATTCAACGGATGCCGCAACGGATATATAACCATTGCAAGAGCACACGCATATATGGGGAGAATTGATGATGCAGTAAATATGATAGAAAAAGGCTTTAGCATATGGGCTCATGACAGAGATTATTTTGCCAGCAAGCTGAAAGGTTCTGATGGCTTCAATGAGCTATTGCGGATGAACCAGGCGTTTATAGACGCATTCAAACAGCGTTTCCCCGACTACGAGACTGACGCTTAATTGATATAGCCCCGTGCTTCCACCTCACACCGACAGCAACAATCCGGATCGCTGGATAGCCCAGGTAATCCAAACCTCACGCATGGGAGTATGTAGCTGTTTATATCAGCAGGCTACTCTGGCAGGATAGTCGGAATTATAGCAACTAAGCATCAAGGGGGAGAATAGAATGACTTCATCTGATTGGCTAAGTTTGGCATCATGTATTCTTGCGGGGATTGCTGTACTCATCTCTATCCTTACAAGCAAACGGCGGCTGGAATTTACTTGTTCTACGTATGCAGAAATCTTACAGTGGTACCAGCTCTGCATAGAGGAATTAACCACCGCCAGACACTCGCTTGGAGAGGAAAGCTTTTGCATGACAGAACACTTAGCAAAGCTATCATCACTTATTGAGGTAGGGCGATTCTTTTTCCCGAACAAGCGATCTGCAGATGGGTATGGGAACGGCAAGGAGTCTGCCTATCAAGGCAATAGAGACGCAGCACTGGATTACTTAGTCTTTTCCTATGAGTTATTAAAAAAAGACAACCCAGAAGCCTACACTGAACATTTGCGACAATTGAGTCGTGGCTTTACTTCCCGTGTCTTCGACGTTTTGAACCCAAGAAAGCATAATGAACAATTGAAGAGGAATTCCTTTGTTTCTCTTTCATCCGGCAAAGAAGACGTTGTAACCATAGCGGATATTCTCGGACGAGATGCGAACACCCTCGATGAATACTTGTCGGAGAATAGGCTTGTCGATGACTGAGCATTGGATGGCAAAGAGTACACATTCACAGCGCGAGCAATCAAGGTGGGGCCGATACTATTTCGAAAGGTTGGGTCAGAGCTTGGGAATGTCAATGTCTAGAGAAGAGCTGTTCAGGATTGTATTCGCAGAGACAAAGTTTCCATATACTGCAATCGACTTGTTTGCGCTTTCTTCAGCCCTAAGAAAGCGCACAATTCCGTCGTCATATATCACTATAAAGCTTATGGCTGATAACGACAAAAATGACGCGCTACGAGGAGCCCTGCGAGGATTCTACAAAAGCATTGATCCTCCAGCATCAATCTATGATTTATTTTCGAGTTCAAAATTACTAGAGGCATGTAGCAAAAGGGATACGCCGCTCATAGATCAGATTGAATCTGAGAACAACACGTTTTATGTTATACCAGACGGCAATAATTTGGTCTGGGAGGAAGGAAGTTATTGGCCTCTAGCATATAGCAGTATCATTCGCCAGCTTGTGACAATCATTGAGGGATCAAAATTAATTGCAAGGGCAGAGATGGAACCCGTTGAAAAGGCTATGCATGAAGCTGGACATGCTGTTATCCCTACATTTATAACTGATCGCCCGCTTCTTATGCCGACTGAAATTCATTATGCTGTTGCTTCTCTTGGTGCATGGCTTGGTGGCGCTGCAAATATGCATTACTTTCTTCATTATGCATGTAAGCCGCAAATATTAAGCAAGCCAAAGAACATAGAATACGCAAAGAAAATGATGTATTCTGATGTTGATTCCAATCTCCTTGCCAACAGCGGGTTGATCTGTGTTCCAGCATCCCTGGCACTACCACTAATTGAAGCGCAAGGTTTTGAAAAAGCGCTCGGGGGTATCTGCATCAATGAGTTCGGCATGCCTAATCACCTCAAAGACCTAGTTTACTCAACTGAGATTAGATATGAACACCCTGGGTTCCTTGTAGATAAGTATTATCGTGCAGTATTTATGGGACGTGATATACATAAGCCAGAGGCACTTTATGGAGCATCTAGCCATTTGCGTGACCATTATGAAGAGTTCTACAGCAAGATCAAATACAGAACTCTATTAAGGTGCAAACATAATTGTATACCGTTAATAGATGTTTCATCTGCTGAGGAAATGCGGAATATTGTCTCCATGATTCCCTCAAGAGGCGACGGAAAGATTTTCTTCAGAGGACAATCAAAGCTTTACTATATTCCACGAGAGCCTGAAGTTAGTGCTCTATTGTTTGGCGATTCATGCAGTATAGAACCATCACTGATAACATATGCCAGTCGGAATAACTATAATTACGATGACTTGCATTTCCTTATGAAATACTACTTCAGCCAAGAATTCATTTTTGATAAGTCAGCTGGCAGTGACAGTAAACAAAGGACAAAATTGTGGGAACAGCTAAGCACAGATCCAAGCTGTTTATACGATTATGCAGTCATGGCTCTCGCTCAGCACTATGGCTTACCAACCAATGGGCTAGATGTCACAACCAGCATTGATGTCGCTGTTTGGTTTGCCACAAACAAATATGTACCCGCTGCCGATGCGAACAGTGTCACTAAATACATCCCATTGGACGAGCTTGGTTGGGGAGAAGATGAATCCGAATTCCCTGTTGTCTTTGTCTGCCAATCAGTGTTAAATACCACATCTCTATCTCTACATGACTGCGAACTTCTCGATGCTATTGGATTACATGCTCTAAGGCCCGAAAGGCAATCCGCGAAATTTTTTCTAGGCGCCCATTCAGAACATCAAAACCGGCTTGCGGAAACAGTAGTGTGTGCATTTCGACTTCAACCTGGATCTTATACAACGGAGGTGGATTTTGACTATCTGTTTCCTTCGCCGATAGAGGATGTTGCCTATCGTGAGATGCTCAAATTGGACAAGGAAGTTCTACAGAAATATGACAACGTTGCACGGGTTATTAAGTATCACTGAGTAGCAGAGTGAAACTGAGCGGCAAGCGATTGCATATCGAAAGTGTGCTGATACCCAGGCATAGAGCCAAATTATGATAGGAGGTCGGAGAAGTGCAGTCTCATGACGATGCAGAAAGCGTTATTCGAGGCAGATTTATTGAATGGACACAGCTAAATGACGGCAAAGAAGAAGCCCATGGCCACCAATTCTATCTCGCGAAAGTAACTGGTAAGAAGTGGGCTAATAGGTTCATTGACGGAGAGCTATTCTTGCGGAACCTCGCGGAATTTGGAATTGACAACTTATACTAATCCCTCTCTAAAACGCTTGCAATATTGAGCAAGAAATGATATAATAGCAGAGGGTGATAAAGATGCCGAAACGCTATCGTAT
>JGI24696J40584_12961458_pt1 | contig 16821 bp, 19 predicted proteins | sample TergutCo191P4_FD_40584 | JGI IMG/M metagenome (IMG submission 40584)
GGCGCCGACGGCGGTGAGGCGCTTGAGCCACCAGGACTCTTGGTTGACGCGGTTGTAGGGGCGGATGGCGCCTTCGGCGATGGTGAGGTTGGGGTTGAGGACTAGCGCGGGGTCGATTTCCATGCGGCTGCCCAGGCCAGTGCAGGTGGGGCAGGCGCCCTGGGGAGCGTTGAAGGAGAAGAGGCGTGGTTCGAGCTCGGGGATGAGCTCGTCTGGGTGGTCGGGGCAGGCGTAGCGCTGGGAGAATGTAAAGATTTCGCTATTTTCAAGGACTGTCCCTGAAATAGCGCCGAGGGCGGTGGTGTTGTCGGTGATTTGGAGAACTTGGATGATGCCCTGCCCGATTTCGAGGGCCTGTTCGACGGACTGGGAGATGCGAGAGAGGAGGTCTTTGGACATGATGAAGCGATCGACGACGATTTCGATGTTGTGGCGCTGATTTTTGTCGAGCTCGGGGAATTCGTCCAATGCGTAAACGATGCCGTCGACGCGGGCGCGGGAGAAGCCTTTGGTGAGGTATTGGTCGGGGACGTGGGCGAAGGTGCCTTTTTTGTGCGTAACTAGCGGCGCGAGCAACATGAGTTTGCTGGCGGGGGGGAGTTTCATGACTTCGTCGACGATGTCCTCGACGGTGCGTTTTTCGACTTCTTGGTGGCAGACTGGGCAGTGGGGGATGCCGATGCGGGCGAATAATAGTCTGAGATAGTCGTAGATTTCGGTGACGGTGGCGACGGTGGAGCGGGGGTTTCTGCTGGTGGACTTTTGGTCGATGCTGATGGCGGGGCTGAGGCCGGTGATGAGGTCGACGTCGGGTTTATCCATGATGCCGAGAAACATGCGGGCGTAGCTAGAGAGCGATTCGACGTAGCGGCGCTGGCCTTCAGCGTAGATAGTGTCGAAGGCGAGGGAAGATTTGCCGCTGCCGGAGAGGCCGGTAATGACGACGAGTTTGTCGCGCGGGATATCGAGGTCGATGCTCTTGAGGTTGTTGGCCCGAGCACCGCGGATTTTGATGTAGTCTTGGGTATCGCCTTGGGCGCTACCCTGCACACCGATGTTTTTTTTGCTGTCCATAAACTGTTAGATTATACACTGAAATGGCGGGGGAATCAACTGTCTCAAGCGCCGATGCGGTCTTTGCGGCCGGCGCGGTGTGCGTTGTGTTCGACGTATTCGATGATTTTGGCGGCGACATTGCGGCCGGTGATTTTTTCGACGCCGAAGCCGGGAGAGGTGTTGACCTCGAGAACTAGCGGACCATGATTGCTGCGCATGATGTCTACGCCAGCGATGCGAAGGCCCATAGCTTGTGCGGCTTTGATGGCAGTTTTGTTCTCGTCGTCAGTAAGCTTGATCGGGGTGCCTTCGGCGCTACGATGAAGGTTGCTGCGGAATTCGTCGTCGAGAGATTCGCGTTGGTAGCTGGCAACAACTTATGCCACCAACTACGAAGGCGCGAATGTCGACGCCGGCGGATTCTTTGACGAATTATTAGGCAAAAAAAATTTGCATCGTTGGGGGGGGTATGTATTTGATTATGGTCTCAATTTCGATTCCATAACCCGAACAATCACGTCGTTCATTGTAGCTTATTTCCCAAACAGTGCAAAAATATCAGCGTTCGGGTAACCGTCTGCACGTAATCTATTTTGACTCGGACGCCCACCAAATCGTTGCGATATTGTCGAGATATCATGGTCGCTCTTTAATGAACGGTATAATACTAGTGGTGTATCGGTGATTAGTATTATTAGGGCATCAGCACTGGGTGTACCGTAAAATAAATAGTCTCTCAATTCATTTTTGTATATTGACGGACACTCGGCGAGTACTACTTTGCGCCCGTCAATGGTTACTATTTTTGACGCATCAGTAATTTCCTTACATGTGTTTGTAATTATCTCTTGCTGAACGTCTGCCATTGCTAAATCTTCGGGCAGAAATAGTTTCAGATTGTCACGTAGTTTTTTAAAAAATACTTTAATGTATCTTTCTCTTCCCCACGCTTTAAACAATAGGTGTAGGCGATATGGCATGTCATTATTAGTGTTGCGCCACTCAAATGTATCAAATAGACGAGTTAGCTCCACGAAGTTGTTTATGGCTTTGGTTGGTTGTAATTTATTATCACCAACTAAGTAATTATAAAATAAGCTTGTGGCGCAATCATGCGGATCAGAACCCGTGTGCCCATGGTGGTCAAATATCTTCACCTTTTCTGATGCAATATCATTTCCGGGCCATAAATCGGTGATGAAATATGTGTTAGGATACCACTCGTGTTTATGGTTCGCCAAAAAATTTCTTATCCCCGGGCGTATAGGATATCTTGGATATATAATTTTGATGTCGTCCCCAAATGCAAGCTTTGCCAATATCGCGCAGCCTACACCGTCAGTATCCGTGCCGTCGGTAAATAGTATGTAGTCGTGGCGTTGTGTGGTACGGTAAGTTTTCTTGACCCGTATCTTTATAATGGAATTATCTGCCCTGGCCATAGGCGCCCTTCGTGGTACCATACATGTTCATTGAATAGGCATCATCTGGAAGATCTTTATTATAAACGTAGTCCGGCATCCACAAATTGTCTGGTGGGTATTTCCGCAACATCTTGCCCATAAAAACATTCCCTGTAGTATCAACCGCTTCACCTAGATCTTCGGGTCTAAGCTTGGCCAGTTCATCAACCAGACGTTTCATAAACACATTGCCTTTTTGTGCCGCTAAAATTGGAGTGGCATTATATGGTTGATATCGCTGTAGTCGTTTCCATCTCGGATCGCTATGATCTAATTTGTCAACATCAATACCTTCTTTTTTGTAAGTCTCTAGTAATTTTTTACGATCATCCTGCAAAACAGCGCCCGTACACACAGTATATAGCTCTATATCATCGGAGAACTGGTTGTCAACGCTGCGAAGACAAATATGATCTGCCTCAGGCATATATCCACCATATTCATATAATATTTCGTAACGCAAAATATCCGCTAAGATATGCCAAGCATAATATGTCGCGTGGTCTCCTAATAATTCTTGTCCTTTTAATTTAACGAATTTATCTTCGCCGCCTGGGCCTTTGCCTCTAATGTTATTCTCGTAAACGTTCATATAATGATCAATTATGCGTTGATTATGCCATTTGCGACTAAATACTTTTTTATTGTCCCACAATATATATTGCCAGTTGGGATTTTTTTCTTTCCAGGTATTCATCCATTTTATAGGTGCTGGTAATGGTCCGACCCAAATTTGGTGAATTATACGATTAATCATCTTTGCTATCTCCCTCCGTTATTCTTTGCTTTGCAGGAATTTTCAATGAATTCAATTATTTTATTGGCTACATTAACGCCGGTGACTTCTTCTATACCAAAATCACCACTAGCGTTCAATTCGATTACTGCAGGGCCACGCTTGGTTCTCATAATGTCAACTCCGGCGGTCGAAAGCCCGACCGCACCAGACGCTGCTACGACTAGCTGGTTTTCGGCATCAGTTAGTTGTATGGGTTTGCCACTGCCGCCAGCATGCAAATTGGAACGATATTCGCCTTCTTTGGCCTTACGCTGCATTGATGCTACAACTTGATTGCTAACCACATAAGCCCTAATGTCTGTTCCGCGAGATTCTTCTATAAATTCTTGAATTATGCAATTTTTTCCGTTATCTTCCAAGTCACATACAATTGTCTCCGCTTTCAATTTACTATCAGCCAAAAGAACTCCGCGACCCTTTGTTGCCCATTCATCTAAAATTTTGATGATTATATTCTGGCCATGCATTATCCCAATATAGTCGTTCATTGATTTTGTGTTATTGGAAAAAAAAGTATCGGGTGTATTTATACCTTTTTTTGCTAATATCTGTGCCGTTCGCCATTTGTTGTTTGCTATGTTAAATGCCTGCGACCCATTAGTAACAAAAACGCCCATTGATTCAAATTGGTTAATAACATCCAGTCCGTAATGGAATTCTCCTTGGATGATCCATGGAATAACCGCGTCAATATTTTCTAACTTTTCGCCACGAAATATTACTTGCGGATTATTATTTTTTATTGCCAACGAACAGTCATTATAGCGCACTCTTAATATTTTGTGACCGCGCTTCGTGCCTTCTTCTGTTAATCGATCAATACCTTTAACCATAAGCTTATCTGAAGCATAAGTGAGAATAACTATATTCATTTTATTTACTATGCCCCCACTTTGTCGTTGGAGCGTTTGCGCGGAACGTTCTCTTCCACATATTTTACTATGGCTTCGGCGATATTGACGCCGGTAGTTTTTTCTATGCCTTGCATGTTTGGGTAGGCGTTTATTTCTTGAACTAGCGGACCGCGTTCGGACTGGATAATATCTACGCCAGCTAGAGATAGATGGGTGGTTTTGCATGCGATCTGTGCTAGTTGTTTTTCGTTTCGAGTCAGCTTAACGGGCTTTGACGACCCGCCTTGGTAGATATTGGAACGAAATTCGCCTTCTGCCGCTTCGCGCTGCATAGATGCTATGACTTTTCCGCCTACTATAAAAGCACGAATATCCTTGCCCTCAGATTCTTCAATATATTCCTGCACCAACACGCTTACTGACTGGCTGAGGAATGCCTCAATTGCTGCACGTGCTGCCTTGTTGGTCTCTGCCAACATTACGCCGCTGCCCATACTCCCACGGGCTACTTTGATAATCAAGGGAGCGCCTCCTACCATGTTCACCAGTGCAGCCGCGTCTGTTTCTGGAGCCGAATAGGCAAAAGCAGATTTTGGGATGTCGATACCGGTTTTCGAAAATAACTGCATTTGGTAAATCTTATTACGTGCACGAGCTAATGCCAATGATCCAACTGTAGAAAACACGCCCATCATTTCAAATTGACGTATTATAGCTACGCCATAATCGGTAGATGGTATTACAATTTGTGGGATAATAGCATCTAGGTCGGTTACCGGTTTGCCTTTGTAAAATACTTTCGGGGAACTTTGCGAAATATTTGCGTAGCATTCAAGGTAATTAATAAACTTCACGGCGTGTCCGCGTTTTTTTATCTCTTCAACTAGCCTAACCACATTGTAGCTTTTGGCAGAGGAAGCAAGTAGCCCAATTTTCATGCAATCTCCCTTTGTGTTAGTTTATATTGTTTGCTCGAATTTTGATTCAAGCTCAATCTTTAGTCGTGCGTAAAAATTTATAGTTCAATCTTCTTAGATTATAGCAATTTGCGGGCGGTATGTCAATAGCGAAACAGATATGGAGACTGTGCGTAGAGTAGCAATCAATGGTACAATGTTGATTATGAAGTTTAATTTGGTTAGTAAGTATCAGCCGATGGGGGATCAGCCGGCGGCGATTGAGACGCTGATGCGGGGGCTTACTTCTGACGTGCGCGAACAGACGTTGCTGGGGGTGACGGGGTCGGGTAAGACTTTTACGATGGCGAACATTATCGCGCAGCGCAATGTGCCGACTTTGGTGCTGGCGCATAACAAAACTTTGGCGGCACAGCTATACTCGGAGTTTCGGGAATTTTTCCCTGAGAACGAGGTGCATTATTTTGTGAGTTACTTTGACTATTACCAGCCGGAGGCGTACATAGCGTCGACCGATACTTACATAGAGAAAGACAGCGCGATCAATGAAGAGATTGACCGCCTGCGGCATGCAGCGGTGGAGGCGTTGTTTACGCGACGGGATACTATTGTTGTGGCCAGCGTGTCGTGCATTTATGGCATTGGCAATCCGGAAAATTATGCGGGAATGGCGCTGAAGCTGGCTACTAAGAACCAGACACGCCAAATAACCCAAGATCAACTTATTCGGCAACTGCTGAACATACAATATCATCGCAATGATGTGGCGTTTGAGCGGGGGAATTTTCGGGTGAAGGGTGATACGGTAGATTTGTTTCCGGCTTCGGGAACTCGGGCGTATCGGCTGGAATTTGGATTTGAGGGTCTGGAAAAAATTAAGACGATTGATCCTTTGACGGCAGAGGTTCTGGCGGAACCAGACGAGATTGGGATTTTTCCAAATACATATTATGCCACGCCGAAGGATGATGTGGAGCGGGCGCTGGGGTTGATTCGGGCGGAATTTGAAGATCGGCTGAGATATTTTAACCAACACGAGAAATATCTGGAGGCGCAAAGGTTGGGGCAAAGGGTGAAATATGACCTGGAAATGCTGGAAGAAACGGGTTTTGTGAAGGGGATCGAAAATTATTCGCGGCATTTGGAGGGGCGGCGCGAGGGTGTGCCGCCGTCGACGTTGCTCGACTATTTTCCGAAAGATTTTTTGATGCTAGTGGACGAGTCACACATGACTTTGCCGCAGGTGCGGGGGATGTACAACGGCGATCGGGCACGGAAAGAGACTTTGGTGGAATATGGTTTTCGGCTGCCGTCGGCGCTGGACAATCGGCCGCTACAATTCGGGGAGTTTGAGAAGCGGATCAACCAAGTAGTGTATATGTCGGCGACGCCGGGGGAATATGAGCTGAGCCGCAGCCCGAAGCCGGCCGAGCAAGTGATTCGCCCGACGGGGCTGCTGGATCCGGAGATCGAGGTGCGGGGGAGCGAGAATCAGATTGATGACTTGGTGGAAGAGATTGATCGGCGGATTGCCAAGGGTCAGCGGACTTTGGTGACCACGCTGACCAAGCGGATGGCGGAGGATTTGTCGGCGCACCTTTCGGACATTGGTGTGAAAACGGCGTACATACATAGTGACGTCGATACGTTGGAACGGGGAGATATTTTGCGGGATTTGCGCTCTGGCGTATATGATGTTTTGGTGGGGATAAATCTGCTGCGCGAGGGGCTGGATTTGCCGGAAGTTTCGCTGGTGGCGATTTTGGATGCGGACAAGGAAGGGTTTTTGAGAAGTGAGTCGGCGTTGATTCAGACGATTGGGCGGGCAGCGCGGCATGTGGAGGGCAAGGTGATTATGTATGCGGACAATGTGACTGGCAGTATGGAATGGGCGATTGGCGAGACGAATCGGCGGCGGGAGATTCAAAAGAAGTACAATGAGGAGCATGGAATCACGCCGCGATCGGTGGCGAAAGAGATTGGTCAGGGGCTGAGGGCGATTATTCCGGAGAAAGAGAAGTCTAGGAAGCTGGATTTGAAGCGGATTCCGCGCGATGAATATGCGACGCTAGTCAAGGAGTTGAACTCGCAAATGCAGCTGGCGGCGGCAAATTTGGAGTTTGAGCGCGCAGCGGAGCTAAGGGATCAGATTGCGGAGATTGAGGCAGCGGCGGGGGGAAAATAGTACTGGCCGGTTAGCGATGTTTGAGGACTATGAGGTTTTCGATGTGGGGAGTGCGGGGGAAGAAATTGAATGGTTGGCAGGTGGTGATGCGGTAGTGGCTGAGAAGGGGCGCGATGTCGCGGGCCTGAGTGATGGGGTTGCAGGAGAGGTAGATGATGGAGGGGGGTTTAGTTGAGGCTAGCCTTTCGATGAGCTGGGGGGCGCAGCCGGCGCGAGGGGGGTCGAGGATGACGGTAGAGTCGGGAGTGATGAAGTCTAGAGCTTTTGCAGAATCAGTACAAACTGCAGTCAGCCGATTCTGCCCTCCACGCCAAACGTTTTTCTCTGGAAAATGCAGATTTTTTCCGGAATCAGCCGGAGAAAAATCTACATTTTCGCAGGGAAAAGCCGAGTGCCCAGAATCGGCCGACTTGCAGTTTGTTACGAGCTCCTCATATGCTGCTTTATCTATCTCGACCAGAGTGAGGTGGTGGTTGCGGGCGACGGAGAGGCCGATGGTGCCGACGCCGGCGTAGAGGTCGAGGACTTTGTCCGTGGTGATGTGTTTTTGGATTTCTGCGAGCGCTAGTTCGTAAACTGGGAGGTTGATCTGGAAGAAGCCGTTTGGCGAGTATGAATATTTGTGGCCCAATAATTGGTCGGTGAGTGGGGGCATTTGGGGGTGGGGGGCGTGCTTTTTGAACAGAGCGGAGGCGACATTTCCCTGCTGGTCGCAGCGGACGAGGATAGACTGGTAGTCGCGGGCGGATTGGTGCTGGGCGTTGAGTTGGTCGACAATTTGTTCTGCTTCGGCGAAGATTTCGGGGCGTTCGATGGAAGATTGGTCGATGGGGATCTTGTGGTGGGTGCCGCGGGCGTGGAAGGCGAGGTGGATTTTGTCGGTAGCATTGTCCCAGTAGAGCGAGTATTCCATTTTGTTGCGGTAGAAGTAGGCTTGGCCATCAGTAATTGTCGCACGAATTGCAGACGGTCGATTCGTGCACGATCCCGCTTGGCGGAAACATTCTGCTACTAGCAAGGATTTTTGTTCCAGCTCGTAGTCGTAGTCCATGATGGCCCAGGGGGAGGTGGCGAGATAACAGGGGTCGCGGGGGTTTGACCTGCGCTCCATCTTTGTAAGGACTGCGGTGGCGATGCCTTCGCAAAAGGATGATTTCTCCTTGGTGATCTTAAATTCGACGGTCTCGCCCGGGAGTGCACCCCAGATGAGGGCCTTTTTGCCAGTGCTAAGCGTGCCGATTCCCTGCCCGCCGGGGATAAGTTTGTCGATGGTGACGATTGTCATAATTTTATTATATCTGTTTTGCTTGTAATTTTTACATTTTCTATTGCCAAACGCTATATATAGCGTTAACATGATAGCAATATACGCTATATGTAGTGTATAACACAAAAAGGGTAGCGGGGCAAACAAACAAAACTAAGGAGGTCATAATGTTTAAAACCATTAGGAAGCGGGATGGTCGTCTCGTAAAATTTAACGAAGAAAAAATCACCAGTGCTATCGCCAAGGCTGGCAAGGCAACGGGCGAGTTTGACGAAAAAAAGGCGGAGGCTCTACGGTATAAGGTAATGAGTTTGGCGCTGGAGGATATCACAGACAAGGTGCCGACGGTGGAACAGATTCAAGACATGGTGGAAGATGTGCTGCTGAGTTCGCGCTACAAAAAAACGGCGAAGGCTTACATTCTCTATCGCGACCAACGCAACAAAATACGCGAGCTGACTTCGCGGTCGAATATTGAGCTGATGGATCAATACATGGGCAAGCTGGATTGGATGGTGCGCGAAAACAGCAATATGACTTTTTCGCTGCAGGGGCTGCGCAATTATGTGGCGTCGGAGGTGACGAAAAATTATTGGCTAAACAACATTTATAGCAAAGCGATTGGCGACGCGCACAAAAACGGCGACATGCACATCCATGACCTAGATTCTTTGTCGGCGTATTGCGTGGGCTGGGATTTGACAGACCTGATACAGACTGGGTTTAAGGGCGTGGCGGGCAAAGTGGCGAGCAAGCCAGCGAAACATTTTCGGGCTATTTTGGGGCAGATTGTGAACTTCTTTTATACTTTGCAGGGCGAAACGGCTGGGGCGGTGGCGTTTTCGAACTTCGACACATTGCTGGCGCCTTTTATCCGCTACGACAAACTGAGCGAGAAGCAGGTGGAGCAGGCGCTGCAAGAGTTTATCTTTAACATGAATGTGCCGACGCGGGTGGGTTTTCAGACGCCGTTTACCAACATTACTTTGGACGTGACCGTGCCGAAGCATTTTGCGGGCGTGCCGGTGGTGATTGGCGGTAAGATTCAGGGCAAGGATTATGGCGATTTTCAGGAAGAGATGAATATTTTTAACCGAGCTCTCTTGAAAGTAATGGTGGCGGGAGACGCCGATGGTCGGGTGTTTACATTCCCCATACCAACGGTAAACATTACGAAAGATTTTGAATGGGAAAATCCGGTGATCGATAATTTGTGGGAAGCGTCGGCAAAATATGGGCTGAATTATTTTAGCAACTTTGTGAACAGCGATATGAATCCAGAAGACGCGCGGTCGATGTGCTGCAGGCTGCGGATAGACAATCGCAAGCTGGAGGTGCGGGGCGGCGGCTTGTTTGGTGCGAATCCTTTGACGGGCTCGATTGGCGTGGTGACGCTAAACCTGCCGCGACTAGCGATGAAGTCAAAAAATCGTGAAGAGTTTAAGGAAAACATAACTAAATTTATGAATCTGGCCAAGGATAGCTTGGAGATAAAGCGCAAATTGGTAGAAAAATTGACCGATCAAGATTTGTTCCCTTACACAAAATATTACCTGAGGAACATCAAAAAGGCGACGGGCGCGTACTGGACGAATCATTTTTCGACTATTGGGCTGATTGGTATGAACGAAGCGCTGCTGAATCTGCTGGGCGTGGACATTGGATCTAGCGAAGGCAAGGCATTTGCGGAAGAAGTGATGGACTTTATGCGCGATAAGTTGATTGAGTTTCAGATGGAAACTAATCACAATTACAACTTGGAGGCGACGCCGGGCGAAGGTACGACTTATCGGCTGGCGCAGATTGACAAGAAAGATTTTGACGATGCGCATTTTGCCAACGGCATTGGCAACGAGGCGAAGAATCCATTTTATACCAACTCGACGCATTTGCCGGTGAATTATACGGATGATTTGTTTGAGTTGTTGGATTTGCAGGACAATCTGCAGACCAAATATACTGGAGGGACGGTGGTGCATTTCTTCCTGGGTGAGCGCGTGGACGACCCGAAAGTGTTGAAAAATTTAGTGAAGAAAATTTGCTACCAATATAAGTTGCCTTATTTTACGTTTAGTCCGAGTTTTAGTATTTGCAAAAACCATGGCTACATAAAGGGCGAAGAGCATGTTTGCAAAAAATGCCAGGAGCCGTGCGAAGTTTATTCAAGGGTGGTGGGGTTCTTGCGCCCGGTGCAGCAGTGGAACGACGGCAAACAGGCGGAGTTTGCCATACGCAAACATTCGAACGTCAAAAAAGCTGTGGCGGCTGCGGCCAAAGTGGCAAAATGAAAATTGGGGGTCTACAGAGATTGTCTCTGGTGGACTACCCGGGCAAGGTAGCGACGGCAATATTTACACTGGGATGCAACTTTAGGTGCGGATACTGCCATAACCCAGAGCTAGTGGTGCCGGAACAATATGCGGACGAGTTGGATGAAAGCGAGATCTTGAGATATTTGCGAACGCGGGTGGACAAGATCGACGGCGTGGCGATTAGCGGGGGCGAGCCAACTTTGCACAAAGATCTGCCGGATTTTGTCCGGCAGATCAAAGACATGGGGCTGGAAGTGAAGTTGGATTCGAATGGGTCTAATCCAGACATGCTGGAAGAATTGCTGGCGGGAAAGCTGGTGGATTTTGTGGCGATGGACGTGAAGGGGCCGCTAGAAAAATACCAGCAGATTATGAGCTGGCGGATTGACCCAGAGATCGTGCGGCGTAGTGTACGAACGATCATAGATTCTAAAGTAGCACACGAATTTCGGACAACAATAGTAAGGTCGCAACTTGAAGTTGACAACTTCCATGAAATAGGCAAGTTGGTGAAGGGTGCGGAGCGCTATGCGCTGCAACGTTTTCGTCCCACTACTTGTATGGTCAACACAGAAAAGTTTGAAAACGAATCTACGTATAGCGACAAAGAGTTGGAGCGGGCCCGGAGGATTATGTTGGGTTATGTAAAAACTTGCGTGGTGCACTGAAGATGAAAGCGTGTGGTATGATGTGAATATGAATAAAAGCAAACTGATAAGAGAACTCGTTGTGGTGTTTGGTGTAGTGTTGGTGGTTTTTGCGGTGCGGTTTTTGCCGTGGTTGGCAGATCAGCCGGTGCCATGGTACGAACCTTATGGCGAATATCAGACGCTGCTGAAAGACGTGGAAAAATACGACTATAGCAAGGGCAAAAACACAAAGCTGGAGACGCGGCTGGCCAATGGCACGGCGCAGATTGGTTCGTCGCCGTTTCAATATTATTACAACCAGAAGGCCAAGGCAGTGTATTATTTTAATATTTATGACTATTGGACGTCGCTCTCTGCGCTAGACGAAGCGGTGAAATTTGCACCACACGCAGACGAGACGAATAGTATTTATGATTTGTACATCAAAAACTACCGGGCGATGGGCCTGGAAGAGCGGGCAAAAGAATACGAGGAGTTGCGCAATGCTGGCGTATTTTAGGCGTTTGGTGCGTCACGAATTGTTTTTTCCGATAGCTGTTGTTGCGGTGTATTTTGTGGTGAATTTGATTTTGGTGCTGCATCACGAACAATGGCGAGGCGAGACGAATCCTTGGCAGATAGCAAAGGTGCTGAACCTGGAAAATATGATCGAAGTGGTGCGGACGGAACCGCAATCGCTGCTGTGGATTTTGATTTTGACGCCACTAGCCAAATTGGGTTTGCCATTAGTGACGGCGAACGTCGTTAGTCTTTTGATTATGTCTTTTAGTGTGTTTTTGTTGGCGCGGCATGCGCCGTTTTCTAGGCTGAGCGTGGTGGTTTTGGCGCTGAGCGCAGTGTTTCTTTACTTCAATCCGGTGATAGCTGGGGGGTATTGTTTGGTGGTGCTGGGGATGGTGGTGGCGGTTTGTATTTATCGGACGCGACGAGTGGTGGCGCTGGTGGTGGCGGGTGCGAGTGCGCTGATGGTGCTGCCGGCAGCGATAGAGACTTGGCAAGGCTGGTCGGCGAACAGGCAGACGGATTGGCTGGTGGCGTTGAACCAAGCTTGGTTTGGTGTGAGTTTGCCAGTGTTTGAACTGGTTGTGATGTTTGTGCTGACTTATGCGTTTTTTAATTATCTACGGCGGCCGGCATGGCTGCACAGATGGGCGCAAAAATTGGAGATAGCAAAACTGTTGAAGCGAGTGCCGGCAGTGGCGCTGGTGGTGATCCCCGCGGCGGTAACGATACCGCTGACGCTAACCTCTGCGCTGAGTGACATGTCGACGGATTATAGCTATAGCCGCAAGCTAGCGGAGTATATCAACGCACAAACGCCGCCGGGCGCGGTGGTGTTGACGGGCAGCGCGGACAGCGCCGGCGTTGCGGCTGGGCTGGTGATGCTACTGGAGGATGATCGTAAAGTTTATGACATTGGTAGCGAAACTTATATGAATTTTTATCTGCGCACAACATATCCGGAAGTTGGCCAGGAAGACTTGAGGCGGGTGACGGAGAGTTTGGCGGGCAATGAGGTTTATTATCTGGCTTCTGCTTATGCTTGCGCTGTCAAGAATGATACGTCTTTGACGCTGCTGGAGACTTTTGAATCGTCAAATGAATTGCGAGAGGGTACGCTAAGTTTGTACCAGGTGGCGATAGTGGCAGACGAGTAGTTGGCTAAAATTCTTCGACGTTCACGCAAGATCGGCCGTGGTTGTTTGGATTGGTGTACCAGCAGTTTTGGGTGACCCAAAAGTTTTTCTTGATGCCGTTGTCGCCTCCGCCACTGATGTCGACGGCAAATTCTGGCATGGGATAGTAGACGTCTACCATTTCGACGCGGGTTTCGATGCGGCGAAAGAGGTCGTTGGCGCGGCCGGTTGAATCTACTCTGGTTTGGACGCCGGCGAATTGCATGCGCGTACAATCGGCTGTGTCTGCGGTGTTGCTACTAGCGCCACCGCCACAGTTGTAAAGCTCAATACTAAAAGACGTATCGGGCATGTTGTAGGGCAATACTAGCCGAACAAACATGGTGCCGTCGCCACGCGTTCCACCAACTGGTTGCGGTATGACGATGTCGGCAACGCAACGATAGCTGACCCCACCTGGATCGCAGTCGATATCTATGGGATTATTGAACGAGCGGTCGGCAGATCCGGCTAGGCCGATATCGGCTCTGTTCGGAATGAGATTGACGCCTTCCTCGCCGGGGCGCAAGAGCAAATTGCCACGGTTGGAACGATCGCCCGAGTTGACATCGAACTGGGCCAGGGTAAAGCTAGTGGCGGCTTGGATGAGCTGGAACTGCAAAACTGGAGGGGCAGGAGCAAAAATGCTAAAGGTGCTTGACTCTCGATAGTTGAAACTGTAGCCTTCTTTGTTTGTAGTGAGAGTCGGGAGCGCGGGGTTTATTATTGTATTGTAGATGCCCGCATCAGCAGCGTCCACTTTGTCACTGTCGGCAGAATCGTACCAGCTAAGCCGGATGCGATCGACGTCTCCAACTGGGCCAGTGGTGCGGATGGGGATAAGCTTGGTGCGATAGTTTTGGTTGAGCATGCCCAGGTAGTCGTCTGTATTTTCTTCTATCCTGACGCAAGTGTAAGCTTGCATGAGGGTTGCGGTGTCACCTAGATCGTCGCCATGTTCGGACTGGATGATGGTTCCTACGGGTATTTCTAGTCCAGTTGATTCATCTATGATGTGATCGATGGGACGACCAAGCATTTGCTGAACAATGTCACAATTTTCGGGGTTGTAGCCTGTGACCATTGCATTTATGGCGCGATTACATTCGAAAGAGGTATAATCGCCGCGACTCAAACATTCGTGGTATTTCAGAAGGGCTATTTTGGCATCTTCTACGCCAGCAAGGGCAGAGTCGTAGGCCGATTGCGAAAGGTCGAAGTCGGTGGTTTGGTTGGCCTCGGAAATCATAATACTAATAAAGCCCAGGGAAATAATGCCAAGCAGCAGCGTGGTGAATATTACCACGAACATTGATGCTGCGCCGGTTGTTGAATTTGTTATTTTCATCTTTGCTCCTCTATCGACCATACGGATCGCCGCCTTCCCCGGTGGCACGCATGGCAAAGTTAAATTTGTTGACTGCACAGTAGTTGAAATCCGTTATTAGGCCCGATGCACCTAGCAAAGCACCGTCGTTTGCGTTGCAATAATTGCCGGCGCTCATAATACTGATGCCTCCTCTCATGGTACCAAGAATAAAGGTGGCTGAATAGAAGGTTTGTTTGGTGATGGTGTGTTGGGTAGCTGGAAAGACGGTAAAGTCGTACAAGATTAGGTTGGTTTCGTCGTCGCTGATTAGACTTACGGGTATACCGGGGACTGTGATGGTGTCGCCGTGGTCGATGCCCGGAATTGCAGGAGTGACGTCGGGATCGCCAGCAATAGTCGAGCAAACGCTACGGGTCGAATCTGGCACTCTGGCTAGCTTGTATACTGCTGTTTCCCACGCATCCACAAGAGGGTCTGGCTGCCACCTGAGCTGCAAAACATTACTGTCGTCGCCGGTGAGCCATGCTTCGTAGCTAGGTTGCGTGTTCCAAATATATGAATACATGCCGGTGCAAAAAGCTCCGTGGGTTTGATCCGGATTGGGATTCATGGCCGTAGGTTTGGGGTTGCTAGTAAAATAGATTCTAAGTGACGCGGCAATGTCGTCGTCGTCAATTCTGCCGTCTCCTCCTCTGTCTATTGGGTTAATGCCGGTGGCTAGGGGGGAACTGCCCACGGCGCGAGAGAATTCGTCCACTAACTGCCGGCCGGTAGCATTGACAGCGCGCAATGATAAACCCTTTTGGTAGATGCCGGTGATCATGTTGACGAGGAGGGCGATAGTGATGAGAAGTGTGGCCAAAAAGCCCATAGCGAGCACTAGTTCGATCATAGTAAAACCTTTGCGACTCATGGCGTGATTAGTCCTTCTACAACGTCTGGATTATAGAGACGAACGATGGTGCCAATGGTCGAAGGGGCCATGCGGCCAACCGAATGCCAGCAAGTGCGGATGTGGAAGTCGTAGAATTGCGGCTCGTGGGTAACGTGGTCTTCTTCGCCTTGTACGGCTATGACCCAGATGCTTTCGGCGGTAGCAACGCGACGGAGTCTTTCTTGATCTTTGAGCGGAGGAACTTCATCGGGGTCAACGACGGCGCCCCCAAAGATATCATAAATTATGCGGGGGTACAACGAGGATACTCTTAGTATGCGTTCGCCGGCGCTATTCGTGTCGACTGCGTCAATGATCATTTCGTTGAGTAGATCGTGGTATCTCATTGTATCTTCATATATGAGACTATCGTCAGCGCTAAGTCTGGGTTGAATGAGGCGGGTGTTGAGAACGAATGCGTTAAGGGCAGGAAGGGATCTGGCGGTTTCGCCGGAGGAATCAACAAGAACGTCGCCAGTATATACGTCTGAACAACTATTTGCATTATTGATGCTGGCTAGCAGGTCTCTCGACATGTTGGGTGCCATTGGGTCTACGCTGTTAACCTCTGATAACTTGTACCACAAATCGTGAAACTGTTTGAAGCCGGCGGCGAATTCCCTTTCGGACAGGTAACTGTTTTGGATGAAGCGCAAAGCTTCGGCCTGAGCGTCAATTTCGTTGCGTGCCATGGTGACCTCGAGGGTTTTTTGGGCGGTGGCGACGCCGTTGTTCATTAGATTTACAGTGATGGTTGCAACTAGCGAAAAAATAGTGATGGAGAACAACACTTCAATAAGGGTATCACCACGGCGCGAGTTTACCGACATCGGTTGCCGCCATTGTCTATTATGGTGACGCCATCCGCGCCGAACGCCGGCCGGTCTAGGTCGATGAGCTCAACTGCCGAAGCGTTGCGTCCGTCCGCTCTGATGCGGATCATGCGACGCTGGCCATTGAGTGCGAAAAGATCGTCGGAGTCTATGCAGAGGAAGAGATCGTCTTGGGCAAAGGCGTGGGTGCCGGCGGCGTCGGGGTCATCGGGGTCGGGAACGGGCAGACTTTCGTTAAGGCTGCCCTGGCGGTAGAATGAATAGCCACTATCTAGGCTACCGCCCGTAAGATTACCGCCACAACTGCTATCGCCGGGATCTTTTAGGCCTATATTCGCGCCGTCAATCGCAGAGAAATCTATAGCCACACCATTGTGCAGGAACGGACCGTGATGGACCCAGGTCCGGATGGCACCGTCTTTTGGCGAGCGGAAGATGATAAGAGTGGCTTGGAGCGTGTCGTGTTCAGTATCTTGGATGTTTGCGCCCCACTCTAAGTTGTGGGTGGAGCTACCTCTGGCAGTACGTACGTGGCACTCTAGGTT
>JGI24696J40584_12961457_pt1 | contig 16809 bp, 16 predicted proteins | sample TergutCo191P4_FD_40584 | JGI IMG/M metagenome (IMG submission 40584)
AAAGCCAGGATTGAAAAAGAGGTAGAATTTTTCTACTCTCGTGCGAAACAAACGGGCAAACATATAATGTCCCAACTCGTGAACAAAAACTAAGAGTCCTAAACCGGCTACCAGCCCCAAAACCTGCATTGCAATACCCATAAATGTTATAATAAAAAAAGTTAAAACGAAAGGTATAGCTTCTTATTTTGTAGCCACAAAATATTCTGCCAACAATTTTTGGACATATTTACCCAAAACATCAAATTCTATATTCACAATAGTTCCTTTTTTAAAGTTATGAAAGTTAGTAACATCTTGTGTATAAGGAATAATTGCCACTGAAAATCGTCCTTTCTCCGAGTCAACCACGGTTAAGCTCACACCATTTACGCAGATAGAGCCTTTGGGCACGGTGAAGTTGTTCTTTTTGGTGTCGTAAGTAAAATAGTAACGCCAACTTCCGTTTTCGTCCACCACTTTTTCACATTCAGCAGTTTGATCTACATGCCCTTGCACGATATGACCATCAAATCGGGCGTCTAATTTCATGCTGCGCTCCAAGTTTACTTCGTAGCCCACGTGCCACGCTTTAAGATTGGTTTTCTGCATTGTTTCGTCCATCGCGGTAACCACATATTGGCGTTTTTCCCTATCTAACTTCACAATGGTTAAGCAACAACCGTCATGCGCCATACTTTGGTCAATTTTCAACTCATCTGCAAAATCCACCTCAATAGTGAAATGGTAGTTTGTTTTATCTTGTTCAATGTAAACGATTTTTCCTGTTTTTTCGATGATTCCGGTAAACATAATAATTAGTGATTAGTGGTTAGTGATTAATTGGTAAAAATTTTAAGTTCAAGGTGTAATTATTTATTTCTCCTTTCTCCTTTTTTTTTGTGCGCAAAATAATGATATTTTTTCAGATTAAAGTTTTCTACATTTTTTTAAACAGATATTATCCAACACCTCCTACAACTTTGAGGCACGCAAAACAGAAACAGAGACCCATTTGGCTTCTCCTGCAAGTCCGGCAGCAGTGTTCACAATTGTAAAAGAATAATCAAAACTTTCAATACATGCAAGAGAGAGCCTTTGAGCTCTCTTTTTCTTGACTTTGAGAATGCGTAACTTTTATCACCAAAATTTTTTATTTTTGCGCCTAAATTTTAAAAATAATGAGTGAAGATATTTTCCAAGGCTACAAAGGTGAAGCCTTATCATTGTTAAAAAAGTATAATGTGCGTGTTTGGGGCACGGCAGAAGTAAAAACCACACGCGGAGACTTTTCCGGCACTATCTTGCCTCGAGCCGAGTTTGACGATGACAAACATGTAGTAATGAAGGTAATTACAGGATACAACATTGGCATTGACACCGATACGATCACCGACATGAAAGAGACCGGCTATAAAAAAGCCAACTATAAAATTCCGGAAAAAGAGTTCCCAAAGACGCCAGGACTGCCTCAAGTGAAGCTGCTGGGAACCGGCGGCACAATTGCCTCACGCTTAGACTACAGAACAGGAGCCGTAATTCCTGCTTTCTCACCGGGAGAATTGTATGGCGCTGTTCCGGAATTAGCCGACATTTGTAACTTGGAAACGGAAAAAATATTTGCCGTTTTTTCCGAAAACATGGGTCCCAAACAGTATGTGGCGCTCGCTAAAAAAATTGGAGAAGAGATTGAGAAAGGCGTAGACGGTATCGTGATTGGTCATGGAACTGATACCCTGCATCATACAGGTGCTGCTCTCACTTTCATGTGCCAAAACTTGCCTGTGCCGGTGGTTTTGGTGGGGTCGCAACGCTCTTCCGACCGCCCCAGCTCCGATGCCGCACTGAACCTCATGCACGCCATGACCGCCGCAGGACATGGAAATATTGCCGAAGTGTTAGTGTGTATGTTTGGACCTACGTCAGATGAGTATGGATTTTTGCACAAGGGAACGCGCGTACGCAAGATGCATTCCTCCTATCGCTCCACATTCAGAACCATTGGAGATACACCCGTGGCTAAAATCACAAGAAAAGGGGTTGAACCTATTCATGATACTTTTAATCCAAGAAGAAAAGACAGAAATGCAACAATTATTCCTACCTTCGACGACCGCGTGGCGATGCTCTACTACTATCCGGGCATGAAACCTGATATGTTGGATGCTATTACCGACAACGGCTACAAAGGTGTGGTATGGGTAGGTACAGGGTTGGGGCACATTAACAAAGAGATGTACCCTGCAGTGGAGCGTGCGCAAAAAGCAGGCGTTCACCAATATATGACTTTGCAGACCATTTGGGGCTATGTACACATGTTTGTTTATGATACAGGTCGTGATATGATGAAAAAAGGAATTATCCCTTGCGGTAACATGCTTCCAGAGGTTGCTTTCATCAAATTAGGTTGGGCGCTGGGACAAACCCATGATCCTGAAGAAGTAAAGAAATTGATGCTCACCCCTATCAACGATGAAATAACAGAACGCGAACCTTACAACGGTTACTTGGTATATCAAGGCGGCGTGCCTGAGGTGGAAGAGTTTGTTAGGGCTGTTAGAAAGTAATTTAAAGTTTACGGTATAAAGAATCAATTCATAGTTTCTAATTCCTATTTTTTTCTATTTTCGCGCCCCGTTTTCAGCCCGAATGGCGGAATTGGTAGACGCGCTACATTCAGGGTGTAGTATTCGCACGGATGTGCAAGTTCGAGTCTTGTTTCGGGCACTAATTAAACCGTTAATAATTTAATCTACAAAACTATTGGCGGTTTTTTATTTATGGAATAAGGTTTGAAGTTGATCATAAATTAATTCAGAAAAACCAAAAGCATTTGAAGATTATTAAGTTTAAAAATTAGTTTATTGTTATTAAATCCGTGCCATCTGCATGCTACTTCATATTTTGCACACAGATAACACGGATTTAACTAAATGTTCACAAAATTTTTCTCCTTACATCTTTTCCAAAGTATTTCCCACTAAGAATAGCGCTGCAATACCTATAATAGGATACAACTCCGCAAATACGATCATAATCATACTGCGTCCGAACATGTCGTGCCCTTCGCCAATTCCTTTGATACCGTTAGCACCTACTTGTGCCTGACGAATAGCGGAAATAATGCAAAGTATTCCTAATGTTACACTTACAGAAAAAATAGCAACTGCCTGAGGGTTGGAAATGGTGGATACTAAATAATCGGAAAGCAAAAAGTAGCCCAGAAAGCCATAAAGTCCTTGTGTTCCTGGTAAAGCGGATAGAATCATGTAGTTTCCAAATTTGTCAGGATTCTTTTTCAACGCTCCAATCGAAGCGTTTGCAGTGATGGTTACTCCATAAATACTCCCAAGTCCTGAAAGCGTTAGCATGAGTCCGATGCCAATGTAGGCTAATAGAATAGGTTCCATAGAAATGTTTTTTTAATTATTAATTTGTTATTGTTTATTATTAAATGTTTAATGTTTAAGGTGGATGGGTTTATAGGTGGATAGGTGTAATTCTTAATTCGTAATTCGTAATTCTTAATTCCTAATCGTCCATTGTTAATTTTTTAAACGGCGTATAGGCTTTCCCGCCGCCCTCAAATCCTACATTGTTGTAAAATTCAACAAAGGTAAGACGTATGGGATGAATGAAAGCGCCTAAGCTGTTGATTAGTATGTTTATAGTATGTCCAAAGAGCAGGATGATGATCATCACTAATTCTCTTGCAATAATGATGTCAGGGGCTAAGCTCATGGCAAGTTGGTTAAACACCAAACCTAACACCGCTCCTGAAATGCCCAGCGCAAAAAGACGGATGTAGGAGAGGATATCGCCCAAGATTCCCGACAGTTTATTGTATATCCCAAACAATCCAGAGCCAATGCTACCGGGCACGCCCCGCAAGCCTTTGGCAGGATTATTGAAAAACAGCATCAGAAAACCGCCGACTGAAAGCACAAATATGTAAATATTAGTATGATAACTAAGAGATATGATCTCTTTTTTTGCCATAAAAAAGACAGCAGTGCCCAAAATGGCGATCACCCAACCGAAGGTATCAAGGGAATAGAAGAATCCAAAGCGCATCCATCTTGTTATCGCTTTGATAAAGAGTGCATATACAATTTGTATGCCTCCAATAACCAAAGCAAACATAAAGAGTTGCTCGGAACTCATAATAACGCCTTTCAAAGGAAGTAACCAACTCCATTTTACCACATTATGATCATCAAGGAAAGGGATACCAAAGAATGTGCCGCTCACAAAGCCAAAGATCATAGTGCCTAAGCCCAAATAGGTGAGCAATTGCCCTGCCGAGCGCATAAAGCCCTCTTTTGAACGCCGTAAAAACATGGAAATCAAGAAGAGGAGTAAGCCGTAGCCGCAGTCGCCCAAACAAAGCCCAAAGAAAATGGCATAAAAAGGCGCAAAGAAAGCCGTCATGTCAAAGGCATGATAATTGGGTCTATCGTAAAGATTGCCAATCATTTCAAAAGCACGAGCAAAGCGGTTGTTCTTTAGCTTGATAGGGGGATTGTCTTCAGGCGTTGGCGTTGAAACATTAAAATAGATAGCTTCATTTTTCAGTATATCAGAAGTTTGAGGTTCTGTCTCTTCAGGAACATAACCTTCCAAAATCATTAACTTTTCGCCTGCCACAGCATTTCCGCTCAATTCTACTTGTTCAAAGTTGATTTGATCATTAACTATTTTTTCATAATAATACAACGTCTCAATTTCTTCTTGAGCAATTCTTGTTAATTCATTTTCAATCTCTTGGCGGCGTTTTTCAATTTCGTTTAAACTTTCATTCCAACCTGATATTGATTTTTCGGAAAATCGAACGTGCTCAGCCTCAATATGTGGCACGCCCGAAGTTTGCGTGAAAGTGGCAAAAAAGATTTGTGATGCGTTCTCTGTCAATATAATAGCATTATATTCTTCAAACCATTGCTCATCAAATTTCGATTTGGAGGTAACGTGAATATTGGTGTGCCAACCTTTTGTAGCAAGACGCGTTATGGCATCGGGTTCAAAACTTCCTAAAGGCGCAAGTCGCAGTAGTTCTTTTTGAATTCCCTGTTTGTCTAAATTAAGTGTCTCTTTTTCAGCAAATAGCGCTTCTGATTTTTCCAATATTTGATCGCCGGAAAGATTTTTATTCAGCGCTTTGAGTTCTTTAATTCTATTTTCTGCATTGATGCTTTTGAGCGTGCGGATAAGATTCTGATAGCGTTTTTCCAACTTCATGAGTTCAAGCAAATTGCTGCTCTCTGCCACCATACCTTGTTGTTTCTGCACGATATGTACAATGCCCAACTCTCTCAATTTGAGTAAAAAAGATTGATAATCTTTGTGGTAAATCAAGAAATCATACTTTTTCATTTTAACAATCATGCCACATCCTCCTTTCCTGCTGCTTTGTCGAGAAGTGTCCTCATAATTTTTTGGGATGATTTAGAGAGACTTTCTTCATCTTCAAGGTATCTTTTTATTTTACGAATGGCATCTGAATATCCGGGAATTTGCACTTTTTCAAACAGATTTACCTTTTGGGTTGTTTTTTTGCGAGCATATTCCAATTGTTTCAGTTTCAACTGTTCCACTTCTGCTTTGATGCCGTTTTCCGCCAAGTTTTTCAACAATATTATGCCATCGGCAAACCATATTGGTGCATGGAAACGGCTATACGATTTCTGTTCAAAAATTACAGTTCCGAAAATTGGGAGCAACACACCTGCCACTTTCTTGGTTTCAATTGTTACATCTTTTACCACTATCAGCGTGGGGTCAAACTCATTCCACAAACCGGCAAGATGATCATATTTTTTCAACTGTTGCTCTAATTCATTCTCCAATTCAATTACGTGATCTTTTGTGCGTTTCACTTCCAATCGTAAAGCGCTCTCTTTACTTTTTATAGTTGGCAATGCTCTAACCCGAACTTTCAATTGCTTTTCAAGCAATTGGAGTGAAGTTTTGTTGTATTGAAATTTTATTGCCATTTTGTAAGTTTTCTAATAATTTTTATATCAATTAGTTGCGTTTTTCCAATATTTGTTCACCAATTCCTGTTTAATATTTACTTCTTCCGGTGTAAAATATTTAGCAAAAAGTTCCCAAGCCACTTCCAGCATTTCGGTGGTATCCAAATTCACGTCAATGGCAAGCAACTCGCGAGAATAATCTTTAGCAAAAGCCAAAGTACGTTCATCGTATTGCGTTAAGTCAAAGCCGTTTTCCATTTTGGTACGTGCATTGGAAGCGTCGGCGTAAAGACGCACAGCAGCATTCATTACCTGAGGGTGGTCTTCTCGGGTTTTCTTCCCAATCACCAATTGTTTGAGGCGCGACAAAGAGCGGAAGGGGTCAATGATCACTTTTCCTGTGTCGGTATCTCGGCGCAAATACAGCTGACCTTCAGTAATATAACCTGTGTTATCAGGAACGGCGTGGGTAATATCTCCGCCCGACAATGTGGTTACGGCAATAATAGTAATAGAGCCTCCGTGAGGGAATTGCACTGCTTTTTCGTAAATTTTCGCTAAATCGGAATACAACGAGCCCGGCATCGAATCTTTAGAAGGAATCTGGTCCATGCGGTTTGACACAATTGCCAAAGCATCAGCATAGTTCGTCATGTCTGACAAAAGCACCAACACTTTTTCGTGTTTTTCATAAGCAAAATACTCAGCAGCGGTGAGCGCCATATCGGGAATCAGCAACCGTTCAACAGACGGATCTTCGGTAGTGTTGATGAACGACACTATGCGGTCTAACACGCCGGCATTGCTGAACGTGTTTTTATAGTACAAATAGTCATCGTTGGTCATTCCCATGCCGCCCAAAATAATTTTGTCTGATTGCGCATGCAGCGCCACCGAAGCCATCACTTCGCTGTAAGGTTGGTCGGGGTCAGCAAAAAATGGAATTTTCTGACCGGTAACCAGCGTGTTATTCAGGTCAATTCCGGGAATGCCTGTAGCCAGCAATTCAGAGGGCTGCGCGCGTCGCGTCGGATTCACAGAGGGACCGCCAATCTCCACTTCAACCCCCTCTGGTTGTGGTCTTCCGTCAATAGGATCTCCGTATGCGTTGAAGAATCTGCCCACCAGTTGGTCGCCCACTTTGAGCGTGGGCGCTTTGCCCATAAAAATTACTTCCGCATTGGTGGGAATCCCTTCAGTTCCTCCAAATATCTGTAATACAACCTCATCACCATCAATCTTCACCACTTGCGCCAAACGTCCGGAAACTGTTGCAAGCTCTTCATTAGTAATGCCTTGCGCTTTCAAAGAACAGGTGGCTTTGGTAATCTTTGTAATTTTTGTGTATATTTTTTGAAATGCTTTAGCCATTTTTCTCTTTTTAAAAGGTTTACATTATACAGTTTCTTTTTTCGGATGTTTCTCCAACTCCTTTTCTAATTGCTTAAGACAGTGATTAAAATCATCGCTTTCGAAATGAGAATAGTTCATCTGTTTGCAAATATTAATCAGTTTTCGGAAAAATACACTCACATCATCAAAATGCTCAAAAATGAAATCCATGTTGCAGATTTTTATAATCAAATCCACCATATATTTTTGACGGGACATCGGCGTAACGGCGTCAATTTTGTCAAAAGCGTCTTGTTGAAGAATCACAAAATCAATCAATTCCGATTTCCAGAAGGTTTGGTGGTAGTCAATCGGCACGCCGTCATCTCCCAAAATATTGATCTGTTCTGCAATCTCTTTCCCTCTAACCATTCTTTGCCTGATGTTGTGTACTTCTCCTATCCATTCAGAATTAATATGTTGTGCAATATATTCCTGAAACTCGGAATATTCAAGATATTTGGAGTAAGAATCAATGACATTAATGGCGGGGTAGCGTTTTTTGTCTGCGCGTTCCTGTTCAAGGGCATAGAAGCAGCGCGCCACCTTTTTAGTATTCTCTGTAACAGGCTCTTTCAAGTTTCCACCGGCAGGGGAAACTGTACCGATAAAAGTAGTTGAGCCGGTTTCACCGTTGTTCAAAACCACATATCCGGCGCGTCCGTAGAAATTAGCGATAATTGCCGACAAGTCCATAGGGAAAGCATCGGGTCCGGGCAGTTCTTCCAAGCGGTTCGACATTTCGCGTAATGCTTGCGCCCAGCGGGAGGTTGAATCTGCCATCAACAACACTTTCAACCCCATCGCTCTGTAAAACTCCGAAATTGCCATCGCCGTATAAACGGAGGCTTCACGGGCTGCCACCGGCATATTGGAAGTGTTGGCAATAATAATAGTTCTTTCGGAAAGTTTTCTACCTGTATGAGGGTCAATAAGATGCGGATATTCGGCGAAGATTTCCACCACTTCGTTAGCGCGTTCCCCGCAGGCAGCCATAATCACAATATCCACATCGGCTTGCTTGGCAATGGCGTGTTGCAACACAGTTTTGCCTGTGCCAAACGGTCCCGGAATAAAACCCGTTCCCCCTTCCACAATCGGATTGGTAGTGTCGATAGGACGAACGCCTGTTTCCAACAATTTAAAAGGACGCGGTTTTTCCCTGTATGCGGTAAGTGCCTTTTTAACAGGCCACTTTTGTAGCATATTTACGTGATGTTCATTGCCTTCTGAATCAATGAGAATGGCAATATTATGCAATACGTTATAATCTCCTTTTTCAACAATTTGCTTTAGGGTATATTTTCCTTCAAAAACAAAAGGTACCATGATTTTCAGTTTGTTGTGATTTTCTATCACTTCCCCCAACCAGTCACCTGCTTGAACGGTGGTATTAGGTTTTGCTAACGGGGTAAACTCCCAAAGTTTCTCAACATCAATAGGGTAGGTGTATTCACCGCGTTTAAGGAAGACTTCCTCCATCTTGTCAAGGTCGTTTTGCAAACCGTCGTAGTTTCGGGAGAGCATTCCGGGTCCGAGGGTAACCTCCAATTGATGGGTGGCGAATTCCACTTCATCACCGGCTTTCAGAGAGCGGGTACTTTCAAATACTTGTACATAAACATTTTTCCCCACCACTTTAATAACCTCCGACATGAGTTTGGTATTTTCCAAAATAATGTAACAGATTTCATTTTGGGAAACAGGACCGTCCACTTCCACCGAGACCAAGTTAGAAACTATACCGGTTACTTTTCCTTTTGTTGTCATATATAATATTATCTATTGGTTTTTTCTATTGGATATTTTTTAAACTTTCTCCATGATTTTAGCTTTTCCTTTCAATTCTTTTATTATCGTTCTAAAAATTTGCTTTCCTTTTTCATCATCTAAAATGCGCCAACGTTCAATGATTTGCAATTTAAAAAGGTAACCCATGATCTGTTCAATGTCAAAATAATGAAAGAAAAGTCGATCTTCCATCCATTCCCATAAAAAAGTATCAATACGTTGTTCTTTTTCTAACAGATCGGAAATTTCATCAATTTGGCGTATAGATTCATAATAATCAATATGTTCTATGATTTCTGAGAATGGGTTTTGGGTAGTTCGCAACAACTTTGCCACCTCATTGTCGCCTACAATTAAATAATCGTATTCAATGCCCTCGCGGCGTGCAGACAAGGCGGTGAGCAAGTTGCGAGTATTCATATTCAGCTCACACCATTCCTTTAAAAAACGGTTGCGGGTTTTGTTTAATAAATAATTGTGGTAAAGTGTTGATAGATGGTCTTCCCAGAAGAATTTGGGCGTTTCATCATGCTTTAAAAAGTCATGAATAAAAACTTGTAAATATTTGGGATACTTTCTTTTCCATTTACGTTCTTCATCTTTAACGCAAGCCACCATATCCATAATGGTTTCCTTATTGTAGTTCGCCATGTTGTTAAAACGCATCTCTTCTTCACCTGTTTTTAAATAGGAAAGCAGGTTGTCGTTATCATGTTTCAGGTAGAGCTTGCGTAACACGCTCTTATCGCGCCAAGAAAGAAAAGTAAACAGTTCATCTTTAAATTCACGGAGTGTATGAACCTTTTTCTGTTCATCAAAAACCAAATCCGGCAACCCCGAAATGAATGCGTAATACCTCATAGTACTTAAAACAACATATTAATAAGATGTGGGCGGAGAAACTCTTTAAAATACTCTATAAACTCTTCTTCGCCGAAATTAATCTTATAAGCGCCGTTGGCAGGAGCAATGGTAAAAGAATGTTTCTTGCCATTCACTTGTTCTATGGTAAGCCCTTGATTTAAAATCTCTTTAGCATGCGCTTCAAAATATGCTTTTAATGTAGCAGCATTTTCAGTGCTAATGGTAACCTTCTCGTTTTTAAGCCATTCAGAAACCAATTTCAAGATGGTTTGTTGCATGAAGTCAGGTTGTTCAAACGCTGGTTTCATTCCGGCAAGCACGATTCTATCCGTTAACTGGTTGGCCACTTCCGATTTCAACGCTGCAAGTGCCTGAGCTGCATAAATTTTGAGTTCCGATTCTGTATTTTTCTTCAATTCTGCGGCTTGTTTTTGCGCCTTATTCACAATCTCTTTTGCTTCCTCTTGCGCTTCTTCAATTAATGCTTTTCTCCTAATTTGCGCTTCTCCAATAAGTCTTTCCGCTTCCTTTTCACCTTTTTCAACTCCCTCTAAATAAAGTTTTTCGGTGAGTTCCTGAATTTTAGATTCCATTATATATTTGTTATTTATTTAAAATAATTTTCAACGCGCAAAGATAGTAATTATTGTTATTGCATGAAGGAAATATCTGTTTTTCAATTATAATCAGTATCAATTGTGTGCATTTTTACCAAGTCGTAAACCGCCACATCTACCTCCTTCTCCAATGCCTCAACCAATTTCTGTGAATCCATTTTATACCCTTGTGGGGAGACGGGGTTCACACAGATGGCGACTAACTTGTTTTTATTCAGTACTTTTAGCTTTCCGCCGGAACGGAGGTAGTGGTTTAATACATCTTTATCCACAAAAATCTTTGTGAAATCTTTGGCTATTAAAACAATATTGGCGATCTCTTTATGAATGCACAAGGTGTTTAATAATGAATTTGTTATAATTCCTGCAACGTAAAGGATTTTGCCGTGTGCCAGCAGTTTGTTTTTATAAGAATCTAATAAAAACGAAGAAGGAATTTGTAAATCAATGTATTCATCATTATTTAACGCATAAATACCGGATTCAAAATTTTCTATTGTAGTTTTAATATTTGTATTAAATTGTTGAATTTGTGTGAGTTGATAGACAAACTTTGTTTTACGAACCAACTCAGGAAGCACAGGCGTTAAAGCAGCGCCCGTAGTCAAAATCAACGATTCTGATAGGGTAGGGGAAGCTAACGATTTTCTGGAAAGTGCACCGTCGGTGATCAAAAAATCGAACCCAAAACTGTAAAGTTGCTCCATTACTTGTTTGAGCCACGTGGTGGTATTTGGACCGGATAGAACTACTTTTCCCGAAGTTATTGCTTTAGCAAACACCAATCTACCATGCGATGTACTGCGTTGCGAAATCTCAATAATTTCTGCAGTTAGCTTCTTTTTCTTGTAAAAATATTCAGAAGTAACAAAACCCATGCCTTCAAAAATTTCAATTTCAGGCTTTTGGGTGTTAGTTACAGCATCTGTCTGCTCACCGTCAATACCAATGGAGGTTACTGCAAGTTTTGTTTGTTGTTTTTTAAATTCATTTAATAAATAATTGCAACACGTTGTTTTCCCTGTATTTTTTTCCATTCCAATTATGGATAAACTTTTGTAGGAGTGTAGTTTTTCAATGAGTTGTTGCATATAAGAATTTCGCCTATAATTTATATTATGTTAAATAGAATCGGAAACTATACCTTCCTCCTCCATTTTCTAAAGAAGCTTCTCCATTTCAGTCCAATTACTCCAAATACAGCTTCCTTGAAAATACCTGCGCTCATTTTTGAGGTTCCTAATGTTCTGTCTTTAAAAACAATGGGAACTTCAACTATTTTATAACCTAATTTATGAGCATTAAATTTCATCTCAATTTGAAATCCATAGCCAATGTGTTTAATTTTTGAAAAATCAATATTTTTTAACACTTTAGTTGAATAACACATAAATCCTGCCGTAGTATCTTTCACCGGAATGCCCAAGACAAATCGCACATACATAGAGCCATAGTACGACATGAGCAAGCGCGACATGGGCCAGTTCAACACATTCACACCCTGACAGTAGCGCGAACCCACCACCACATCGGCATTCTGTTCTAAAACAGCTGCATACAAACGCTCAACATCTTCCGGATTGTGCGAAAAATCGGCATCCATTTCAAAAACACAATCGTAATCTCTTGCCATCGCCCATTTAAAACCGTGAATATAAGCTGTTCCCAGCCCTAATTTGCCAGTACGTTCTTCAATAAAAAGCCTGCTTGGAAATTCTTCCATCAGTTTTTTCACAATACTCGCCGTGCCATCGGGCGAGCCATCATCAATAACTAAAATATCAGAATCTGTAACTGTAAATGTTTTACGTATAATCTGTTCAATATTCTCCTTTTCATTATACGTAGGGATGATAATAACTTTCATAGTGATTAGTGATTAATGGTTAGTGGTTATTCTCGTAATTCGTAATTCGTAATTCGTAATTCCTAATTCTTCTGCAAGATAATGTACACCGGAAAATGGTCGCTATAGCCACCTGCATAGTTGCCGCCTGCGTAAGTTCTGAAGGGGTATCCCTGGTATGAGCCGGCTTTGGTTTTTAGAAAATTAGGGTTATAAACGTGTGACGAGATAAATTTGTAACTATTTGGTTTAGGGTTTAATAAAGCGTAAGAAATAATGATTTGATCTATTAATTCCCAATTATCTTGATAGGCATAAGAACCGATTCCATCCCGATACATTTTCCACGAAGGGTTAAAAAGGTCAAGCGCTTTCACATCATTAATTTTTCCTTTGGTATTGAGACCGTTTACAATGCTCTTTGCATTAGGTGTATCATTAAAGTCACCCATTATCACAATTTTAGCGTTGGGATTAAGATTTAACAGTGAGTCCACCACAGATCTGGCAAGTTGGGCAGCCGCCATGCGCAAGGGTGCACTGCGCGCCTCCCCTCCCCTTTTCGAGGGCCAGTGATTGGCTATAATATACAGTGTATCAGTCTTATCTAAAACGCCCACAAGCAATAACTGATCTCTGGTCTTAAATCTTGGATTATCAGGAAGAGTTAATCTAAAAGGTTGTTGTGAAATAAATTCAAAGCGGTCGCCTTGATAGATAAAAGCCACATCCACGCCTCGCACATCGGGAGAATCGTGGTGTGCCACTTTATATTTAAAGGGTTTCAGTGCATCTTGTGCCACTAAATCGTTGAGTACACGCTCGTTTTCTATTTCAGAAAAACCAAGCACCACTACCCCACCCTGCTCTTTGCCGATTTGAGAAATGGCGTAGGATAGATTTTTCAGTTTTTGATTGTAACGTTCCGGTGTCCATTGATAAGCGCCGTTGGGTAAAAACTCGCTATCATCCGTGAGCGGATCATCTTCTGTATCATAAAGATTTTCAACATTATAGAAACCTAAAATGGCTGTTTTTTGCGCGTGCGTATAAAGAAAGGCACATAACAAAGAAACAATAAGAATAGAGGTAATTTTCGTTCGATACATTATGTTTTTTTATAATTCGGCAAAATTATAAAAAATTGCCTCTCTGCAACAACTATAAAAAAAACTACAAGATTATAAAGCTTTAATTTTTGTATTTTCGCACCAACTTTTTTTAGCTGCTCGTGAATTTGGGTGTTGCCTGCAAGTTTGTGCAAAGAATTTCAATATTTAACAGTTCTAAATTGAGTTTGAAAAAAATAACATAATCCTTTCGATAAATTATGAATGATGAATAAACATGAATGTTTGTACATAAAGATTAATTTCCTATTACTCCTGTTTTTGGTATTATGTGAATAACAAAACGCTGATTTGCCGCTTCGTTGTCTTCAACTCTAAATAGACTTTCTGTTCCGCTACCTGAAATAATTACTTCGCAATTATCTTCATTAAAATTTAATCCATTCTTTTTCAAAAATTTAACTAATGCCAATGCTCGGTCATAGCTCAATTCAAAATTTTGTGGATATGGATCTTTTGATGCTTGACCTTCCACAATAAGCAGATATTTTACATCTGCATTTTTTGCAACAGCATCATTAACAAAAGTTTTTATAGAAAATCCTACATTTAAAAGTTTTTTCAGAACAGAGTCCGAATTATAATAAATATCGGCTTTCTGCTTATCAAAACGAACCTCAATATCTTTCAATGTATGGCGTTTGTATTGTGCATTATACTCAAAATATTTTTTATCAATATTTTGCACAGACTCTTCTATTTCCTTTATTTTATCCAACTGATCTTGTGTTGCTTTCCGTTCATTCTCAATATCTACCATTTTATTGTGCAACAACACAATAACCAACACAAACAATACCAACATTACGAAAAACAAACTTGTCATTAAGTCGGAATAGCTTGTCCAAAAAAAGGATTCTTTTTTGTTTTTACTCATAATCAACTATTTGAAATTCAACAATATTTTTATTAAATCAATAGCTGCAAAAAAAAGAATCAAAATACCAAGCCCGGTGCAAACAATTGTAGTAAATCGCTTATATGGGGCTTTTTTCTTGCTTTTCTTTTGAAAAATAAGATTGGGGAACACCATCCAAATGAATAAACCAAGAATTGATTTGAGAATGATTGTGGTCATAGAATTAATTTTAGTGTAATTCATTACATTTCTTATCGAGAAGTTCATCGTCTGCTTCCGAATAAAAAAAGCGGACTAAAAAACCAATAAAAACAACAATAATCAAACTCCAAATTAGAATAAAGTCACTACTAATAAGGAGTAAGGTTTGAATTATTTTTATGACATACATCACAAAGAATACAAACCCCAAAACTGGTAAAATAAGTATGATATTTGAAAATTTTCTTGACCTTACTCTATAGCAGTGCCATCTGCATTTATAATAAAAAAAGAAAGAAAGAAAAATCAGCAGGATAATAAAAAATGTATTGAGAATAATCAAAATATAGCAAACGTTATTGGTTAGATATTCCATAAATACAATTTGTATTTTTTGTCGCGTTAAATTTTTAGGATGAGTAATTTCTAAGAAGAGATTGTCTGGTTTACCCTGCGATTTCAATGCCAGTGAAAACTGTTTAGTGCTATCAACTTCTATTAATTCGGGTTGGTCTATTAATTGGTATGATTTCTTTGATATATTCTCTTCAATTTTTAAATAAATTTTCTCACTGGAACTTTCACTTTTCAAATAAAACCAAAATTTATCTGTTGAACTAATATTGGGGAATTTGATATGAGCAACACTTGTTTCGTGAAATTTCCCGTATGATAGCGGATAATAAAAAACTATTTTAGTAGTATTATTTTTTACTGGCATTTGAGTAATAAAACTGCATCGACTCAATTCTTGTGTCAAAAGTTCTTCCTTATATTCGTCGAAAAAAATAAAATGGCTGTATTTTCTGATACGTTCTTTAGTCCTTTCTATTTCGTTGGCATCGTTTTTTGCACTTCCACATAAATGAACAAGATTCAATGATGTTTTTAAGTCAGTTACATTGTTAGTAAGTTCTTTAAGAGTGGGATCTAACTCTGAAATATTCTTTTCGTTTGCAAAGTCACTAATTACGGTTATAACATTGTAATAATTTGTGTCAATTTTCGATTGAACCAATTTAAATATTTTTGAAATATCAGTTGTTGTGCCAAATATATCTTTATTTTTATTGATAGAATCTGCATATATTTGTAAAAATGAATTTGTGCTTGGTATTAGTTTATAACAGGTAGTATCTTTGGTGTCTGGCTTAGACCCATTGTAAATAACAACTGATACTTGATGATTTTTTAACGAATCTATTTTAGTCTTTAATGAGTCCACCATTTCCAACAATAGAAAATCGCATATATCAAAATATCTTTTGTGGTTTTGATCAGCTATATAATCAATTCTGTCTGATAATTCCTTTCTTATATTGACATTTTCATTATTCAACCTTGATAAAGTTCGGTCAATAATAAATACAAAATTGATATTCTTGTCTTTATTTGTATTATATTCGATTTGTTTGTACTTATTTTCTTTTTTGTTATTTGTATCATTCCTTAATATTTGATTTACTGGATAAATCAAAAAGTTTTCTTCTAAATTTTTATCTGCAAAAATATTACCGTGAACAGAATAAAAAATCGAAAGTATTGTTAATAGCAAAACAAATATTTGTGAAAGCAACTTAATATATGAGTGTTTAAAAAAACAGGTTGTCAATACATTGTGATAGCATATCAGAATGGCAACTAAAACGATAAATAATATTAGGAGTAACGTTATTCCCATTTGTTTTTTCAGTTAAAATCAAGAATATTGAATTTTAAACAAACACATACAGCAATTGCCATAACAATAGAGACAATGCCCACAATCAAAAAAAAATCTTTTTTTGATATAGAAGGAACTTTTGATTTTCCATAAGTATATTTTTCTTTTTCTTTTTTATCGTTAAAATGCTCAAATGTTTTGCTTGGCAAAGTATTATCTATTTCTTTTATTATATCAACAACTTCACTTTCTAATTTCTTAATTTTATCTTCTTTTTTTTTATTTTCTACTGTTAATTTAAATTTCTCAGCGTTTATTCGCTCAATTTCTTTTTCCAATTGCTCTTTTTTTGCTTTCTCACTAATAGCATAACCACACTTAAAACAATAATCTACGTTGTCTGCAATCCCCCTTTTTACAGGGAGCAAATAACTTCCATGGCTAACGGGGTGATACTTTCAAAATAAGTAGTAAATTTGCAAATGGATTCAG
>JGI24696J40584_12961454_pt1 | contig 16668 bp, 14 predicted proteins | sample TergutCo191P4_FD_40584 | JGI IMG/M metagenome (IMG submission 40584)
CGGTTGCCTCAATATGATTGGCGTGGGTTTTGCGGCGAGCGGCGAGTTTTCAACGGAACTGTTTTTGCTTTCCCTGCCTGTCGGACTGCTGGTGATGAACATTGTTTATATTCATTCCATTCTCGATTTTTTTCCCGATAAAGCGGTTGGCAAAAGTACTTTGGCAGTGCTTTTGAACAATCAGAAAGCGATGTTGGTGTTGCTGTTTTTTGTGATTTTTGTTCCGTTTTTGTCCATTTTGATTGGTATAATGCTGAAAATCTGCGGAATAAAATACCTGTTTGTGTTTTTGCTTTTGCCAATGGCAATAACGCTTTTCAAAATGATGGTTGATTTTGTAAAAACGCCCGATAAACAATTTACGCCGAAATTTTGGCTCGGACCCTTCAATCAATGGGCGCAAATTAAGGAGTATAAACTCGAATGGTTTATGATTCGCTGGCTTACGGCACGGAATTTGGTTTCGTTTTTTTGTTTGATAATTATTGTTTTGCAGTTTGTGGAATTGTAGAAAATCATATAATCCATTAAAAAAAAGTAATTTACAGCAAAAATAAAACGTTTCAATTTTGCTATAACATATATTTTTTATACCTTTGCAGCAAAATTGAAATACTTCAAATGATGAACGAAATAGTCGGTAGAAAAAAAGAAATTGAGTTTTTACAGCGAATTATAGAATCGGGCGAACCTGAATTTGTTGCTGTTTATGGACGTCGCAGAGTTGGTAAAACGTTCTTAATCAAACAGTTCTTCAAAAATAAATTCACATTTTATTTTTCGGGCAGTGAAAATTCCTCAATGAAATTGCAACTTGAAAACTTTAAAAATGCTTTTCAAGAACATTTCAATACGCTCATTCCAACACCTGAAAATTGGACGACTGCATTTGCTATGCTAAAAAAAGAATTAAACCGTTCGAGAAAAAAAGGACGTAAAATAATTTTTATAGATGAAATTCCCTGGCTTGCAACAATGGGTTCAAATTTTATTCAGGCATTTGAGTATTGGTGGAATACTTACGCCTCGTCAAATCCCGATATTTTGCTGATTGTTTGCGGCTCTTCAACTTCGTGGATTCTCAATAAAATCATCAAAAATCGCGGCGGATTGCATAACAGAGTAACGAGGCAAATTTCTTTGCAACCCTTTACTCTAAAAGAATGTGAAGAATATACAGCACAGCAAAAACTGAAATTAGACCAATCCCTGATTCTTGATTATTATATGATTCTTGGCGGAATTCCTTACTATTGGAAACAAATTGATAATACAAAAGGCTTGCCTCAAAATATTGATAATATGTTTTTTAATAATGGCGCAACATTACAAAAAGAATTTGCAGAAATTTACAATTCTCTTTTTAGAAAAGCAGAAAAATACATTTCATTGATTATTGCGCTTGGCGAAAAAAGAATGGGACTGTCAAGAGATGAGATAATTAAGCATACAAAATTTAAAAACGGCGGAGCAATTTCAAAGATGTTGGAAGAATTGGAACAATGTGGTTTTATTCGTTCATATTTTGCATTTGGAAAAATCCAAAGAGATAAAACTTATCAGTTAATTGATTTATTTTCATTGTTTTATCTAAATTTTATACACAATAAAAACATTGACGAAAACTATTGGACAATCAATTTTATGACACCTGCAATTAACGCTTGGCGCGGCTATGCGTTTGAACAAGTTTGTCTTTTGCATATTCCTCAAATTAAAAATAAACTTGGCATTTCGGGCGTGTCCACAAATTATTCTACCTGGAGAAATACGGATACGGAAAACAATCAAACAACACAAATTGACCTTGTAATTGACCGCAACGACAATGTAATCAACCTCTGTGAGATGAAATATTCCAATAAAGAATACGAAATCACAAAATCTTACAGCGACACTCTACGCATAAGATACGCAACCTTTGCCGAAGTTACAAAAACACGCAAAACCGTCCATACAACAATGATTACCACATTTGGCGTAAAGCGTAATATGTATTGGGGACACATTCAAAGCGAGGTAGTTATGGACGATTTGTTTGTATTTTAATTTTGCTATAACTATGAAATTTATACCACTTATAGCAAAATAGAATATCTGAAAACTGCATGTTACAACTTCTTTCGCATCAATGTAAAAGAGTTTAAAAATCGGATTGCTTATTATAATTTTACTTTTTGTTCTTTCTGATTGCGTGAAATAGTGAATGTGATATTTCCGATATTTCCATCTTTACAGGCTTTTTGCAGGTCGCTTACATTAGATATTTTTTCCCCGTTCGCTTCTACGATTACATCATTGGGTTGAAACAGTTTGCATAGAGTTGTGGCGCTCGGAACAGCAACTATCCATACGCCCGATATTTCGCCTAAACCGGCTGCCGAACGGTCGCCCAGCGTTGTGACATTACGCAACTGCATACCCATAAACTGTTGTATTTCTTCACTTGTTGCAGATACAGGCTCCGCTATTACGGGCAAGGGCACTTTCTTGGCTAACGATTTCAACGCAGGCGATAACACGCCAAAACAATCCATATCGAAGTTTTTAAAACCAATGGAAAGTGCAATCGAAGTATCCTTTATCCGGAAATCACCGGTAGAAGGTTCCACAAATTCAACATTCCCAAATACGGAATGGAGGTCGGTTCCGTTAGCCCTTGCCTTATTTAACGATTCTTCATCCGGAAAAACATTGTAATCCACTTCCAAACCCCAATCGTTGATTTCTACCGGGAAGTAGGGAGCAGAAACGATGTTATGCCTGAAAACATCGCCGCTGTTGTTGAACCATACATGCGGATGGAACGAGTTATTTACCATGATGTTGTTTTCTACTGTACGATAAAATCCTTCACGCAGTTTAAGTCCGCCATTGAGGCATAAATTGTTGTAAATATGGTAATTACTCGAACCATCGTCCAAGTCAATGTCCCATCCGTGGTCGCAACGGAAACGGTTATTGCGGATGATTGTCTGTTTAACGGCATCGAGCAATATCAAGTTGGGATTGTCTGCAACCCGTTGTTGCATTTCGTTGGGATTCGGATGCCAATAACGGTCGCGTCCCCACGAGTTGAATGAACCGTGGTCTTCTGTTTCGAGCACCGTATTGAAAACATCGTTATATTCGATAATGTGTCCGCCCCAAGTTCCTTCGCTAATATTTATTCCCGTACGAGGAAGGTCGTAGATGGTGTTGTGGCTGACAGTGATGCTTTGCGCCATTGAAATCTGCACACCTGCAATCTGTTTTTCCATCCTCCCAAGATTATACATCAAATTGTCGTAAACCAAACATTCGGCGGGATAATTATTGGTTTTCGGACCGGGCGTTAAATCAATGTCTTCAATAAGATTGGATTCGTTGTATTCAAACAATGGCGAACGTACAGCCGCAGGGTCGCCTACAAAACATACACCGCTTGCGCCCGCTCCGACAATATGACAACCGGTTACTTCGTTATAACGATTGTAATTGCTGAAGAAAACGGCATTGCCGCCCGCATAATTTAAAAAACAGTTGCGTACCGAACAATGCTCTGCGCCTTCTATCAATACAACACCGGAACGTATGGTAGTCCAATCGCTGCGCAGCAACGGTTCACGCGTATCCATAAAGGTTCGAAGCGTATGCGTTAATTCCATATTTTCGATGGATATATAACTGATTGGTTGCTGCTCGCTGCCTTTGAAAATAAAAAGTTCCTGCAAACAGGGTGTTTCTATGCGGGCTGTCGCCGGTTCTACTTCTGCGGGTGGAAAATAATAAAGCGTACGGGTCGCTTTGTCGTAAAACCATTCATTTGGCGCATCTAATTCTTCGAAAATATTTTCTACAAAACGTATCCGGTCATGCATTCCCATTTGCCTGTTATTCTGATAACCACCTTCCATGCTTAATTCGTTTTTTTCGTTTTTGCCGGTAATGAGCCAATTACAACTGCCCCATGCATAACGGTGCAATGCATGAAGATATCCGCCTGCAGGATTTTTCCACTTTGCCACACGTTCAGGAGCGATGGCGTCGGCGGCTGTTCCGTTGTAGTGCGAAGCCGATGCGTCAAAGTTCGGATACCGAGCCATATGCTGTAACTGCCCGTTTACAAAAAGTTGGTCGAATGGCGCTAACTGCGACACTTGTGCCATCATAATACCATCACGCCACGATTGCCACTGCAAGTTTTCAAGCCGGATGCCTCCGCTCACGGTTACTTTTTCGTCCGGAAAAGCGGTAATGCGCAATGGTGAACGCTCGTTACGCGAATCCTCCGGCGTAAAGACAACCGGCTCATTCAAATAATAGACGCCTTCACGCAAATAAACAGTAACAGCGCCTTTTGTTTGCCGTGCTGCTTGCTGCGCTTTGGTAATCGTAGCAAATGGTTGTTGCTTTGTGCCGGAATTGTTATCACTGCCCGAAGGAGCAACATAAAAAATTGTTTCCTTGCTGCATGCAGCCAAGGTTAAACAACAAAGGGTAATTAATAATAATTTTTTCATTTAATTTTCTTCGTAATAATATGAGTAATCTATTCCTTTCATAAACATTTCGCGACTGTTGATTTCGTCAGTCAGGGCATTTACCAGCAAGTTTTTTAGTACTGTGCTGTTTGTGGCGCTTTTTATCATGGCATTCATATAATCGTTTTTGTTAATTTTACTCCAATCAACGCATTTTTTCAAGCGTTTTTTCAGAATCAAATCAAGCCAAATGCGCGTGCTTCGTCCGTTGCCTTCCATAAATGGGTGGGCAATGTTCATTTCCACATATTTATCGACAATTTCCTCGAATGTATTTTCGGGCATTTTCTCAATTTGCGTCAATGTTTTGCCCAAAAAGTGAGATACTGCAAACTGAAATCCGCCTTTTGAAATATTTTTTTGTCTTATCTGTCCTGCAAAATCGTAAAGTCCGCCAAAAATATATGCGTGAATCTGCAACAAACTTTTCGTTGTACCAATATCATTTTCATCAATAAGATTACTTTCAAAAAAAGAATATGCCTTTTTTTTGCTTTGTCCGTCGATGCTGTTGTCGCTGTATGTAAACCAGTCGAGAAATTTCATAGCCCTGTTGCTTGGAAAATTTCTGGCAAGAGTGCTAACACCATCATAGTCAATGACATCGGTTAAATATTTTTTTCCGTCCTGTGCGGTTAATTTCAGTTGGGTAGTGGTACTAACCAACTCATTATTCTCTTTTTTTAGTTTGGTTTTCAAGTACTTCCAATAATTACGAATTTTGCTGTAATCATCATATTCGCCCAAAACTCCTACTATATCCAGCACCGAAAACCACCATTTGTTGTTTTCTTCGTCCCAAATAGCACGAACTTCGCGGTCATCAAAAAAACGGATTGATATTTTACTCATAGTTTGTACTTTTTTTCATATAACTATCTGGGCATAAACCGACTATAATCTTCGCCCTCGTTTTCTTGATTTGATAATTCTTTTTCTGTTTCTTTTGGAATGATTGGTTTTATTATTGGTTTGGAAATTCCAACATTGTCTAATCGTTTAGGTAAATGAGGGTGTGAAGATGTTTTTTCCGCAAACCATTTCCAAAAACTTATTTCATATCGTTCATTGTTAATATATTCTTCCGGATTTACTTTTTTGTAAAGTTGTTTTCCTGCTGCTAAAATCAACAGTCCGTTCATTGCGCCGTTTGGGCTTAGCGATTTCCCGATATTGTCGCAGGTATATTCACAGGCTCTTGAATATGCCGAAGCCAAAAAAGGAACCATTGCCGATGGAAATAAAAGTAACCTTTTGGTTTTGTGATTTCTCTTTATATGACCAAGTTCATGTGCGATAACAAACTCTAATGCTTCCTGTCCCTGTTCGTATGCAAGTTCTAAAATTTCCGAATAAATAACTACATAATTTCTTCCCAAGAATTTTGTGGCAAAAGCGTTTAAAATTCCTCCGGATTCTAAAATGTATGAAGCAGGAATGTCCATACCTAACTGATAACAATGTTTTTCAAGAATAGCATATATGTCGGGGAATTGTATTTTTGTTATTCTGATGGCATTACCTTTGATGTGTCCTACAAATATTCCTGTACTAAAAAAAAGAAACAGTGCGAATATTCCTACGTATGAAAGAAGGAAAAGAAAACCAACGCTTTTTTCTAATGGTAATTCAAATACGAAAAGTATAAGCAGCAACATAGCAAAATACCCGATGATGCTTAAAAATAAGCGAATTCCAAAATATATGTTTTCTTTTGGATTGATTCTGTAATTAATATTTTCCATTTTTTTTTTTGCAAAGGTATGTTTTTTTATTGTTTTATGCAAGAGAAAGAAATAATATGACCATACTTGAAATATGCCAAAAAGTTATTGTTTTTTTTAAATCTTAAAAAGCACTCTGAATTTCGCGAAATTTCGGAGTGTTTTTGCATTTTATGCGGTACAAAGAAATTAAAAAAACGCCAACAATCTTTTATTTAGATTTGCGGAAATTGGTTGTTCAAGTAGTTTTATAATTACGTTTGATTATTTCGAGAAGAAAAAAGCAAATTTGTCCCAAATTTTGAATAAATGTGGGACAAAAATAATGCAAAAATAGAACATAAAGCACTGTAAATAAAATATTTACAAAAACAAAGATAGCCAAGAGTAGTGCGCTCTTTTTTAGCGATAATTTTTCATCTTGTTTTTTTCTTTCCCTTGTTGTTATTTCAAAGATAATTTGTATTTTTGTGCCGTTAAATCTGTAACAAAAAAAGCATTATTTTGTTACACAAAAATGAATAAAACAATATGCAATACATTAGCAATCAGATAAAAACAGAAATATTAAGCAAGCAGAAAGGAAAAATATTTTTTCTTGAAGATTTTGCAAAATTCGGAAACAAAAATGTTGTTCGGCAAACTTTATTTCGTCTTTGCAATGATAAATTTCTTGTTCGTTTGTCTGCGGGCATTTTTTTGTATCCAAAAACCGATAAATATATCGGTGTGATTTATCCGTCAATCGAAGAAATCGCAAAAGAAATCGCAAAGCGCGAAAAAGCGCGTTTAATTCCAACAGGTGTGTATGCACTCAACGCTTTGGGACTTTCAACACAAATGCCTATGCGTGTGGTTTTTCTCACAGACGGAACGCCGCGAATTATCAATATTGAAGGCAAAGCAAGTATAAAATTCAAAAAAACAATTCCAAAATATCTTGCATTGCGAGGAAAAATTATGACATTGGTAATTTTTGCGATGAAAGAAATCGGACAAAAACAGATTTCTGACGAACATTTATCAAAAATCAAAAAAGCGCTCGAAAAAGAGAAAAAAGAGAATATTGAACACGACATTAAATTAGCACCCGAATGGATTGCAAGCATACTTTTAAAACTCATACAAAATGATTAACTTTCTAAAAAGACCTGACAATAAGCGCATAGAAGCATTTAATACCATTGCTCAAAAATTAAGAATACACAGCGTATCGGTTGAAAAAGACGAATGGGTATCAACCGTCATTCGTGCCTTATTTTCACTGCCTTACGCCGAGCATTTATTGTTCAAGGGCGGAACTTCGTTGAGTAAGTGCTGGCACGTTATTGAACGGTTTTCCGAAGATGTTGATATTGCGATAAATCGTGAGTTTTTGGGTTTTTCCGAAGAATTATCAGGCAATCAAATTCGCAACAAACTTCGGAAAGTTTCTTATTTATTCATAAAAGATACATTATCAGTAGATTTGGCGGAACAAATGAAAATTCAAGGAATAAGTCCCGATTTATTTTCCGTGAATGTTGAATTTTCGGAAGACAGCACCAAAGACCCTGTAATTGTTGATATTCAATATAAGTCTGTTATTGAAGGACTTACATACATCAATCCTGTTGTAAAACTCGAAATTGGTTGTCGTTCAATGCGTGAGCCTTTTGAAAAAGTAAAAATTCAATCGCTTGTAGATGAAAATTACCCAAACACACCATTTTCAGATATTCCTTTTGAAGTAAATGCCGTAGTTCCGCAACGCACTTTCATTGAAAAACTTTGTCTTTTGCAGGAAGAATTTGATAAACCGCAGGAACTTGTACGGACAAACAGAATGAGCCGACATTTGTATGACATTTGCAAAATTGCAGACACGGACATTGCAGACAAAGCATTAACCGACAAAGACTTATGGGATTCCATTGTTGAACACAGACAGAAGTATGTAAGAATGAAAAACTTTGATTACGAATTGCTTAAACCTCAGAATATCAGCATTATTCCGCCCGATTTTGTCATTTCGCAATGGCAACAGGATTACGAAACAATGCGCGAAACAATGATTTACGGCGATTCATTACCATTCGACAAATTGATAGACAAAATAAAACAACTGAATGAAAGAATAAATAACATAAATTAAAAAACGCTAACAATCTTTTATTTAGACTATTAACGTTTCATTCCGCTCTCCCTCTTGGACTTGAACCAAGGACCCTCTGATTAACAGTCAGATGCTCTAACCGACTGAGCTAAGGAAGAATGTTTTCTTTTAATTTTTAATTTTTAATTAATTTTGCTCTCCCTCTTGGACTTGAACCAAGGACCCTCTGATTAACAGTCAGATGCTCTAACCGACTGAGCTAAGGAAGAGTGTATATGTTTCCTTCAAATTTCGGGTGCAAAAATAATAGTTGAAATTGAAATATGCAATACTTAACTGAAAATTTATTGAAAAAATCTTATCTTTGCACTTTCAAAAAAAATACCATAGTGCAAAATAAACGAAAAATAGTGAATGACCCCGTTTGGGGTTTTATCAATATCCCGTCGGCGTTTCATTATGACTTAATGCAACACCCATATTTCCAGCGTCTTAACCGAATCAAACAAATGGGTTTAGCCTGCCTCGTCTATCCGGGCGCGCAGCATACACGGCTGCAACATTCGCTCGGCGCGATGTTTCTGACAAACGAGGCGGTAAAACAAATCCGCTCGCAGGGACACGAAATTACCAACGAAGAAGCCGATGCTGTACTTGCCGCTATTTTATTGCACGACATCGGGCACGGACCATTTTCGCACGCGCTCGAAAATGCGCTGATGACAGATATTTCGCACGAAGAAATTTCCATCATTATGATGAAGCAAATCAATCGCGAAATGGACGGAAAATTGGATATGGCGCTATCGATTTTCAACAACGAATATCCGAAAAAATTTCTGCATCAACTTCTTTCGGGGCAATTGGATATGGACAGGCTCGATTATTTGAGCCGCGACAGTTTTTTCTCGGGCGTCATTGAGGGCAACATCGGGTCGGCGCGTATCATCAAAATGCTCAATGTGAAAGACGACCGCCTCGTGGTGGAAGCAAAAGGAATTTATTCCATTGAGCAGTTCCTTATTGCCCGCCGCTTGATGTATTGGCAGGTATATCTGCACAAAACGGCGTTTGCTGCCGAAACAATGTTGAACAAAATTCTTGCCCGCGCAAAAGAACTTGCAAGCAAAAATGTGGAACTTTTCGCCTCCCCCGCTTTCCGGTATTTTCTATATAATAATGTAACCGGAAACGAAATCGGAAGCAATCCCGAAGCCCTGAAAAACTACGCTTTGCTCGATGATTCGGATTTAATTTCCGCCATCAAAGTTTGGGCATCGCACCCGGATACGGTGCTTTCTACTTTAAGCGAAAATTTTATAAATAGAAAATTATTTAAAATAAAAATTACCGAAAATCCTGTTGGCGAAACAAAAATAAAGGAAGATTTGCAGTATTATGTGCAGAAATACAGAATCAGCGAAGATGACGCGCAATATTTTGTTTCAAAAGACATTGTGAGTTCAGATTTTTACCGCGCAGAGGACGAAAATATCGTTATTTTGTATAACAACGGCAGTACCAAAGATATTTGCGAAGCATCGGATTTGCTCGATATGTCGGCGCTTTCAAAAACAATTGAGAAACATTATTATTGTTATTTGAAAATCAGTTAAGTAACAAAAAATAAATCTTATTTATTTTCTCTCATATTTCACAAAAGAATAATCATAAACATTTTTTTCATCAGCCAAAAAATCCTCTCGCGACACTTCCCGCCACTGCGAAAAATCAACATCCGGAAAAAACACATCCGCCCCATCAAAAAAATGTTTTATTTCCGTAATATACAAATAATCAGCCATTTCGAGGCTTTGCTTATAAATCTGCGCACCGCCGATAATAAAAACCTCATCGTCATCTCGACAAAGTTCAAAAGCGCTTTCCAATGAAGAAACCCACTCAACAACTCCCTCCTTCGGGGGGCGGGGGGGCTTGCGACTAATCACAACATTCCGCCTGTTTGGCAACGCCCCATTCGGCAGCGATTCAAAAGTCTTGCACCCCATAGCGACCGTATGTCCGGTAGTCAATTCGCGGAACATACGCATATCGGCAGGCAAATGACAAAGCAGTTGGTTATTTTTTCCGATGGCATTATTTCCGGCAATGGCGACAATAATAGATATTTTCATTTTTCTTAAAAAACAATGAAATGTTCGGGATTCAGGGGCTTTCCGTTTTGCCAAAGTTCAAAATGCAGCAAGCCCGATTCTTTTTTCGATTCGCTTTTGCCTGTTATGGCAATGGCTTCGCCTATACGTACTTGGTCGCCAACACGTTTCAACAGTTCGGAAGTATCTTTATATATCGAAATGAAATTTTCCCGGTGCTGAACAACAATGATATAGCCCTCGTCAATGGTGTAACCGGTAAAAACCACAACGCCGTCGGCGGTCGCTCTTGCACTCTCGTTGGCTGCCGTAATGATGTCGATGCCATAATGCTGTTTCAGTCGAAATTTTTCCTTGATAATGCCATTTGCCGGCGGACAGAAAAATATCACATCATTGTTTTGCTTGACGTCCAGCACGGAAAGATTGTATTTTTCATCGGCTTCAAAATTCTCGGCAAACTTTTTTTCCTGTTTCGTTTTTTCAACAAAAGATTCACGTTCTTTCATCACCGAATCTATTTGCTGCATATTGTCAATCTTTATATCGCCCCTCATCAGACTAACGATATTGGTAATGTAACTGCGTTGTTTCGCCAATTCGTTGTGCATCGAATCAACGTATAGCGATTTTGTAATAAGTTTCGATTGCAATTCCGAATCCATATATCCGGGCATTACTTTTCTCAGCGGCGTGTTGAAAATCAGAAAAAAACTGATAAAAAATATCACGACAAACACCAAAAATGCAAGCAGAAACACACGCAAACGACTTAAATGGGCAAACCAAACTTCGCCCAAAGTATTTTCGTTCAGAATAGAAATTTTGTATCTGAAACGTATTTTTTCAAAAAAATCTATAAAATTAAATTTTGCCATTTTGTAGTGGTTTAAACTGCAAAAATACAAAAATAAGCATTAAATGCAAAAAAAAACTACTCCAAATTTTTCGGAATAGTTTTCTTTGTGTAAAATCGCCTGTTTATCCTTCAATGATAGACTCGGAAGGACATACATCGGCGCAACTGCCGCAAGAAGTACAAGTATCGGGATTGATAACATAAATATCACCTTCCGAAATCGCTTCTACCGGACATTCGCTGATGCACGAACCACAAGCAATACAACTGTCTGTAATTACGTAAGCCATTTTTCTTAGATTTAATTAATATCCCGCAAAATTAGTTATTTTTCCGCATTTAAAAACAAATAAGCGCATTTTTTTTATTTTTTTATTTTTTTATTTATCATTTATAACTTTTCCACAAATCATTCAATATCTCATACACATCTTCCGCATTGCCTTCTGCATATCGTCTTCCCCAAAAGGAATACGCCCAAACAACCATATTTTCATTGATTTCCCCATCGTCTTCTTTCAACGGATAGGGCAAATTTTCCACATCAACATATTTTACAATATACGGATAATATGCCCTCACTTCCCACAAATTGTGCCGTGTCATTATGCGGTTAATATTGCCGAAAGCATTCTGATTATCTATATTATTATACGTCCAGCGCAACATATTGACAACAACATCTATTTTTTTCTTTTTAAACATTTTGTTTGAAACATTATTTTCTATCTGGCTCCAATATGCTTCTGCCAATGCCCGTAGCGGAATGCGTGTGCGATATTTGCAGATATACTGCATAATGCGGTAATAAGTCAATCCGCCGTCGGTATAAGAGCGCGGAGAGTATCCGCAGGTTGATAACCACGAAAAATAGTTACTGTTATAAGTATGCTCCTCATCGTCGGCATCAGAAAAATGCTTTAAACCGTATCGTATGGCGGTTTTCACGTTCTCGTCGTCATCATCGGTGTTGTCCCACAGAAAGGCGAGTTTGTTATTGGCATCCAAGGGGTCTTCGTCTTCGTTTCTGTCATAGTCTTGGTAATCTATTGGGTTGTCATCCTCATAAATAAAATCACTGTCATCTATTGCTTCCGCATAATCAGGCGCTTCGACATATTCGGATTTTTCGTAATCGCTTACCGAAAAACCATAAGAATAACTCGAATCTTTGACACAAAGCACAACATAAAGCATACTGCCAAAAACAATTACTGCCAGAAAAACAATCAGCAAAAGTATAGAAATGGATTTGGTATGTTTGTTCAAAAAGTCGGCAGCCGCGCTCAACAACGCCGCAAGGGCAATCACAGCCGTAAAACACAACACCGCCAAAACAACAGCGATGCAAAAATCCGAATAGTAATGATAAGCCTGTTTGTATATCAGAAATGCAACGACAATGCTGAGCACAGAAAACAGCAAAGTTGCCAGATAAAAGATAAGAAAAAACTTGCCGCCAAGTTTGTCCCAATTCAATTCAGGGATGCGTTCTTTGAAATTTGTCAGGCTGACTTTCAGCAAAATAACCAGTACGGCAACCAATACGGCAAACCCCAATATCAACAAAAATTTAGGATTTCCGAAATCAATCAGCACATTGAGCGCTACCCCTTCTTTCAACTTGACATACACCAATGCCATTATCAGAAAAAACAGCACAATGGCACAATCAATGGCAATTGCCGGAAAATTGAAGCGAAACAATTTTGCCGATTTAAAATTTACGATTTTTGCAACCACAAACGCCAATAAACATATCAGCGCAGGAAGCGAAAAAACTATTAGCACTGTAGTATATTGGCTAATTTCCGCATCATCCGGAAAAAAATCGGTAGCCACCACCGCGCCCAGCACATAAAGAAACGTAAAAGCGACAAACGCCCATAAATAAGTTTTTAGAAATTTTGCAGTCATAATAGTCAGGATTAAAATTTTGCACAAACATAGACAAAATAATTAAATCCCGCAAGATGTAAATATAAAATTGTGGACTTTTAAGATAATTTCTTGTTTCGTATCACCTATTTTTCTAACTTTGCACGAAAATTTTTCAAACGAAATTTATTTAATATTTATTCATTTAATACAAAACATTTTATGTGGTTAATTTGTTCTTCAATCGGTAGAAAACTCCTGATGAGTATTACCGGAGTTTTCTTAATTCTTTTCCTCACCTTTCACATGGTGATGAATTTGGTGGCGATTATTTCGCCCGACGGTTACAATGCAATATGTCACTTTCTTGGGGCAAATTGGTATGCGCTTGCCGGAACTTTGGTGTTGGCAGGCGGGTTTTTGCTGCACATTTTGTTGGCATTCGTTTTGTACTGGCTAAACCTCAAAGCACGCGGAACGAATGCGTATGCCGTAACATCAAAACCCAAAGAAGTGGAATGGGCATCGCAAAATATGCTGGCGTTGGGCATTGCGGTAGCGTCGTTTTTGGTGCTGCACTTTTGGAACTTCTGGGCAAAAATGCAATTGGTGGAAATTTTGCACGGTTTCGGTATCGAATTTGGCGATATTTCCAAAGCGGCAGATGGTATTTATCACATTCAAAACACTTTCGCTTGTCCGGTTGTTTCGTTGCTTTACCTCGTGGGATTGGGCGCGTTGTGGTTTCACCTCACACACGGTTTTTGGAGCGCGATGCAAACTTTTGGCATCAACAATCAAGTGTGGTTCAAACGTTGGCGCTTCATCGGCAACACTTTTGTTACGCTGGTGATTCTTGGCTTTGCTGCTGTGGTGGTTACGTTCTTTGTGCAGAGTTTGTGCAATGGAACTTGTAGTATATTGTAAAAGTTCAATTTAATTCAAGTGGTTAAATAATTAAATTAAAAAACAACATGAAAAACATCTACAAAATTTTGTTAGCGGTTTTATGCTTTTGTACCTTCACAAACAAAGCAATGGGAACAAATCCGACAGTTGTTTCCGCCATCTCCTTGAACAGCACTTCTGTTATAGTAGTGTTCTCTAACGAGATAGACCCTGCTTCTGTTGCTGCCAACGGTTACCAGTTTACTTTTACCGGTGGGTTGACTGCTACTGCCGCATTTGTATCCGACCACATGGTTGCGGTTACAACCCAGTATCAGGACGCAAAGAACTACACGGTTAATGTTAACAACACCGTGAAAAACACCAATGGTGAAAATCTTGTTGCCCCATTTGAGGCTAATTTCATAGGATTTGATCCGCCTGTTTTTTCAGGCAACGGCACGTCCGGAAGCCCGTATCTGATTACCACTGCGGCGCAACTTGCACAGTTAGCCACGTACGTGAATGAAGGTAATACCACCTACAATGCAGCGTATTACCGACTTGAAAATGACCTTGACCTCACCATCTACGGCAAAGTATTTAACGGCGGCAAAGGATGGATACCGATTGGAACAAAAACAAACCCCTTCAAAGGTAATTTTAACGGTAATGAAAAGATAATTTCAAATCTACTTATAAACAATACAACCACTCAATATGTGGGGTTGTTTGGTTATATTGATGGTGGAACGGTAAAAAACCTTGGTATTGAAAATGCAAATATTACCTCGCTTAATTTGTCGATGGCTGCTTTTACAGGCATATTAACAGGTTATTGTTATGTCGGCAATATTTTAAACTGTTACACAACGGGTTCGTTGAGTTCCACTAGTTCTTCTTCTGTTTATGCAGGCGGAATAGCGAGTGCAATTAGCAATTACAATGCAAGCGGTTTTAGTATATCAAACTGTTATTCTACCGCTTCTATCAGTGCTTCTACTTCTTCTGCTTCTTCTTATGTTAATGCAGGCGGAATAGTGGGAGGAATTTTAGGATATAGTATTAATAACAGCACTATATCAAATTGTTATTCTACCTCTTATATCAGTTTTTCGGCTAGTGAATCTAATTGTGCTCGTGCTGGCGGGTTAGTGGGACATCAAGGACAAACCTTATCCGATTGTGCTGCTTTAAATCCGGCTATGAACAACACAGGTATCGTATCATCATCGGTTGGACGAATAAGAGGAGGTTCATCTGAAGGTTTGGTACTATCCAATAACATTGCCTTTGATAATATGTTAAATCCCAGCGGCACCACAACCTGGAGCAACAAAGGGTTAGACCAAAGAGACGGCGCAGATATAAGCAAAGAGGAAATCAATGCAGGCGGCACTTTTGGCGGCCGCTTTACCGCCGCCAACGGCTGGACAACGCAAAAAGGCAAACTGCCCGGCTTGTTTGGTAAAACAGTGGAGATGCCTGCACATTTGCTTCTTGTTCCTGTTACAAATATTAAAGATGTACCCGCCACAGCCACAATGGGCGTGCCGCTTGCGCTTACCGGTACGGTTGAGCCGAGCAACGCCACCAACAAAACAATAGTATGGAGCGTGGTTAATGCGGGAACTACCGGCGCAGATATTATAAGCGGTACATTATTTACCACCTCTGTCGGCACGGCAACAATCAAGGCAACCATTACAAACGGCTTATTTACAGAAGATTATGTGCAGGGTTTCAGCATTAATGTAACAGACGGCACAGGCATTGACGATGTTTTTGCAAATCAATTGAATATTTACCCCAATCCAACGAATGGGCTATTTATAATCGATGCTTCAACAGTATCAGCAACCAATGGCGATTTGAAAATAGAAAATATTGAAATTTTTGATATAACAGGACAAAATGTAGGGGAAAACCTGCGTATTTGCCCTGATAATACAGGAAAAATCAAAATAGATATTTCCCATTTGCCAACAGGAATTTATTTTGTTCGTACAAATGGAAAAATAGTGAAAATAATAAAAAATTAAAGGTATTGTTAATCTGATATAGTTTTGTTATTTTTTTCTGGATTGCTTCGTTCCTCGCAATGACGCGAAACCCAATGGCAGCGTGTCATTGCGAGGAACGAAGCAATCCAGAAATCAAATATATTTCTATATTAATTTAACAATGCCAAATTAAAAAACTGATGATTTGAAAAAACAAAAAACAGAAAATTAAATGTATTCTTGTAATTTTGCAGAAAAATAAAAAGAGTATTTTATGAAAATATACCACGGCGGCTATATGGCAATTGAAATGCCTGAAACCCGTTCTACTGAATTTGTAATTCAGTACATTGAGTATAAGCATTTTCAATGCGAAAAGAAATAAAAATGTAATCGGATTAAAAACCAAATGGCTTTTATCGTGTTAGCATTTTTTTCCGGAGAGCAAAATTACAAGAAACAGTAAAAAAAATAGTGAAACAATAACAAAAAAAGTTGTAACTTTGCTAAAAAAATATTCTGAATATGAAATACTTTAACGTAGCAGGTCCCTGCATAGAGAACGAACATTATATGCTTGATGC
>JGI24696J40584_12961452_pt1 | contig 16577 bp, 13 predicted proteins | sample TergutCo191P4_FD_40584 | JGI IMG/M metagenome (IMG submission 40584)
TCGTGGCGTTCCGTACCGATAATTGCCAAACCGCCCGCATCTTTTACCGCTTGGGTCAATTTGATGTCCGTACCGCGACCCGCCATATTCGTGGCAATGGTTACGGTGCCTGTCTGTCCCGCAAAAGCAACAATATCTGCTTCTTTTTGGTGCAATTTCGCATTCAAAACCTGGTGTTTTATTTTCCTAATGGTGAGCATACGGCTCAAAAGTTCCGAAATTTCGACCGAAGTTGTACCCACCAAAACAGGTCGTCCCGCTTCCACCAACGCGCTGATTTCGTCAATTACCGCGTTATATTTCGCTTTTTTGGTTTTATACACGCGGTCGTTCATATCTTTGCGGGTGATGGCGCGATTGGTTGGAATGACCACCACATCGAGTTTGTAAATATTCCAAAGTTCGCCCGCTTCCGTTTCGGCGGTACCGGTCATACCCGAAAGTTTGTGGTACATACGGAAATAATTTTGCAGCGTAATGGTGGCAAAAGTCTGTGTGGCAGCCTCTACCGTAACGCGCTCTTTCGCCTCAATCGCCTGGTGCAGACCGTCCGAATAACGGCGTCCTTCCATAATACGACCGGTTTGTTCGTCAACAATTTTTACTTTATTGTCAATCACAACATATTCATCATCTTTTTCAAATAAAGCATACGCCTTCAAAAGTTGGTTGATGGTGTGCACGCGCTCGGATTTCACGGCGTAACTTTGTGTCAATTCGTCTTTCAATTTTTGGCGTTCTTCTTTTGTGATGTCTGCTTTTTCGATTTCCGCCATTTCCGAGCCGATGTCGGGCAAAACAAAGAATTGCGGGTCGTCCGAACTGTCGGTGATGAGGTCGATGCCTTTGTCGGTCATTTCCACCGAATTATGTTTTTCGTCAATCACAAAAAACAGCGGGTCGGTAACAATGTGCATACGCTTGTTGTTTTCCTGCATATACAATTCTTCGGTTTTCAACATCGCGGTTTTCACGCCCTGTTCGCTCAAAAATTTAATAAGCGGTTTGTTTTTTGGCAATGCTTTGTGTGCGCGGAAAAGCAGCAATGCGCCTTCTTCGCGTTCTTTTTCGTTGTCCGATTTCAAGAGGTTTTTTGCATCTGCCAAAAGTTTGGTAGCCAATGTTTTTTGTGCCGTTACGAGGCGTTCCACCTTCGGGCGGAGTTCCTCAAAAAGTTGGTCTTCGCCTTTCGGCACAGGTCCCGAAATAATCAACGGCGTACGCGCATCGTCAATCAATACGCTATCTACCTCATCTACAATGGCATAGTTGTGTTTTCGCTGCACGAGGTCGAGGGGCGAAGTCGCCATATTGTCGCGCAGGTAGTCGAAACCAAATTCGTTGTTCGTACCAAAGGTAATATCCGCCAAATAAGCCTTCCGGCGGTCGTCCGAATTGGGTTGGTGCCTGTCGATGCAATCAACGCTCAAACCGTGAAACATATAAAGCGTTCCCATCCATTCGGAGTCACGTTTTGCCAAATAATCGTTCACCGTAACAACGTGTACGCCGTTGCCTGTCAGCGCATTAAGGAAAACCGGCAGGGTTGCCACCAAGGTTTTACCTTCGCCGGTTGCCATTTCGGCGATTTTGCCTTTGTGCAGCGCCACGCCGCCAAAAAGTTGCACATCGTAATGCACCATTTCCCACGTAATCATATTTCCGCCTGCACTCCACGAGTTGTGATAAATGGCTTTGTTGCCGTCTATCTCCACGAAATCGTGCGTGGCAGCGAGTTCGCGGTCGAAATCGGTCGCCATAACCACCACTTCTTCGTTTTCGGTAAAACGGCGTGCGGTTTCTTTCACAATGGCGAAAGCATCGGGCAGGACGGTTTCTAACGCTTCCTCGTATTTTTCGAGAATGTTTTTCTCCAACTTGTCGATTTCGTCGTAAATCACTTCGCGGTTGTCGATTTCTTCGTTTTCTATTTTGTTGCGAAGTTCGGCGATGCGCGTTTGTTCCTTTTCGGCGCTTGCCTTGATGGTTTGTTTGAGTTCCTGCGTTTTAGCACGAAGTTCATCGTTGCTCAACTTTTCGATAAATTGGTGTTGCGCTTTTATTTTGTCCACGTAGGGCATTATTTCTTTTAAGTCGCGTTGAGCCTTGTTTCCAAACAGTTTGCTCAAAAATTGGTTGATTCCCATATTGTTTTTGGTTTTTTAAAGCCCCCCAAGCCCCCCGAAGGGGGGATGTGAGGGTAGTACGATTTATTTATTTTTATTTTAATTAAAACCTTCTTTTTACCTAATTTTACCAAGAAAACTACCTCAGTAACATTGACTTATTTTCTATCCTCAACCTGATTACCTGATTTTTTTATTGGTTTTTTCATTAGGTAATCAGGTAAAATGAGATGTTATTTTGCTGTTACTTAGGTTGTTTTGTTTGTGAAATCAGGTTAAAATTAGGTTGTTTTTTGTAATTTTAATTTGCAAAAATGGAGTTATTCATAATTGTTTGCCTCTTCTCTATTGAATTTGAAATTTTTTGTGGAAAATGAATACTTGCCGGTTATTGCTTTTTGTCTTTTTTGCACCGGTGTTTTTTGCTGATAATCATATACAGGAAATGCTATTACTTCAAATTTTTGTGTTTGAATAGCATCCGGTATCTGCATTATTGAGAGCAATAATTTTGCATCAATAATTTCTCTATATGCTTCCATTTATTTTTTATTTTTTTACTCTACAAAAATACAAAATATTTTTCTAATCTATGTTTTTTTATTTCACTACCTTTTCCGCTGTGCCGTTACTATACATTATAATATAGATGCCACTTTGCGGTTCTTTTGGGAGTTTTTGACCCATAATATTGTAATAACCTACGACCTGTAGAGACGTGGTATGCCGCGTCTCTACAACTTTATATTAATTTTCTTTTTATAAACCGCGCACTTGTTTTTTGGTATTCCAATCCATCAAGTCCTCATTTCAGTTTGCCGAAATGAGCGGCAAGCGTTTTGTGGGGGCGATGTTTTATTTGTGCCAACAGATTTTCAAAATTATCTGTTGTTCTGCTGTTTATTTCTATAACCATAATCTTTTCTTTTAAAATTATTGTGCAAAAATAATAAATCTTTTTCAAAACCACTTGGTGAATGTTTTTGAAAATGATTATTTTACCATTTTTTGTCTCAAAAGTCAAAAATTCATTTCAGCATCTTTCAAAAGCGGCAACTTCAAATCTTTTTCCGAAACAATGGCTTTTTCGACAGGAATGCGCCAATCAATATCCAAAGCCGGGTCGTTGTAAAGGATACCGCCTTCGCTTTGTGGTGCATAGAAATTATCGCATTTGTACGAAAAAATTGCTGTTTCGCTCAGCACCGAAAATCCGTGTGCAAATCCTTGAGGGATGAGGAATTGCAAATGGTTTTCGTCCGAAATTTCCACGCCGTACCACTCCCCGAAAGTGGACGAATCGCGGCGCAAATCCACCGCCACATCAAACACCTTTCCAAGTACCACCGATACAAGTTTTGCCTGAGAGTGCGGATTGAGTTGATAATGCAAACCGCGAATGACGCCGTAAGACGATTTTGAGCGGTTGTTCTGCACAAATTTCGTGTTGATGCCGTTTTTAGCAAATGTTTTTTCGTTGTAACTTTCAAAAAAATAGCCACGAGCATCTTCAAATACACGGTTTTTGATAACAACTAAGTCTTGAATGGGGGTTTTTATTATTTCCATAAAGTGTTGATGATTTTTAATTTTGAAACTGCAAAAGTATTAAAAAAAGTCGATTACGACAATATTTTTTTGAATTTCGAAAAACTGTTATAAATTATTTATTTCGTGTGCCTCTTTCATCGAAATAATTGAAATTTTATCAGGGAAAACTTCATCAACAATGCATTTTTTTTGTTATTTTTGTTCCCTCTAAAAATTCAGATAATGACTTCATACAAAAAATTCACAAAAGACGCCGAAAAAATCGCGTTCGACCGCAAACACCGCGCTACGATAAAATTCAATATTTCGCGCTATGACGCTGCGGTGGCAAAAGGTCGCGTACGCTACGCCGACCGGCAACTTGCCCGCACCCGCACGGCATACATCAAACGCCAAATGCTTAACGATTGGGACAAATATCTCTTACAGTTTGAAGAAAATGCCAAACGAAACGGCATCACGGTTTTGTGGGCAAAAGACAATATAGAGGCGATTGAATATCTGACGGAAATTTTAAAGGAGAACCACGCTCGACTATTGGTCAAAAGCAAGTCTATGACCACCGAAGAAATAGAAATGAATGCTGCCGCCGAAGCCGCAGGCTGCGAGTCGGTGGAAACGGATTTAGGCGAGTTTATCGTGCAGGTTGCCGGCGAAAAGCCCTACCACATTGTTACGCCCGCAATGCACAAATCAAAAGAAGACGTTGCAAAATTGTTTAATGAAAAATTTGGTTTAAACCTCAGTAGTACGCCCGAAGAAATGACCGAATATGTGCGTCAAGCGCTGCGCAAAAAATACACATCGGCAGACATTGGCGTTACGGGCGCAAATTTCCTGATTGCCGATATTGGCGGCATTTCCGTTACCGAAAACGAGGGTAACGGTGTGATGAGTACCGCTTTTCCGAAAATACATATTGCTTTTGCGGGTATCGAAAAAATTATTCCGTCTATAAAAGATTTGGGACTTTTTCTGCCGCTTTTGGCGTGTCAGGGCACCGGACAGCAGATTACGGCATACAATACCATTTTTACCGCAGCACGTAAAGCGAATGAGGTAGATGGTCCCGAAAAAATGTATGTCATTTTACTCGATAACGGACGCACGGAATTGTATTCGGATGTAGAAAGTTACGAAGCGTTGGCGTGTATTCGTTGCGGGGCGTGCCTCAATGCTTGTCCGGTGTATAAAACCATTGGCGGTTATACCTACGCTACAACTTACAGCGGTCCTATCGGCTCGGTGATTACGCCATTTTACAAAGGTTTTCGCGAGTTTGGGCATTTGAGCGCGGCATCATCGCTGTGCGGAGCCTGTGCCGAAGTTTGCCCCGTGAAAATTCCTCTGCCCGAACTGATATTGATAAATCGCCGTAAAATGGTCGAAAAAAACCTGCGCCCAAAAGTAGAAAAATGGGCAATGAAAGGTTTTTCGCAAATTAACAAGACACGATTTTTTTATAATTTCCCCGGCATTTTTAAAAATATTGCTGCTTATCCGTTGAATTTTACGCTTTGGGGACCTTGGCGGAAAATGCCGAAGTTTGCTTCGCGATATTTGTAAACAATGCAAATCACAAGTTGAAATATTGTTGAGTTTTAGCCCGAGACCTTTAATTCATTACCATCATTTAAGCAACAAAAATAAATAACCTGTAAATATTACAAGTTATTTATTTTACCTGTCTTAAAAGTTTTGCATTAAACCCTTTCAAAGTTTCCAAAACATTGCTGCGAATGCTGATAAAATGCTCAATACCAACGGCTTTCAAATCGTCTGAACAAGCAGGCGCACCGGCAACTACGAAAATCTGTTTGCCGTTGATTGCTTTAAATGCGGCAGGTGCAAATTCAGCATATTCGTCATCGCTCGAACAAATCACGATAATATCCGCAGCGGCTTTTTGTGCAGCCTCAACGCCTTCTTCGGCGGTTTTGAAACCAAGATTGTCAATGATTTCGTAACCCGCACAGGCAAAGAAATTGCTTGAAAACTGTGCACGCGCCAAACGCATCGCCAAATTGCCGATGGTAAGCATAAATACTTTGGGACGTTTCGCCGCTTTTTCGGTGGCAAAGCGTAGATTTTCAAACTCTTCCGCTTCGCGGTCGGTGTTTAAAGTTGCGATTTCGCCTTGTTTCTCGTCGTTGCAAGCGCAGGCGCAAGGTGATTTTTGCGCTTTTTCGCCGGAAATTTCGGTGAAATTGGGAAATTGATTTGTACCAAGCAAAATTTCGCGGCGTTTCGCAACCGCCTCTTGACGCGCAATGTGTGTTGCATTCACGCTTTCCTGCACTTTTCCTGCTTTTACGGCAGCGTAAAAACCGCCTTGTTCTTCCACGTCGAGGAAAAGTTTCCAAGCCTGCTCGGCAATCGAAACCGTCAGTGTTTCAATGTAGTACGAACCCGCAGAAGGGTCAACCACTTTATCAAAATGACTTTCTTCTTTCAATAATAATTGTTGATTTCGTGCGATGCGCTCCGAAAATTCGTCGGGCTGCTGATATATGTTGTCGTAAGATTTAACTGTCAGAGAATCAACGCCTCCGAGCGTTGCACTCATCGCTTCGGTTTGCGTGCGGAGGAGATTGACATACGAATCGAAAATCGTTTTATTGTACGTTGAAGTTATCGCGTGAACGCTCATTTTTGCTGCGCAGGGACAGAATTTCAAACCGCTTTTTTGTTGACAATCGCAGTTTTTGCAGTTGCATTGCGGTTTGTACGCTTCAATGATTTTTGCCCACAAAAGACGTGCTGCGCGGAATTTGGCAATTTCCAAAAAGTAATTTCCGCCCACGCCAAAGTTAAATTTAATGCTTTTGGCAGCCGTCGCCGTATCAACGTCCGCGCCAATCAGCGTGTCTAGGTATTCCACACCCCACGCCAGCGCGTAACCGAGTTCTTGCGAAATGTACGCGCCCGCATTGTTGAGCGACACGGCATTAACAGAAACAACACGATAATTTGGCAATTCTTTGGCGGCTTCAACAGCATTTTTCAGCATTTCGGCAATAAATTCTTTGCTCAAATTTCTGCCTTTTTTCAGCATTTTGCTAATCGGGTCAATATTCACAGAGCCTTCGAGCGCGGACAAATCATAATTTTTCGACTTGAAATAATCGGTAAGCAACGCGATAAATTTCGGCGATTGTTTCACACAAAGTTTGAAATTCAATTCCACCGCACTTGCATCTATACCATTTAATAATGTAGAAATCAACTTTTCGTCAATTTCTTCCGTTTTCAGTTTGAATGCCAACGAAGTAACGCCTTTGTTTAAAATGCCGAGGGCTTTTTTGTTGGCTTCGGCGGCATCTGTTACCACGATATTTTGGCGTACAAGCCAATCGTTATCGGCTTTTGTACCGCGCACATAAGGAAACGCACCCGGTTTTCCGGCAGTCGTTTGCAAACCTTCGATGTTTTCGGCGCGGTAAAACGGATTTACCTTAAAACCTTCGTTGGTTTTCCAGACAAGTTTTTTATCAAAATCAGCCCCTTTGAGGTCGGCAGTAACTTTTTCCAGCCATTGTTCTGTTGAAACCGGAGGGAAATCGACAAACAATTTTTCTTTATTTTCTGACATAATTTCTTTATTTTGATTTTTTTATTTGTTTTAAAAATGATAATTTTTCAACGGCAAAGATAATAGATTTATCATTTATAGAAAAATTTTTATTTATTTACAATTTGTTTAAAATAATTGTTGTAATTTTGTCGCAATTCTAATGTCTCAGATTAATCTTTGCGAAAAATATTTTATGGAATTTGAGTGGGACGAAAATAAATACGAAATAAATTTGGCAAAACACGACATTGACTTTGCCGATGTAGTGGTAGTATTTGAAGATCCGAATAAAATCAATATTATTGACGACAGAAAAGATTATGGCGAACTAAGGATTCGTACTATGGCAATCGTTAGATATACGAGAGAAGAAATAGCAAAAATGCCTTCTCGAACAAATTGGGAAAAGTTAAGGAATATGACCGACGACGACATTGATTATTCGGACATATCGCCAACCACAGATGAAATGTTTGCGCGGGCAACTCGCGGGAATGTAAAACCGGAAATGCCTGAGAAACTGACGCTTTATGTATTGCCGTCACTTTTGTCGGATTATCGCAGTCGTATAGGAAAGAATTGGCGCACTCACTTGTCCAACAACGTAGAAATGTGGTTGCGGCAAAGTCAAACAGTGGCGGCATTGTAGAATCGTATTTTTACAAAAATTATAAATTTTAACACTTACAATAAAATTTTATGCAGATTTTTACGTTAATAAAATAAAATTTTATCAAAAGTAAATGTCATTTAGATTGATTATTAAACGTATATTATTCATATTCACGGTTTTGGTGTTATCTGTGCCGGTTATGGCGCAGTACCGTTCTATCGACCAATACCGTTTCGAGGCGGGTATTACGGGCGGCAGTTCGTTTTACATCGGCGATGCTAATTATGTGCGACCGTTTCATCGTGCAGAAATTGCGTTCGGCGCTTTGGCTCGTTACAATATTTCGCCGCGATATACGCTGAAAGCCGCCGTCACACGTGCATCTGTGGGGGGCGACACACGCGATTTCAAGAACAAACTCCCGCTGGACAAACAAGTGAGTTTTCATCATTCGTTTTGGGATTTGGGACTGAGTCTCGAATTTAATTTTATGGATTATGGTTTGCCGCCATACGCACACGGTTACCGCTGGTTTTCGCCATATATTTTCTTGGGCGGGGGGCTGACGAGTTTCAAAGATGAGTACGACAATGCGCGAATGGAATTCAATATTCCTTGGGGCGTGGGCGTGAAAATGAAATTTGCCAACAGGTTTAATTGCGGCATAGAATGGTCGGTTTCATCGCTTTTTTCCGATAGTTTTGACTCTGAGGAATTAGACAATCCGTATCAATTTAAAGATATTAGCGGTTACAAAAACAATGATAAATATTCCATTGCCAAAATGTTTTTGTCGATAGATTTGTTTAAAAGAAAACATTGTAAGTATTAAATTAGTTTAAAAAGTTCATAAAAAATGAACTCAAAAGAAAAAATAGATTTCGATAGAATACCGCGCCACGTTGCCATTATTATGGACGGCAACGGCAGGTGGGCGAAAGAGCGGGGCAAAAGTCGCGCATTTGGGCATAGCGAGGGTGCGGTGTCGCTTAATGATGTTACCGAAGCCGCTGCCGAAATCGGTGTGCAATACCTGACGGTTTATGCGTTTTCGACCGAAAATTGGAACCGCCCGCCCGAAGAAGTCAGCGCGTTGATGTCGCTCTTGGTGCAATCCATTGAAGACAAGACAAAAACGCTGTTGGACAATAATATACGTCTTTTGGCAATTGGCGATTTGAGCCGTTTGCCGCAAGAAGCCGCCGAGCGATTGCAACGCTGCATCGACGAAACGGCGCAGGGTTCGCGTATGAGTTTGGTCTTGGCATTGAGTTATTCCTCGCAATGGGAAATTTTGAATGCCGTTAAAAATATTGCCCGCGAGGCGAAAGAAAATAAAATTTCTATTGAAAACATTGACGAAACATTGTTTTCTAACTATTTGACAACGAAAGACATACCAAATCCGGATTTGTTGATTCGCACAAGCGGTGAAGTTCGCATCAGTAATTTTTTGCTTTGGCAATTGGCATATTCGGAGTTGTATTTTACGGAAACTTTGTGGCCCGATTTTCGCAAAGAGGAGTTTTATAAAGCCATTGCCGATTATCAGAATCGTGAACGAAGGTTTGGGAAAACAAGCGAACAGATTTTAAATTAAAAACTATGAATACCAAAGAATTATCTCGAAATAATATGTCTGTTTTTGAACAAATAAAACAATTTGACGAAAATGGAAACGAATATTGGACGGCACGGCAATTGGCAAAAGTGCTGGAATATTCGGAATACAGACATTTTACACCTGCGGTAAACAGGGCAAAAGAAGCATGTGAAAATAGTGGACAAAATCTATCCGATCATTTCGAGGATGTCCTCGAAATGATAAATTTAGCAAAAACGGCTCAACGTCAGGTAGATAGCGTAAAACTTTCGCGTTATGCCTGCTATCTGATTGTTCAAAATGCAGACCCAAGCAAAGAAGTTGTGGCGCAGGGACAGACCTATTTTGCGGTACAAACACGTATTCGGGAAATTCAGCAAATGGAAGAATACAATCAATTGACTTCGGAAGAAGAAAAACGATTGTTTTTGAGAAGCCAACTGAGCCAACAGAACCTGTATTTGGCTTCGACTGCCAAAAATGCAGGTGTGATTGAACCGATAGACTATGCCATTTTTCAAAATCACGGCTATATGGGTTTGTACAACGGATTGGATGCCAAAGCGATACACAAACGGAAAGGCTTAAAGAAAAATGAACAAATACTTGATTTTATGGGCAGTACGGAATTAGCCGCCAATCTTTTCCGAACCACACAAGCCGAAGATAAATTGCGCAAAGACAACATCAAAGGAAAAGAAGCGGCAAACAAAACGCATTATGAAGTTGGCAGAAAAGTACGGAAAACAATTAAAGAACTTGGCGGAACAATGCCCGAAAATTTACCGACATCGGAAAATATTAAAAAAGTACAGAAGAAATTAAACAGTTATTTTAAGAATTAAGAATTAAAAATTAAGAATTATATATAATGTACAAAAAACTCTTTTTATTCACAATAACCCTGTTTTTTTGCGGAACAATTTTCGCACAGGAAAACGACAGTATTGTTGGCGAAATACCCGAAATTTCGTATTTATCGGCTCCGGTAGAATACGAAATAGCAGGCATTACCACCAGCGGCGCCACCAACTACGAAGATTTTATCCTGATTGGATTTTCGGGTTTGGAAGTCGGACAAAAAATAAAAGTGCCGGGAGAAGCCATCACCAATGCCATCAAAAAGTTTTGGAAACAAGGTTTTTTCTCCGATGTCAATATCACGGCGACAAAGATTGTTGACGACAAAATTTGGTTGAACATCGCCCTGCAACAACGTCCACGCATCTCGGAAATTAAATTTTCGGGAATGAAAAAATCCGAACGCGAAGATATTTCTGCCAAAATCAGCATCTCAAAAGGCAGCCAACTGACGCCAAATTTAATCAACCGGACAAAAGAAATTATAAAAAAATTCTATGAAGACAAAGGTTTTTTGAATGCACAAGTAACTCTTATTCAGAGAGATGACCCCGCAAGCAAAGCCAATGTCATTGTTGATATTTCGGTGGTTAAAAACAAAAAAGTGAAAGTTGCCAAAATCCTGGTTGATGGCAACAAGGCAATATCCGACCGCAAAGCAGATTGGGTAATGAAAAAAACCAATCAAAAAGGGCGTATAATGAATATTTTTAAATCGAAAAAATTTATTCAAGAAAATTTCGATGAAGATAAAATCACGCTTATCGACAAATACAACGAACTTGGCTATCGCGATGCCGTGCTCGTGAGAGACAGCGTATTCCCGAAAAACCATAAACGGGTAATTGTTCATTTGGAAGTAAGCGAAGGTAAAAAATACTATTTCCGGAATATTTCGTGGCTCGGCAACACCATTTATCCTACCACGCTTTTGCAACAGTCGCTACGCATCAAAAAAGGCGACGTGTATAACACCAAAAAACTGAACGGTCGCCTGAGCACCGACGAAGACGCTGTGGGAAACATTTATATGGATAACGGCTACCTGTTTTTCCACGTTGACCCTGTCGAAGTGAATATTGTGGGCGACAGTATTGATGTGGTAATGCAAATTTATGAAGGACCGCAAGCCACTATTAATAATGTAACGATTACAGGCAACACGCGCGTGTACGAAAACGTTGTGCGCCGCGAATTGCGTACCAAACCCGGACAATTGTTCAGCAAAACCGACCTGCAACGTACCCTGCGCGAAATTGCCCAAATGGGACATTTCGACCCCGAAAAATTGCAGCCCGACATTGTGCCAAATCCGGAAAATGGTACCGTAGATATAGGTTATCCGCTCGAAGCAAAAGGCAGCGACCAAGTGGAACTGTCGGCAGGCTGGGGTTCTACAGGCGTTATTTTCAGCGGAGCGTTGAAATTTACCAACTTCTCGATGCAAAACCTTTTCCGCCCCAGTACTTACCGCATTGTGCCGCAGGGCGACGGACAAACGTTTGCCATTCGCGGACAAACAAACGGCAAGTATTATTATTCCGGCGGCGTATCGTTTATGGAGCCCTGGCTCGGCGGAAAACGACCAACTTCGCTTACGCTTTCGGCTAATTATTCCAAGCAAACGGGAATGAGTAAGCGCTACTACAATAATTCGCTATACAATTATCAAATGACACAAATATATGGAGATGACAGTTATCTTTCTTCGGATATGTTTGATGACAGTAGATATTTGAAAGTCATCAGTTTGGCAGGAGGAATCGGCACACGCCTCACTTTTCCCGATGACTATTTTACGCTCTACAGCGAGTTGTCGTATATGCAATACCATTTCAAAGAATGGACATTTTTACCGGAATATCCCAATGGCAGAGCAAATAACTTAAGTTTGAATGTTACGCTTGGCAGAAATTCGATTGATAACCCATATTATACGACAAATGGTTCGTCTTTTTCTTTGTCGGTACAAGCCACATTGCCATATTCATTATTTAATGGTGTAGATTACTCCGACCCAAATGTTACGCCGGAACAACTCTACGAATGGATAGAATACCACAAATGGAAATTCAAAGCCAAAACATTTACACCGCTTACGCGCAACGAAAAACTTGTGTTTATGACACGCGCCGAATTTGGATATTTGGGTTATTACAACAAAGACAAACGCTCGCCATTTGAAACATTTTATATGGGTGGCGACGGTATGAGTATGGGGACATATTACCAGGAAACAGTCGGTTTGCGCGGTTATTCAAATGGTTCAGTATTCGACTCGCCGGGGCATTCCGGCAGTAATAACTTATATGCAAAATTAGGATTTGAACTCCGCTATCCATTAATGACCGGTATGACAACTATTTATGCACTTACATTTATGGACGCAGGTAATGCCTGGTATAGCGGAAAAGATTTTAATCCATTTAAATTAAAACGTTCTGCCGGTGTTGGTTTGCGTATTTTCTTGCCTATGATTGGACTGATGGGTATAGATTGGGGATATGGATTTGATGATGTCTGGAATTGGAATAGTGTGAAGCAAAAATATGAACTTCAAAAATCGGGCAGTCAATTTCATTTTGTCTTAGGACACGAGTTTTAAAAAAAACTGAATGCAAAAAAAACAGGATATTTCTATATGAAGTATCCTGTTTTTTTATAATGGTTGTTTAGGAAAAAAGTCTGTGATATTGCAGTTTAAGAATTTTGCTGCTTCGTTTAAATGATTGAGATTGTATTTTGTTGGAAATTTTGGACTTTCTGCTTGCCCTATAAAACCTTTTGTAACACCAATACCATAAGCCAATAAGTCTTGAGAAACCTTTTGCTCACGCCTTATTCGCCTGACTTGTTCTATTACATAATTTTCTATTGGAGTCTTCATTTTAAAAGGTTCTACCGGAAATTGTGTGGAAAATTGTTCTTTTTTATTCCCGTTAGGGAATATCGCTCGGTAGAAAAATGTCTTTTGCATTTTTCACACAAAATCCTGTAATTCCAACAAACTATAAACAATTCAACTTTAGTCACACGAAACATTGCTATATTCCTGAAATATTATTCAATACAAAAATCCAAACAACCAGAGCGGAATTTTATTTTTTTCTCCAATTTCAATTTTATGCAGGGCATAATAAATATCGGGGTTGTTTTCCGGATTTTCTCCTATTTTAAATTGCAATGCCGGATTTTTATCAAGCATAAAATCGGCATCAACCGAAAGTGGCGAGTTAATTTTGTGTCGTGTGTGCACCACATTGTAAAAGAAGGTTTTACACACATCTTTGCTCTCGATGTTGGGCGAAACGGCATACATCAGGTTTGTGTTGTGCATATAAATTTTGTCCGGCTTTTTCGGAAAATCCTCATTTTGCGGATACAACAAATTGAATAACCGCGCATTTTTTAAATATTTAATATAGTTCATCACGGTAGCGCGCGAAGTATCAATTTCTTTGCTGTATTGACTCACATTGGGCGTACACGGCGTTTTTAATGCCAAGAGATAGAGCAACTTACGGATTTTCGACAAATATTTTATGTCTATTTGTTTGATTAACAAAATATCTACTTCGAGCATCATATTCATTGTTTTCAGCAGGTTTTCCGAATAATTGCGGTTTTCCAAATAAAACGGATAAAAACCGTGATGCAAATAATCCTGAAAATATGCCAGGGGCTTCAATTGCGTACAAATATTTTCGGCAATTGCTATGTGGTTTTCCAAAATTTCGGACAATGTATATGTCTGTAAATCAATGTCTGCCTGAATATTCAAAAACTCGCGGAACGAAAAACCACGCAGATGATATACCTTAATAATATCGCACAAATCATCATTTTCGTCGTGCAAACGCATTACGGACGAAGCGGTAAATACAATTTTCAGTTCGGGAAAACGCTCATAGCACATTCGCAGTTCTTTTGACCAATTTTCATACTTAAATGCCTGGTCAATCAGCAATGTTTTTCCGCCGTGTTTGTAAAATTCATCGGCAAAATCAACCAAAGTACGCTTGGTAAAATAAAAATGATTAAAATTGATGTACAAACACGAGCGGTCGGCGCCAAATTTTTCTTTGGCATATTGCAACAAAAAAGTTGTTTTTCCTACTCCACGACTTCCTTTAATGCCAATGAGGCGGTCGTTCCAGTCAATTTCGTCCATCAACAGACGGCGCATACCATTGTTGAGATGTTCTATCAAGTATTTATGTGTTCTGTAAAATGCTTCCACCGCTCAGATGTTTTTATTTTAGACGACAAAATTACAAAATCTTATTTATTTTGCAATATCAGAGATTACAAATTATAATTTATTTCAACCCGTGATTCGCATAACTTATTTTTGAACGCAGATGACGCGGATTTTTACGGATTCTTATATTGCTGATAATTAGGCGCAGGGAAGTTTTTCTCAATTTTATTTGTATAAATCAATGTTATTTCCGTAATTTGCATTTTTTAAAAAATACTTGTATGATACAAAGAATACAAAGCCTTTATTTACTGATAGTTGCCGTGCTGGCGGCATTGATGTACTTTTTCGTTTTTCTGACTATCCAAAGTCCTGACCTTTTATGGTTCAACAAACCGGTTGTTACGGCTGCATTTTGCCTGATGATTACGCTGGCAAGCATTTTTATGTACAAAAAAAGAAAAATGCAGATAAAATTCTGTTATATTAATATTATTTTCTTTTTGCTGGTATATGCCGAAATTTTTATTGGCGCTATAATGACAATAGATTTTGATATGACTAAAATAAAATATCATTTTGGAATCGCTTCGATAATACCGCCTGTCTGTGTCATTTTCATACTTTTAGCCATTCGGGCAATAAAAAAAGACGAGAATTTAGTGAAATCGTTAGATAGAATCAGATAGTATTTTAATTAATTCAATTTTTAAGCCTTTCATTAATTTGTTTTTTTTACATTTGCAATTTAAAATAAACCAAATCTATAAATATCTATGAAAAAAATTTATAAAATGTTATTTGCTTTGTCTGCATCAGCATGCAGCATTGTTGTTTCTGCGCAAATAAGCGTAAGTCAGCCATTGTTAAAATTAGAATCCGATTTGGCGGCGAAAAATTGGCAATCTGAAGCCTATCCCATTGGCAATGGCTATATGGGCGCCATGATTTTTGGTGACGTTGCATCAGATTTAATCCAAGTGAACGAAAAAACCCTTTGGTCGGGCGGACCGGGCAAAAATTCGAATTATAACGGCGGACATAAGCGTACAGCACAACAAAACAAAGAAACTTTGCAAACTCTCCGCCAATCCTTGCAGGATAAAATGACAGCATTTTCGGCAAATCATTTTGCGTATATTGATGGCAACGGAAAGATAATTACCAAAGATTATACCGAAGGAACCGTAAAAGCAGAGGCAGACAAGGACGAAACCCGGAAAGAGATAGACTGCCTCAATAACCTGAAAGGTGATAAATCTGATTTCGGTTCCTTTCAAACGCTTGGCAATATATCTATTGTTGACCCTAACGCTACGGATTTTGTTGTCGCCTTCGAAAGTGATGCCGGCAATTCGACAAATCCGAGCCAAGATATAGATAAACTTTTTGATGGAAATATTTCTACAAAATGGTTTTCCGAAGATTTTAAAAAATTCCCCTGCCATGTGTCATGGGGATACGGAAATAAAAAAACTGTTGACTCGTACAGCCTTGTAGCGGGCGAAGATGTACCAAACCGCGACCCAAAAGCATGGAAATTGTATGGCTCCAACACTTCTTTGACAGAAGGTTTTGTGGAAATCAACTCACAAAGCGGTCAAACTTTTTCGGAACGCCGTCAAAAACGCACTTTTACATTAGCAACTCCTGTCAGTTACAAATATTATAAAATAGAAATTCTTGAAACTGCCGGCAATGAGAAACCGCAATTATGCGAAATTATTTTGAATAATTCTGCCGAAACATCTGTTGATAAATATACCAATTATAAAAGAACGCTCGATATAGACAAAGCCATTGCCACTGTGAGTTATACAGAAGATGGCGTTAATTACTCCCGCGAATATTTTATGAGTTATCCGAAAAATATAATGGTAATGCGCCTCACAGCAAGCGAAGCGGGGAAATTGAACCGCATATTTCAAATTTCAACACCACAACCAAATGTGAACATTACCGCCGCAGGCAATGTCATTACTATGACAGGCTATCCTTCCGACCATAAATCGACAAACAACAAACAAATATTTGCACAGCAAGTAAAA
>JGI24696J40584_12961451_pt1 | contig 16534 bp, 14 predicted proteins | sample TergutCo191P4_FD_40584 | JGI IMG/M metagenome (IMG submission 40584)
TTTGGATGAACCCACCAACCACTTGGATATTGATATGATTGAATGGTTGGAAGAATATCTATCTACTTCAAACACAACATTATTGATGGTTACACACGACCGCTATTTTTTAGACCAGGTGTGTAATAATATTATTGAATTGGATAATCAAAAACTGTATCAATATAAAGGCAAGTATGATTATTATTTAGAGAAAAAAGCGGAACGCATGGCTAACGAAAGTGCAGAATTGGAGAAAATAAAGCAGTTGTACTACAAAGAGTTGGAGTGGGTGCACACCTCTCCTTCTGCGCGCACCACCAAAGCCAAAGCGCGTATCAACGCATTTGAGGATTTGAAAGAAAACGCCACGCGCAGAGTGGAGAAACAAGCCGACGGCTTCCATGTACGTACGGAACGACTTGGAAATAAAATATTGGAAATTAACAATATAGATTTTTCCTATCCTGACAAACTGATATTGGATGATTTTTCCTACACTTTTAAAAAAGGTGAAAAGTGCGGCATCGTGGGCAAGAACGGTACAGGGAAAACAACATTGTTGAAATTGTTGGTGAATGAAATCTTGCCCGACGCAGGAAGAATTGTGCCCGGACAAACCATTCAGTTTGGCTACTTTGCGCAAGATGGACTCCCCGTGAAAGGCAACAAACGTGTGATTGACATTGTAAAAGAACACGCCGAAGTGATTCGTTTGGAAAATGGCAACTATGTGGGCGCTTCGCAATTCCTGAACTATTTTGGATTCAAATATGAACAGCAATATACCTATTACGAAGATTTGAGCGGCGGCGAAAAACGAAAACTGAGCCTCCTCATTACACTCTTAAAAAATCCTAATTTTCTCATCCTTGATGAACCTACCAACGATTTTGATATAGACACACTCAACCTGCTGGAAGATTTTCTAACGCATTATCAGGGATGTATTTTGGTAGTGTCGCACGACCGCTGGTTTATGAACAAATTGGTGGATCATCTTTTTGTGTTTGAAGGAAATGGAAAAGTGAAGGACTTCTATGGAAACTATACGGAATATAGGGTGGAGAAGCAGAAAGCGGAACGCCGAAAGCACGAAACCACGAAAGCGCGAAAGGACGAAGCATCTCTCACCTCTCCTTCCTCACCTCTCACCTCTCATTCCTCACCTCTCACCTGGAAAGAACGTAAAGAGTTGGAACTGTTAGAGGTAGAGATTCCAAAGTTGGAAAGGGAGAAAGAAACATTATTGCAGAAAATGAATAGTGGAGTGGGTGCGGCGCAGGAACTCAATGAGTGGAGCGTTGCCTACCAGCAGTTTTCGGAGGAGATTGATGAGAAGACCATGCGGTGGTTGGAGTTGAGTGAAAGAAGCTAATTTTTATTTTACTTTTCTGTTATTTTTGCCCCCCTATTTAAAAAAACAGTTAACCGATGGAAATTTCTACAAAGTACGACCCCAAAGAGATTGAAAACAAGTGGTATAAATTTTGGGAAGAGCATCAATTCTTTGCCTCTACGCCAGATGAACGCGAACCTTACACTATAGTGATCCCGCCGCCTAACGTTACGGGGGTGTTGCACATGGGACACATGCTGAACAATACAATACAGGATGTGTTGGTGCGCAGGGCGCGCATGCAGGGCAAAAACGCCTGCTGGGTGCCGGGTACTGATCATGCAAGCATTGCCACTGAGGCAAAGGTAGTTGCTAAACTCGCGGCTGAGGGCATCAACAAGTCAGACCTTACACGTGAGGAATTTCTCAAACATGCTTGGGAATGGACGCACAAACACGGCGGCATTATCCTTGAACAACTCAAAAAACTTGGCGCTTCCTGCGATTGGAACAGAACCTGTTTCACGATGGACGAAAAACGTTCTCAAAGCGTTATCAAAGTTTTTTGTGATTTGTATGAAAAAGGGTTAATTTATCGCGGTGTGCGAATGGTAAACTGGGATCCCAAAGCATTAACCGCACTTTCTGACGAAGAGGTTAATCACAAGGAACAACAAGGCAAATTGTATTATTTGAAATATAAAATTGTGGGAGAAAACGGTTTTGCCATCGTTGCTACCACCCGTCCCGAAACCATTTTTGGTGATACGGCAATGTGCATTAATCCCAACAATCCTAAAACGGCGCATTTGAAAGGAAAACGGGTGCTTGTTCCGATCATCAACCGCGAAATTCCTGTGATTGAAGACGAATATGTAGATATGGAATTTGGTACGGGATGCCTCAAAGTTACACCTGCGCATGACATCAACGACTATATGCTGGGCGAAAAATATCATCTTCTATCCATCGATATTTTCAACGATAACGGCACGTTGAACGACAACGGCGCCATGTACGCCGGAATGGACAGGTTTGATTGCCGTAAAAAAATTGAAAAAGATTTGGAGGCAGCAGAGCTTTTGGAAAAAATTGAACCCTACACCAACAAAGTGGGCTTTTCGGAACGTACTGATGTGCCTATTGAGCCGAAACTTTCAATGCAGTGGTTCTTGAAAATGGAAGATTTGGCAAAACCTGCCATTGATGCCGTTGAGAATGATACCATTAAATTCTACCCTGAAAAACTTAAAAACACCTACCGTCATTGGATGGAAAACATTAAAGACTGGTGCATTAGCCGCCAACTTTGGTGGGGACATCAAATACCGGCGTGGTATTTGCCGCAGGGCGGTTTTGTAGTTGCACAAACCAAAGAAGAAGCCTACAAAAAAGCATTGTCAATGGTCAATTATTCATTGTCAATTGAAGATTTGCGGCAGGACGAGGATTGCCTCGACACGTGGTTCTCGTCGTGGCTGTGGCCCATATCGGTATTCGACGGCATAAATAATCCTGACAATAAAGATATTAAATACTATTACCCTACCAATGATTTGGTAACTGCACCCGAAATTATTTTCTTTTGGGTGGCGCGCATGATTATGTCGGGTTACGAGTATCGCGGAAAAGAATGTTTTAAGAATGTGTATTTTACGGGTATTGTACGCGATAAAATCGGACGGAAAATGAGTAAATCGCTCGGCAATTCCCCTGATCCAATAGAGTTGATGAACAAATACGGCGCAGACGGCGTGCGAATGGGCATGTTGCTTTCTTCGCCTGCTGGAAATGACCTCCCTTTCGACGAAGCCCTTTGCGAACAGGGTCGGAATTTTAACAATAAGATTTGGAATGCGTTACGACTTGTAAAAGGTTGGGAAATAGACAAATCTGATAAAATGTCAGAATCAGATTTTCTTGCTATAAAATGCTTTGGCACTCTATTACAAAAAACCAAAATTGAAGTTGAAGATTTGTTGTCAAAATACAGATTATCAGATGCATTGATGTTAATTTACAAATTATTTTGGGACGATTTTTGTGCGTGGTATTTGGAAATAATAAAACCTGAATTTGGTAAACCTGTATTTGTGTCAACTTACAAGATGACACTTCTTGCATTTATGGAATTATTAAAATTATTACACCCATTTATGCCCTTTATTACCGAAGAACTTTATAAAGAACTATCAGAATTATTAAAGTCATTACACGAGTGTGTACCAACTATTCCTGAAGAATCTTATCAATGCCAAAGCATAATGTTCTCAAAAACTAAATTTAAAACTGTTGAAAACCAAGATATTATTATTTCTGATTTTGAAAAAATTAAGGAAGTAATCACAAACATTCGAAATGTTCGCGCTTCAAAAAATATTTCGCCAAAAGAAAGCATTATTCTTTATGTAAAAGGTGAATATAATAAATATTATGATGAGGTAATAAAGAAATTGGGCAATGTTTCGGAGATAAAAATTACGGACGAAAAACCTTCAAATACAATCTCTTATTTAGTTGGCACAACCGAATTTTCTGTGCCTGTATCCATCAATGTTGAAGAAGAAATTGCCAAATTGGAAGCCGAGCTGAATTATCAGGAAGGTTTTTTGAAATCGGTGCTAAACAAACTGTCGAACGAAAAATTTGTGGCAGGTGCACCGGAGCAAGTAGTTGCCGCTGAGCGCAAAAAACAAGCCGACGCGGAAACCAAGATTGCAATGCTGAAGGGGCAGATTACGGAGTTGAGATAATGGACATTTGTGTGGAAAAAATCAAAGAAACTACTGAAATGTATTGACAAAAATCTAAATAACTTGCTGAAACTGAAAGCGGTATTTCGGGCAACCCCTCGCCACAATGTATCACGTTTTTTTTAATTTCACCCTGCCCTATCTGCTACTTCTATGTTTTGAGGATGCCATTTATTGATTTCTATATATGAGTTTTTAAACCATAATAAAAAAACTCTATTTTTGTGCCTGATTTTTTAAATTATTATTTTTTAAAGTCTTAAATCTTTAAATTTTAATTTTTTAACTCTTAAAATATAATATTCTATGCTCCAAACCTTCATAAATCACCCCGTTCTCTCTACAGTAATTTCTATTGTTATTGTGATTATGGGTTTGGTGGGGCTTACTTCTTTGCCCATTCAACAATTTCAGGATATTGCGCCGCCCACCGTTGAGGTTTCTGCAAGCTATCCGGGCGCTAATGCCGATGTGGTGCTCAACTCTATTATCGCACCTTTGGAAGAGAAAATTAACGGCGTAGAGGGAAAGACCTACATGGTTTCTTCTGCTAACAACGATGGTAGCGCCACCATTCAGGTGTTTTTTTCGTTGGCTACCGATCCCGACATGGCTGCAGTGAATGTTCTAAACCGCAGCGATAACCCCATTCACAATGAAACATTTATTCAAAACTATGCACGTATCTACATCGTAAATGTGCCACAGTATGAGATGGTTACCCTAAAAACCGTTTATGGCTCCGACCTGATTAAGCGATACAATATGTTTCCCTGCACGACAATCAATATTACGCCACAGGAGGGGTACAGCACCTGTCAAGCAATGAATGCCGCAGCAATTGCAGCGCAAGAGTTGCCTACAGGGTTTACCTATGAATATTCAGGAATGACACGCGACGAACTTAAGTCGGGTGGACAACAAATGTTTGTATTTGCCTTGAGCTTTATGTTGGTATTTTTCATTTTAGCAGCATTAATGGAAAGCGGTGCAGGGGCGGCTGAAAATATCTCCATTGGCATCTCTGCCGCTGGTGGTTTTCTCATTTCAACTATTTTAGGATTGTTGTTTGTACCTGTTTCCTTTGTGATATTTAAAGGTTTGCAAGAAAGAATTTCAAAAAAATAGATGAATAATATGAAACGTTTTGTTATTTCAGGAGGCGGCACCGGTGGGCACATTTTCCCCGCATTAGCTATTGCCCACCAATTAAAAAAAGAGATTTCCGAGGCAGAAATTCTGTTTATTGGCGCAAACGGAAAGATGGAGATGACCCGTGTGCCGGAAGCAGGCTTTAATATTGTAGGTCTGGATGTCTTCGGCATCCGCAGAGATATGTCGTGGAGTGGCATCAAAAGCAATGTTAAACTTCCGTTTGTGTTGCTAAAAACAATGCGTAAAGCCCGGCAAACGATGCTCAAATTCAAACCTGATGTTGTGATTGGCGTGGGAGGCTACGCTAGCGGTCCGGCGTTGCGTGCGGCGCAGGCATTGAAGATACCGACTGTCATTCAAGAACAAAATTCCTATCCGGGAAAAACAAACAAATGGCTCTCTGAAAAAGTAGCAAAAATTTGTGTGGCATACAATGGCTTGGAACGCTTCTTTCCTAAAAATAAAATAGTGAAAACGGGAAATCCTGTGCGCTCCGAAATCATTAACTTCAAACCCAAATTAGAAGAAGCATTCTCGTTCTTTAAACTTGATAAAAATAAAAAAACAGTTTTAATCATTGGCGGAAGTCAGGGCGCAAGAACAATCAATCAGGCTGTTTTAACATATATTAATGAGTTTAAAAAAATAGATTGCCAATTTTTATGGCAAACAGGCGAACTGTTTTACCATGCCAACGAGGCGCAAATATCTGATTTAATGTCGCAAAATATAAAAATTTTCCCTTTTATCAAGCGTATGGATTTGGCATACAGTGTAGCCGACTTTATTGTTTCTCGCGCCGGTGCGCTTGCCATTGCTGAACTTGCCATTGTGGGGCTTCCCACCATACTCGTTCCGCTACCTACCGCCGCAGAAGACCACCAAACTGCCAATGCCCGCCAACTTTCAGATGCGGGCGCCGCCATTCTGCTACCCGATAAAGAAGTGAAGGAAAAATTGTATGAAACGCTGCTCCTGTTGATGAACGAACCTGAAAAATCGGAGACAATGGCACAAAAAATAAAACAGTTTGCGCAACCAGAGGCAATACTTGAGATTGTGAGGGTGATATTGGGGGAAATTAGGAATTAAAAATTAGAAATTAGAAATTAATCATTAAAACCATAAAAGTATGAAACGTATCATTATGACCTTATTATGTATTGTAATGCTTGCATGCATTGCCACTTCATGTTACACCGCTCACAAATGCCCTGCCTACGGCTATACTCCTGAAGCAGAGACTGATACTGAGCTTGTATCTCAAACAATTAACAATTAACAATTAAAATTACACCCATACACCCATACCTCTATGATAAAATACGCCGACATTATCGCCGCCCAACAAGGCATGCGCGATACGATTAAGAGCACCCCTTTGATGTCAACAAAAACATTTTCGAAGTTGGCAGGGACTAACATTTTGATGAAGTTAGAGAACTTGCAAACTACCGGTTCCTTCAAAGTGCGGGGCGCTTTTAACAAAATTTCACACTTGACGGAAGAGGAGAGAGCACGTCCGGTAGTAGCGGCTTCTGCCGGCAACCATGCGCAGGGTGTTGCGTTTTCCGCTACCAAGTTGGGATTAAAAAGCACCATTTTCATGCCCACCTTTACGCCGCCCACAAAAGCTAATGCCACGCGTGCTTACGGAGCCGATGTCATTTTTGCAGGTGATTCGTTTGATGATGCTTACTCCGCCTCGCAAGAGTACTGCAAAACGCACAATGCTACTTATATTCATCCTTTTAACGATCCTGAAATTATTGCAGGACAGGGAACGGTGGGGTTGGAAATCTTCATGCAATGTCCTGATGTAGATACCGTTCTTGTTCCTATCGGTGGCGGCGGATTGATTAGCGGAATTGCCATTGCCATGAAAGAGATGAAGCCTTCCATTAGAATTATTGGCGTTGAAGCCGAAAACACTGCTTCCATGTTAGCATCTCATGAAAAAGGAGAAATTATCACCCTCGCTTCTGCAATTTCCATCGCCGACGGGATTGCCGTGAAACGACCGGGTGATTTAACATTTAAAATCATTGAAGAATATGTGGATGAACTGATTACAGTGAGCGACGACGAAATTGCCCATGCCGCCTATTTGATGCTGCAACGTGGAAAGTTGCTCGTTGAGCCTTCGGGCGCCGCTGCACTCGCTGCCGCCATAACGCGCAAAACGCAGTTGGGAGACCATGTTGTCCCCGTGATTAGCGGCGGAAACGTGAATATGAGCCTGCTGCAGCAAATCATTGATCAAGGAATGTATCTGGAAGGACTTCGCACCACCATTCGAGTGGTTGTTCCGGACCAAGCCGGAGAACTGCAAAATATAATAGCCGTTTTTGAAAAATTTAAAGCCAACATTCAAGATATTGTTCACGAACGCTCAATTACTTCTGTACCCGTGGGACATGTTATGGTTTTAGTTACAGTTAACTTGCAACAAAAAAAACAATTGGAGATGATTAAAGAAGATATAGAAAAAAGAGGGGTAACTTGTAAAGTGATTCATTAAGGCAGAAAGATGTCTATTTTTTATATTTTCGCCATCATTTATAGAATAATATCACTAAATTATGTCAAAAATCAGATTAGCCATAGCAGGTTATGGCAACGTGGGACGTGGCGTAGAATATGCCATAAGTCAAAATGAAGATATGGAGCTTGTGGCGATTTTCACGCGCAGAGACCCCAACACGATAAAAACAGCCTTCGCCGGAGTTAAAGTTAATAAGATAGAAGAGGCTGAAAAGCACATCCATGCTATTGATGTGATGATGCTCTGTGGAGGTTCTGCCACCGATTTAATGGAACAGGCGCCTTATTTTGCATCTCTATATAATTGCATAGACAGTTTCGATAATCATGCGAAAATTCCTGAATATTTTAAAATGGTGGATGAAGCCGCCCGAAAATCGAAGAAAATCAGCATTATCTCTACGGGTTGGGATCCGGGCTTGTTTTCCCTCATGCGCGTGTTGGGCATGGCGTGCCTGCCCAAAGGCTGCGACTATACTTTTTGGGGCAGAGGCGTCAGTCAGGGGCACTCTGATGCCATACGGCGCATAAAAGGCGTGAAATTTGCCGCACAATACACCATTCCCATTGAGAGCGCAGTTGCCGCCGTGCGAAGCTGCTCCAACCCAACACTGTCCCCCCGTCAAAAGCATCTCCGCGACTGCTTTGTTGTGGCTGAAGCCAACGCAGATTTGGACTACATTGAGCAGACTATCAAAACAATGCCCAACTACTTTAGCGATTACGATACTTTCGTTCATTTTATATCGGAAGAGCAGTTTAACGCAGGACATCAGCAAATGCCACACGGCGGCTTTGTTTTTCGCACAGGAACCACCGGAAAAGAGGAGCACCAACAGCGCATAGAGTTCTCTCTGCAATTAGACAGCAATCCAGAATTTACTGCAAATGTGATGGTTGCCTACGCCCGCGCTGCCCACCGCTTATCCTTAGAAGGAGAAACCGGCGCAAGAACAGTATTTGATATTCCTATGGGAATGCTAGTAGCAACTGATATGGAAGAACTTCGAGCAAAGAGTTTATAAATTGTCAACTCGTCCCGGGTAAACCTTCACCGCTTCTGCCAGACATTCCATTGCGCCTTGCAAATCATTCACATTTAGTACGTAACTAATGCGTACTTCGTTTTTCACTGGGGCAGGGTAGGAATAGAAGCCGGTGGCAGGCGCCAACATAACGGTTTTACCGTTGAGGTTGAACGATTCTAACAGCCATTGACAGAACTTGTCGGCATCGTCAATGGGAAGGCTGGCAACGGCGTAGAAAGCGCCTTTAGGGTTGGGACAGAAGCAACCGGGCATCTTGTTGATAGCTTCCACAACGCAATTCCGACGGGCTACATAATCGCGAACCACTTCGTTGAAATAGGATTGCGGGGTTTCGCAGGCGGCTTCTCCAAGAATTTGTCCGTAGGTGGGGGGACTTAACCGTGCTTGTGCAAACTTCATGGCAGTAGTCATAACCTCTTTGTTTTTAGAGATAAAGGCTCCCACGCGCACACCACACGCGCTGTAGCGTTTAGAAACGGAATCCATCAATACCACGTGTTGGTCAATATCTTTAAGATCCATCACCGAGAAATGTTTGGCGCCATCGTAGCAAAACTCTCTATATACCTCATCGGCAAAGAGATAAAGATCGTGTTTTTTTGCTAAAGCTCCCAATTTTTCAATCTCCTCTTTCGAATACAAATATCCGGTAGGATTGTTTGGGTTGCAAATCATGATCGCTTTTGTTTTAGGCGTAATAATCTTCTCAAACTCCTCAATTTCAGGGAGTGCGAAGCCGGTTTTAATAGAAGAAACAATGGGTTTTACCTTTACGCCGCAAGAGATGGCGAAGCCGTTATAGTTGGCGTAAAATGGTTCAGGTATAATCACCTCATCATCATTATCCAAGCAAGTGTTGAAAGCAAACAGGATGGCTTCCGAGCCGCCGTTGGTGATGATAATTTCGTCGGGGGTAAGTTCAATTCCCACGCTTTTGTAGTATTCCACCAACTTTTTACGATAGCTCAAATTGCCTGCCGAGTGGCTGTATTCAATTACTTTTAAACTGTTGTTTTTCACGGCATCTAAGGCGCATTGTGGCGTTTCAATATCGGGTTGTCCTATATTTAAATGAAAAACTTTCATTCCGCGTTGTTTAGCTGCATCTGCAAAAGGAACTAATTTACGAATTGGGGAGGGGGGCATGGCTATCCCTTTGTTGGAAATTTTTGGCATAATGTTATATGTTTATAGATTGGATTTTAAAGCGGCAAAAGAACAAAAAAAAAAATACTATGGTTCAAATTGTCATTTAAGGTCTTGAACATAGTCAAAACCATAACAACTTTATTTATTCGGGATAGATTTCTTATTGCCCTAATTCCGAAATGATCTCCTCCGGAGTTTTTCCAAGATAGGGAAGATAAGATTCTATGTTAATGGCTAAAGTATCTGTAGGATATCTTGCAATAAACTCTCTATAAAAGATTTCAGCATTTTCATAATCATGAAGAATGTCATCATAAATCATCCCTTTGTTGATGATACAATTCTTGATACCATTAAAGTCAGGATAAATTCTTTGAATGTCATCAAAAAGGGTGAGTGCTTTTAGGGTGTACACAGCTGTTTCGTCACTACTTTGCGAAGTCTTGGCAACGGTCATTGCCAACAAACCTGCCTTATATAGAAAATCCGGCGCCATGGGTTCTTCGGGGTAGTGAGTACCAAACTCTTCTGCCTTAGCAATATAATCTTTAACAATAGCAAGATCCAATTCTCCAATAGCATCTATCGCTTGCAGTAATTGCAACATTTCTGTTTGTGCTTTTCCTTTCTGTTGCAGCAAAGTGGTGCTTGGATTTTTGTAACAAGATGATAGCAAAACCAATACAAAGATGGCAAGCCTTGCAATTTTTTTTAAGTTCATTTTAGTTATTTTTTGATTTATATTTAGGCTTCGTTTTTCCCGATGCAATATCGTTCAGTTTTTTCTTAACGATCATTTTTCTAATAGAAGAAACTCTGTCGGTAAAAACATGTCCTTCTAAATGATCTAATTCATGGAGAATTACCCTGGCTACCAAACCTATAAAATGGGTAGTTTTTCTTTCTCCGTTTCTATTGGTGTAGGTTAAAATGAGTTCAGATTTGCGAACCACATCTTCTCTAATTTCCGGCAAACTTAAACAACCTTCATTAAAAGAAAAATCTTCTCCTGAAATTTCCTCAACTACAGGGTTTATAAATACTTCTTTCATTTCTTCTACGTCAGGATATGTTTCTTTAAAAGCATGAGTATCAATAACAAACAATTGCCATGAGCGTCCTACCTGCGGGGCGGCAAGCCCTACTCCCTCGGCATTATACATGGTTTCAAACATTTCATCAATAAATTCTTGCAACTGAGGTTCCTCAAAAGAAATCTCGTTGGCTTTCTTCCTTAAAACCGGATGCCCGAATACGCAAATTGTTAACATTCTTTTAAGTGATTAGTGGTAAATGATTAGTGATTTTTGTTTTAAGTTTATAAGGTGTAAAGGTGTATGGGTTTAATTCGTAACTCGTAATTCGTAATTTTTAATTCTTAATTGTCAATTCCTTATGTTGCAAATAGGATTGCAAGATGATTGTGGCGCTAATTTTATCTAACAGCGCTTTATTGGCGCGGGTTTTTCTGTTAACGCCGGCATCTAACAGAGTTTGGAAAGCCATTCGTGAGGTAAAGCGTTCGTCAAAACGCACTATGTTAATATCTTTCATCTCTTTTCTGAGGCGATTGACAAAAGGTTCGATAAAACGAGCCGCATCAGAGTTAGTATTGTTCATGGTTTTGGGTTCTCCCACCACAATAGTTTCCACATTTTCTTTCAAAATGTAATTTTTTAAAAAAACAAAAGCATCGGCAACGTGAACCGTTTCGAGCGCATGGGCACAAATTTGCAGCTCATCGGTAACCGCAAACCCTACCCTTTTTTGTCCATAATCAATGGATAAAATTCTACCCATAAGTAGTTTACATTTTTGAGCCACTTTACGGACTTGAACCGTAGACCTACGCATTACGAATGCGTTGCTCTACCAACTGAGCTAAAGTGGCTTGAGGGGCGCGAAAATATATTATTTTGGTTATTTCAATGCGTCCAAATCAGCCTTAGCATTTTCCAGTTCGTTTTTGGTTTTTGAAAATACCGTTTCTTTATCTTTTATCTTATTATCAAGAGCCGTACGCTCATTTTTAAGTTTTTCTATTTCAGACTTTAATGAAGAAAACTCTTTTTCCAGTTGACTGATAGCTTTAGTAAGCTCATCAATTTTTTGCGATTTTTCGTATTCTTTAATATAATCATTGGCAAAATAAGTCAAGAAATCTTTCATCTTTTGTGTTACATCAGGGTCATCTACAGGAGAAACAAAGTTTTCATTTCCTTTAGAGACCAACAGGTTAATGGTAACAAATTGTGCCTGTTTTGTTCCTTTATCTATTGAAGTATAGATGTCGTATTTCAGAGGACCAAATTCATGGAACATTTGCGCCGCGTAAAGTCTAAAGCCTTTTGAATTAGAACCTTTTAATCCGGCTACTTTTTCAAAGCGGAATTGCAAGGCATTTTGAACATAATCAACTTCATAGCCTGCAAGTGTAACGGAAACGCCATGAACTTTAACTTTATTTACCTCAATCTGTGTGGATTGTGCTGTTTGTGCATGAGCTGCAAATGCAAAGAGCATTAAAATAAAAAAAACGATTTTTTTCATAAGATAATTTTTTAAGTGAATAGATGTGATTTTTTATACTCGGCAAAAATATACTTTTTTATACACCATATTTTTATCTGTAGGAGCAATCGCATTTAAGTGTGTAGTGTAGATTTATATTCTATTTTTGCCGAACTTTTTAAAAAAAATATCGTTATGCAACATTTTGATCTTATCGTCATAGGAAGCGGTCCCGGCGGATATGTTGCCGCCATTAGGGCAAGTCAGTTAGGAATGCAGGTGGCTGTGGTGGAACGTGCTGAACTGGGCGGCATTTGCCTCAACTGGGGATGTATTCCCACCAAAGCGCTACTGAAATCTGCGCAAGTTTATAATTACACACAACATGCGTCAGAATACGGTATTACCATTGATGGAAACATTTCACCCGACTTTGAAGCCGTAATAAAAAGAAGCCGCACCGTTTCAGAAACCATGAGCAAAGGAGTGCAGTTTTTGTTGAAAAAGAATAATATAACTGTTATTGAAGGCTTTGGAAGAATTGAAAAAGATAAAACTGTGGTGGTAGCAGAAGAGCGCTACACGGCACAGCACATCATCTTGGCAACCGGCGCACGCTCCCGACAGCTTCCTCACATTCCGCAAGATGGTAAAAAAATAATTGGCTACCGCGAAGCGCTCACACTGCCCCAACTGCCAAAATCGATGGTGGTGATGGGTTCGGGCGCTATCGGCAGCGAGTTTGCCTATTTCTACGCCAGCATGGGAACGCAAGTAACTATTGTGGAATACCTTTCGCAATTAGTTCCTGTTGAAGATGAAGAGATTTCGAGCCACTTGGGACGCGCATTCAGAAAAAAAGGGATTAAAGTAATCACCTCAGCATCGGTAGAAAACGTGGATACAAGCGGTGAACTTTGCAAAGTTATCATTAAAGACGCCAAAGAAAAGGTTACTGAAATAGCATGTGAAATAGTGCTTTCCGCAGTGGGCATTACCACCAACCTTGAAGGAATAGGCTTGGAAGAATATGGCATACAGATAGATCACGGCAAGGTGTGGGTAGATGATTTTTACCGCACCAACTGCGAGGGCATTTACGCTATCGGCGATATTGTTCGAGGTCCGGCGCTGGCGCATGTTGCCTCGCATGAAGCCCTCATTTGCGTTGAGAAGATTGCCGGTTTGGATGTACATCCCATGAACTACAAGCTCATTCCGGGGTGCACATACACCTCTCCCGAAATTGCCTCTGTGGGAATGACCGAACAAGCCTGCATCGCAGCAGGCAGGGAAGCGCTCATCGGCAAATTCCCCTTTACCGCATCAGGAAAAGCCACTGCGTCGGGAAACAGGGACGGCATGGTGAAAGTAATTTTCGACAAACAAACCCACGAATGGATAGGCTGCCACCTCATTGGCGACAATGTTACGGAAATGATCTCCGGCGCGGTGGTTGCCATGAATAAAAAAACTACTGGCAGAGATATTTTGCACTCGGTTCACCCCCACCCTACTCTTTCAGAGGCTATTATGGAGGCTACGGCAGCAGCGTACGGAGAAGTAATTCATTTATAAGGTATTCTAATGAATAGAACATTATTCTTTTCACGTTGTTATTTCATTTTAACAACTATTGCTGTTTTATCTGTTCCTTTTACATCACTACTATATTTTTTTATAACACCTTTGTTATTAATATTTTGGATTATTGAAGGAGATTGGAAAAACAAATGGATGCGGCTAAAAGAATCCGGAATCATAATCATTACATGTAGTCTTATATTGTTTTGGTTTATCAATGTGATTGGACTTTTTTATTCAAACGATCTTGTAAGAGGGCTCATGAGGACGTATGACAAATTGCCTTTTTTGGTATATCCACTCGTTTTTTTTACATTAAACAAAGATTATTTTACAAAAGAGAAGTTAAATCATTTATTCAAAGGATTTCTCTGCGCCACCACAATTATGCTTTTGATATGCTGGGGAAACGCACTTACACAATATTTTATCACAGGGAACACCTATCGTTTGTATTACATCTATTTCTCTCATTTTTTCGGACATCCCTCCTATTGCGCCTTAATAGTTTGTATTGCCCTCTGTATTAATTTATATTTCCTTTCTAAACCTATAAAAAACTACAGATGGGTTAGCATAATTTTGCTCTTTTTATTCGTTACCTCTATCTATTTCCTCCAATCGAGAAGCGGCATTTTGGTTCTCTTTTTCATATTAATCACTTCATTATTCTATTATTTATACACCCATAAAAAAAACTATGGGTACGGGGTAGCAGGAATAATATTGGTATTGCTATTTGCTTTTGCACTCACTCAATTATTTTCCGGTAGAATAGGAAGTTACATCAAAGCAACAACTCACGAGCAGTTGCAACTTGAAAAGGTGCTGGGGCTAAGAAACAACATTTGGCAAATCTCTTACAAATTAGCAATGGAAAACAAAATGTTGGGGATTGGCACGGGCTATCATAACGAAAGTTATTTAACAGATGAAGAGATGCAAATTATTCATAAAAACACCGCTTTTATTAATGCTCATAACCAATTTCTGCAAACATTTTTAGAACATGGTATTTTTGGACTATTAATTCTTATTTTTTTTATTTCTTACTCTTTTTATTTTGCTATAAAAACAAAAAACTATCTGTTACTGATGTTACTCATTAGTATTTGCCTAAACATGGTTTTTGAGTCTATGTTAGAGCGTAGTACAGGTATTTTCACCTTTACTTTATTCTTCTGTATATTTATCACAAAAAATATATTTTTGCAACCGTTTGTCAAAAACGAACCTCATTTAGCATAATCTTATAAAAGTATGAATAACCAATTATTTGTTTCAGGTTCACCCCATGTGCACAGTGGTGAATCGGTGAAGAAAATAATGTGGGCAGTGGTGATAGCGTTGCTGCCGGCGTTATGTGTTTCTGTTTATTATTTTGGGCTTCCGGCTATTTTAGTTACTGTAGTTTCTATTGTGAGTTGTTTGACCTTTGAGTTTCTCATTCAAAAATTTCTTCTCAAAGGAAAAAACACGGTTTGCGATGGTTCGGCAGTGATTACCGGATTACTATTAGCATTCAACCTGCCATCGAACCTGCCGTTGCATTGGGTGGTGGTGGGTGCATTTGTAGCTATAGGCATCGGCAAAATGGCATTTGGCGGCTTGGGCAACAATCCGTTCAACCCTGCATTAGTGGGGCGGGTGTTTCTGCTCATTTCACGACCGGTAGAAATGACTTTGTGGCCTGTGCCTCAACCCATCTGGTCGTTTGGTGCAGATGCGGTTACAGGACCTACCCCGCTGGGCGTCATGAAGATGTTAGCCCAAGATGGGGATGTATCTAAGTTTGCGGAATATGTTGACCCGCTCTCTTCGCAAACCATGCCCAACTATGTGCAAATGCTTTTTGGACAAATGGGTGGTTCATTCGGCGAGATCTCCTTCATTGCCTTGTTAGTGGGTGCTATATTCCTGTTATTCAGAAAAGTAATTACATGGCATATTCCGGTTTCCTTCATTTTGTCTTCATTTCTGTTGGCAGGCGCGTTATATTTATACGACCCCACTTGCTACGCCAATCCGATCTTCCATATCATCACCGGCGGCTTGATGTTGGGCGCCTGCTTTATGGCAACCGACATGGTTACTTCGCCCTCTTCTCCGTGGGGAATGATTGTTTTTGGCACTGGCTGCGGAATCCTAACCATCGTAATCCGTATCTTTGGCGCATACCCCGAAGGCGTTTCGTTCGCCATCTTATTAATGAACGCGTGCACCCCGCTCATTAACAAGGCTTTTAAGCCGAAAAGGTTTGGGGAGAAAATTAGGAATTAGGAAATAACGATGAAAAAAATCTACCTCTTATTAACTGCAACCTTTTTTTCTGCATACCATGTAATATAATTATGGCGCAAAAGTTTTATGTGGCAAGTGTGGAAGGAATCATTTTACCGGTACCCTTAGCAATGAGAGTAGGAGGATTTTTTTAAGACTTTCTGTACAAGTAAGGAATGCAAAATATCTAT
>JGI24696J40584_12961449_pt1 | contig 16464 bp, 15 predicted proteins | sample TergutCo191P4_FD_40584 | JGI IMG/M metagenome (IMG submission 40584)
TATAGCGTTTGCCATGGATGCGATGAAAAATGTCATTGCAAATATCGCAGACCTTTTAGACAGGCAGTTGGCGATTTTGGTGGATGTTAAATTCAGCAGAGGGTTGCCTCCGAATTTAACCGGCAGCAAGAACATATCTTTTAACCACGGGTTTAAAGCGGTGCAGATAGCAGTTTCTGCATGGGCAGCCGAGGCTTTGAAAAATACAATGCCGGCAAGCGTGTTCTCTCGCTCAACGGAGTGCCATAATCAGGATAAGGTGAGCATGGGAACAATAGCGGCAAGGGATTGCATTCGCGTTTTGGAATTGGCTGAGCAGGTCACGGCCTCTGTGCTTATGGCATCTGCACAGGCTCTTTGCTTGCGCGGAATAAAAAGCGATTTTGATTTTGCGCTGGTAAAAGAGGATCGTTCCCTGGATGAGGAGTTGATGGAAATTGTAAATTTAATCCGCATGAGGCATTGGAAATTATAGGAGGCAAATATGGCTGAACTTTCTGCAAGCGTTGATTTTACGGTGGAGTTCTACGAAGTGGATTCCATGAAAATTGTGTGGCACGGCAATTATACACAGTATATGGAGCGTGCCCGTTGTGAACTGCTATCAAAAATAAAATACAATTACAATGATATGGAAGCGGATGGCTATGCTTGGCCTGTTGTCAAACTTAAGATAAAATACATTGCTCCGCTTCGTTTTTTGCAAAAAGCCAGAATTACGGCAACCCTTGTTGAATGGGAGAATCGTTTGAGGATAGCTTATGAGATAAGGGATTTGGAAACGGGAAAGGTGCTTACAAAAGCGGAGAGCGATCATATGGCTGTGAAAATGGCAACCGGAGAAACGTGTTTTGAATTGCCGCAGGAATTTGTGGAGAAGGTGAAGGCTTATGAGAATTCTTAAAATTTTGTGCATATTTTTTGTGTCGCTTGCCTTTGCGCAACCTGCGCAGATTTGGGAAAGGATGCAAAAAAAAATGGAGCAGGGGATAAGCGGGAAATTTCGCTTGACCAAGTATGCTGCCAAGATATCCAAGCAGTTTGTTTCTGAGGGAACTTTTACTGTTACCGCAAAGGATGGGGCTATATTGGAAACGGAAAAACCGGTCAAGGAAAGGCATGAGTTTCAGATGAAAAAATTATTTTCCGACGATTTTAAGGAGCTTTTGGAAAAATTTGATTTGGAATTAAAAGGCGATACCTTAATCCTTATAGCTAAGGAAAAGAGCATTAAGGAAATGATGGCTTCTGCGGTTATGGTGTTAGATGGAGATAACTTGCGTAGTTGCAAAATAATACGTTCCAACAACGATTACGTGCTTTATGAATTCATGGTTCCTTAAGCTTTATCTGCTGCTGTACTTGCTGGTTGTGGGTTTAGCCCTGAGCAACCTGCCTTGGAAAATAGATGCGGATATGTATTCCGTTTTGCCGCAGAATCACGCCTTAAAGGATGTTAGCCAGGCCGAGCTTAAATGGAGCAAAAATAATTCTGCTGATTTTATGATCTTGGCAGGCGGCAAAACTTTTGAAGAGGCAAAGCAATCTGCGCTTTTATTGCATAGAGATTTTGCAAAAGACAATTCCTTGGAAGCCTTTGAGCTTTTTACAGATACAAATGCCGTGCAAAACCTGCGAAATTTCTTTTTTGAGAATAAGATGAGGCTGCAAACAAGGGAATTTGCGCAAACGCTGAACACCGACGCAAATGCTATTCGCTCGCAGGCACTTGCCAAAATATACGGAGCGAGTCCATTGATCTCGCTTGAAAACATAGACAGCGATCCTTTTCTTTTGGGTGAAAACGGCATGGAGCGCATTATGGGAAAGCATGCGCTTGGCTCTTGGGAAATCAGGGAAGGCATGCGAGTTGCAAAAGATGGCGATGATTATTACGTTTTAATCAACGGAAAACTTGCTAAAAATGTTTCTTCCATGGGCGGCGTTATCGGCAAAATAAGAGAAAAAACGCAGAATTTAAATGTGGCGTTTTCCGGCATTCCGTTTCATATAAATGAGAGTTCTGCCGGTGCGGCGAAGGAAGTTACAATTATAACAACAGTATCTATTTTGGCTGTGATATTGTTGCTATTTTTTGCATTTCGCTCGGTTTTTCCTCTGGCGGTTACGGTTAGCACAACTTTGCTTGCGGCTTTGCTTGCGGCTTCGGCGGTTCAGCTTATTTTTGAGCAAATTCACGTATTTACTTTTGTATTCGGCACAAGCATAATAGGGTTAAGCTTGGATTATTCCATTCATTTTTTTTCGCATTGGAAAAACGGAGAAAATGGTTTTAGCGTACGTTCTAAAATAATTACATGCATAGCATTGGGATGTTTAACAACTCAGTTGGGTTACATCGCCTTGATGACTACGCAGTTCCCATTGCTCAGCCAGATGGCAGTATTTTCTTTTTTCGGTTTGCTTAGCGTATTTTTATCTGTAAATATTGTGTTTCCGTATTTCAAATTCTCTGCACATGGCAAATTTAGAACATTTTATTTTAATGTAAGTAAAAAAGTGCGCATAACCATGCTTATTGCATTGGCTGTTGCACTTGTTTTCGGCAGCTTGAATTTCAAAATAGAGAACAAATTACAGGAATTTTACTCGATGTCAAAAAAACTGCAAAACTCCGAGATGCTCGCCGCTAAAATAACAAATACCGGAACCGGTTTATTTTATATTGTCACGGGAAATTCTGCGCAGGAAACTTTGCAAAACGAAGAAGCCCTCTGCTCACAATTGGATTCTTTGGTCGATTATTTAGCTGTTAGCTCATTTGTGCCTTCTGCAAAATTTCAATCGGAAGTTTTTGCTTCTATTAACGAGCGTTTATTGCCGCTTTATGCGGAGCAGTTTGCGCTGCTTGGCATTGAGGCAAATTTCCAGAAAGACGAGGATAAGATTTTGAGCCTAAATAGCCCGTTGCCGGCTATGATTCGGCAAATGGCAGATAAATTATGGATAGGGGAGATTGACGGCAAATACTATAGCGCAGTGCTTCTTCTTAATGTGAAAGACAGGGAATTTTTGAAAGAGTTGCAAGTAGAGGGTGCTGTTCTTGTGGACAAGAGAAATGAAATAGAGACGGAGCTTACTGTTCTTTCGAAAAAGATTATTTTTATGATACTTGTTGCTTACGCCGCTTCTCTGTTCATTTTTTCTTTGATTTACAATTTTAAGTCTTCCGTAAAAATCTTGGCAGTTCCGCTTTTAGCTTCTGCAATTGCGGCATCAATAATGTCTTTGCTTGGCATTTCCATGAGCTTTTTTGCAATAGCCGGGTTGATTTTAACGCTTGCGATAGGCATTGATTATTCATTGTTTTTCTCCAAGGGCAACGGGAGCCGTGATGTGAGATTTTTCGCCGTGTTTTTGTCAATGCTAACAACCGTGCTTTCCTTTGGCCTGCTTTCGTTTAGCAGCTTTACACCGGTTTCGCATTTGGGCATTTCTGTTTCCATAGGGATTGCATTGTGTTTTGTGCTGTCATTTTTTCTAATTTTCCCCAATGATCAAAGGACAGTTGAACATAATTGATTTTGGCATAGCTTGTTCCCTTGGGAATTCAAAAGATGATATTTGGCGTAATTTGCTTTCAAATGGTCCCATGACAAACTGCGAACATAACGATATAAATTACATCTCCAGCCTGGCCCTGGAGCCTGTTGCTCCCGCAATTGAAGAAGCAATTTCAAAATTCGGCAAAACTCGTGTTGCTGTGCTTTGCGGAACTTGTTATAAGGGTTCCAATGTGGCAGTAAATGCTCTTAGGGTTTACAGAGAGACCGGGAAATTTCCGCATGATTGCACGCTTGAAACTTTGCAAACAGATTACCCGGCTCAGTTTATAGCGAAGAAATTCGGATTGGAAGGAATGGTTCTCAGCCATTCAACTGCCTGTGCTTCCAGCATCAGCGCAATTATATCCGCAAGAAAATTATTGGAAGCCGGTCTGTGCGATGCGGCAATAGTCGGGGGGACGGATGTTATTTCCGATTCCATTATGCTGGGATTTACAGCTTTGGAAGCTGTTAGCCCAGGCATTTGCAATCCGTTCAGCGCAAATCGTTCCGGCATAAAGCTTGGCGAAGGCGCAGCCTTTTTTCTAATCACAAACGAAGATGAATTTTCTTCTGAATATAAAATAACAGGGCTTGGCGAAAGCGCAGATGCCGTGCATATGACCGCTCCCAGCGAAAGCGGAGAAGGAGCAAAAATCGCAATGACGCTTGCTTTGGCAGACGCAGGCTTAAAACCGGAAGACATTGATTATCTGAATTTGCACGGCACTGGAACAATGCTCAACGATGCTATGGAATCCAAAGCTGTTTCTTCAATATTCTCGGAAGCATTGCCTGTAAGTTCCACAAAACCGCTCACCGGGCACACATTGGGTGCTGCCGGAGCTGTGGAACTCGCTTTTTGCTGTTTGGCACTTTCCCAGCGCAATACGGAAAAATTTTTGCCGCCTCATTTGTGGGATGGAGTTTTTGACCCTTCTTTGCCTCGCTTGAATTTTGTTCTGAAAGGCGGGAAATGCAGCAAGTTGAAACGATGCATGAGCAATTCATTTGCATTTGGCGGCTACAATGCATGCGTTATTGTAGAGGGCTCGTAATGGAAAATATCACCGAGCCATTGGAAGCGCTGGTTCCGCATAGAGGAAAAATGCTCCTGCTTTCAAGAGCCATTTCTTATGATGCAAGCGAAAGTTCTCTTTTGGCTGAAGTTGATATTTTGCCGAGCAGTTTTTTTTACGATGAAAATATGAAAGGCGTTCCTGTATGGGTTGGCTTTGAATATATGGCGCAAGCAATTGCTGCGCTGAGCGGGAAAAGTGATTTGGCAAACGGGCAGGTTCCCGGGTTTGGATTTATTTTGAGCGTTAGCAATTTTGTTGCAGAGGTTCCAAGCTTTAAGGTGAATACAACTGTTTCGGTTTATGTTAAGGAAGAGCTTGCGATGGACAATGTATTTTTATTTAAATGCTCAATAAAGCAAGACGGCGCAGAACTCGCAAAAGCCACGCTGAATACTATAAAAATGGAGGCAAAAGATGCAGGAGTGTTCTGAAAAAAGAATTTTAGTCACAGGTGCCAGCGGCGGAATTGGGCGGGCAATAGCGGAAAAACTCAGTTCCGGCGGATATAAAGTTATTGCGCATTATAATAAAAACCCTGCACCATTGAAATCACTTTCTGTGGACTTACTGCAATTCGATTTGCGAAATCGTGCCCAGTGCCGAGAAGTTATCACTAAAGATATTCAGCAAAATGGCACATATTATGGCATTGTCACTGCCGCCGGAGTTTGCTCGGATGGTGCTTTTCCCGCTTTGACCGATGATGATTGGGACAGAGTGATTGACATAAATTTAAACGGGTTTTTCAATATTGTTCATCCTGCGATTATGCCAATGTGCAAGGCAAAAGCCGGGCGCATAGTGGCTATAAGCTCTGTTGCCGGCATTGTTGGGAATCGCGGGCAGGTGAATTACAGCGCATCTAAGGCCGGGTTAATCGGCGCGGTTAAAGCGCTTGCCGTTGAGCTTGCCAGCCGCTCCATAACCGTGAACTGCGTTGCGCCGGGTTTAATAGAAACCGAGATGATAAAAGATGTTCCTATGGATATTGTGCTGCCTACAATTCCAATGCAACGAATTGGCAAACCCAATGAAGTTTCCGGAATAGTTGAATTCTTGCTTTCGGAATCTGCATCTTATATTACCAGGCAGGTTATTTCTGTGAATGGAGGATTGATATGAACAGAAGAGTGGTTGTGACCGGAGGTTCCTGCATATCTGCGCTTGGACAGGACTGGCAGGAAATCTTGGCTAATTTGAAAAGCAAAAAATGCTGCACTGTTCGCATGGAAGAGTACGAAAAATATGCTCAGATGAACACAAAGCTTGCTGCGCCGGTGAATTTTGCAACTCCTGATTACCCTCGCCAAAAAACGAGGGGCATGGGCAGGGTTGCGCTTATGGCAACATATTCTGCTGATTGCGCTCTTAAATCCGCAGGATTAGCAGATAAAGAAGATATACTGCGTAGCGGCCGCATAGGCGTGTCTTATGGCTCTTCCATGGGAAATGTGGATGCATTGCTTGGATTTTTTTCAATGCTCACTTCCGACAAGTGCGATGGAATTACCGCAACAACTTATATTCGCTCAATGCCGCAAACCTGTGCAGTGAATATAGGCGTGTTCTTTGGATTGACGGGCCGCATAATAACCACCAACACGGCATGCACATCAGGAAGCATGTCAATTGGCTATGCTTATGAAGCCATAAAATACGGGCATCAAGACATTATGGTAGCAGGAGGAGCAGATGAGCTTAGCGTTACGCATTCGGCCGTATTTGACGTGCTGTTCGCAACCAGCACAAAGAACGATGCTCCGAATTCAACGCCCCGCGCGTTTGACAAAGCCAGAGACGGCTTGGTTGTGGGGGAGGGTGCTGGGACCTTGATTTTGGAGGAATATGAGCATGCAGTTGCGCGTGGAGCCAAAATTTATGCAGAGCTTGTTGGCTTTGGAACCAATACGGATGGCGTTCACATAACGCAGCCGCATAAAGAGACAATGCAAATAGCTTTGGAACTCGCAATTAAGGATGCAAATATTTCTCCAAGCGAAATAGATTACGTGAATGCTCACGGAACGGCAACGGACAGGGGAGACGTGGCAGAAAGCCATGCGACTTTCAACGCTCTTAACAGGAAAGTTCCAATCAGCACTTTGAAAAATTACATTGGGCATACGCTTGGCGCGTGCGGCGCAATAGAAGCGTGGATATCAATTATGATGATGCGCGAGGGCTGGTTTGCCCCGAATATAAATTTGGAAAATGTAGAGCCGGAGTGCGCTCCTTTGGATTATATACAGGGAGAAGGCAGGGAGATAAAAGCCAAATACATTATGTCTAACAATTTCGCTTTTGGCGGAATAAATACTTCATTGGTGTTCAAAAATGTTTAAGTTCTACACAGATAAAAAAATAAAAGCTGTGGATGCCAAATTCGAGGCGCAGCGCATTGCCTTTATGCCTTTGGCTTTTCAAAGCGCATATTCAATGAGAGAGCTTGGGATTTTGGAGTTCGTGAGCAAAGCTGGCAGCACGGGCGCAAGCACTGCGGAAATTTCCAGGGAATGCTCTATTTCGGAATATGGTGCGCAGGTTCTTGCGGAGATTGGGCTTGGCATGGGAATTTTCAAGCTCGCAGATGAAGGCGAGCCGCTTAAATACGCTCTTGGCAAAACAGGCTTCTTTATTTTGCATGACGAAATGACAAAAGTGAATATGGACTTTGTTCAGGACGTGTGCTATGAGGGCGCGAAGTTTTTAAAGGCTTCTGTTAAAAACTCAAAGCCGGAAGGGCTAAAGGTTTTTGGCAAATGGAATACCATTTACGAAGGATTGTCGCAGTTGCCGCAACATGCGCAAAAGAGCTGGTTCGCTTTTGATCATTTTTATTCCGACCTTGCCTTTCCAGAGGCATTGCCGATTGTGTTCAGGAATCCGCCTCGCAAGCTCGTGGACATAGGCGGCAACACCGCTAAATGGGCAATAAGCGCATGCAAATACAATCCCGATGTACAGGTTGTAATAGCGGATTTGCCCGGGCAAATTTCCGTTGCAAAAAGGAATGTGGAGAGCGCAGGCTTCGCAGCTCGCGTGCTTTTCTGCGAAACGAATGTTTTAAACGCAAATCCGGCTTTGCCAACCGATGCGGACGCGGTGTGGATGAGCCAGTTTTTGGATTGCTTTTCGCTTGAAGAGATCACGGGCATAATAAAGAATGCCGGCACGGCAATGCCAAATGCGAATTTCTATGTGCTTGAGCCGTTGTGGGATATGCAGAAATTTGAAGCGAGTTCTTATTCATTGCAAGCGACATCACTGTATTTTACCTGCATGGCAAACGGCAATTCCAAGATGTACAGGTTTGCCGAGCTTGTGAATGCCATAGAAAAAGGCGGCGTAGCGTTGCAGGAATCGCATCATAACATAGGAGCGAATTCCTATTCCTTGCTGAGATTTAGAAGAGCGTCTTGAATTTTTTCAGTGAGTATTTTTGAAGCTGCGCCTTTTGGCATTTGCCTGTATTCTTCAGTGTGGATTGGTGGCAGCACCTCTAAAGCATAATGATATCTTTCTGTTGGATGAAAACTGAGCAAAGGGTCGTGCTTGCGGAGCCCTATTTTTTCGTTTCCGCCAATATGTATTGGGATAATGTCATAGCCGCTTTCTATTGCCAGGCGCGCAGCGCCCTTTTTCAAATCCATAGCTTTGCCGGGAACTGTACGTGTGCCCTCCGGAAAAATTATAAAGCAATTCCCTTTTGAGAGAGTGCCTGCAACACGGCTGGAAATTTCCTCAAAGGCTAATTCATTGGAAATGTACAAAGTATTCACTATTATTCGCAAAATATTTCTTTTGCCAAGCAAATTGTTCACAAGGCAATCCGCATTGGGAATCAAGGATATCAGCAGCACAACATCGAGCAATGAAGGATGATTGGCAACTATTATTTTTGAGCGCAAACTTTTAAGGACTTCCTTATTCTTGACCTTTAATGTCAAAATGCCAAAAATTCGCATTTGCCAAACAAAAAGCAAAAATGACAGAGAGACGAATTTTCTTGGTTTAAGAAAGAAAAAGGGAAAAAGCAATAAGCTTAATACTGTGCTGCCAATTCCAAAATTTATAAAAAACAGTACTTTAACAATTACTCTATATATGTAAAAAATTTTTTGCAAAATCCAGCCCTGAACAATGAAAATCTTTCGGAACTTCCACGCTGCAATCCGATGGAGTTAAGGAGAAAAGAAGCGCAATAATAAATGGGACATTCGGGCCGCCGGCTAAAAATTGATAAGGCTCCGGAAGCAGCTCGTCTCCGTGAACAAAAATTCTCTCCTCATCTGCCCCAAAGCGCAGAGAAGCAAGGCATTCGCAAAAACCGGCATAAAAGGAATCTTTTCCTGCGCATATCGCAGAATATCCTGCCGTATTATTTTCAACTATTGTCGATACTGCCACCGGCGTGTTAAAAACGGAATTGCTGAATTTAGCCGGAGATACTGCATTACTGTCCAGAATTTCTTCAGATATTTTCAATTGTTGCGTTATTTCTCCATATTCTGAAGAAAAAGTAATTTTTATATTTGATTTGCCCCCAGAAACTTCGTGAATGGCATATAAAGCCATACGAGTGAGCTGGCTCAAACGCCTCTTGGTCATTGGCGAAACAAAAGGTAATGCTGGTGCTTCTGAACTGCCCTTGCCTGGAGACCAAAAACACCATTTCGTAATATAGACTTTATCAGCCATAATTTGTTATTACTGCCCAATAGCCTCAGGCGGCGTGTAGTCTTTGTTCAGGTATTGAACCTTGTATGTTTTGGCAAGCTTGTCCAGATAGTCTTTAGTGGATAGCTGGCGCTGGCGCTCTGCTTCAAGCCGCAAAATATAATCTATCTCATGCTCGTAGCTTTCGTACTTGCCGTCGTTTTTCTCGGTCATCATGAATATTATAACCTTGTTGCCGTCTTGCACAAAAGGATCGCTGATGTCGCCGACTTTTAAATTTTTAACTGCGTTTGCGAATTCATTTCCCTGGGATTTCGGCAAAAATTTCTTCATAATTCCGCCGTCTTTTTTTGCGCTCGGGTCTTCGCTGGTTCTGGCTGCCATCATCGCAAATTGCTCCATGAGCACCATAAGGCTTACTTTTGCCGAGCGAGCTTGGGCTGCCAAGCCTTTTAAAATGTCTTTTTTATCTTGGATTTCTTGGGAGCTTTCGCCTTTTGCTATGTTTAAGACAATTCTCACGCCGCCTATGGTGTCGCTGACAACGGCTTCGCTTTTATGCTTTTCCCAGTAATCCTTTTTTTCTTTGTCCGTGGGGTTTTGGGGCATGGGTATGTTTTTTTCCAAAAGCTGCTCAGCTAAAAGCTGGGTTTCAACATATTTTCTGAAATCCGCTTCTGTTGAGTTGGTTTTTTTGAGTTCCTGCTTGAATGCGGCATCGCTTGGGAATTGGCTTTTGAGCGCAGCAGCAAGGCTGTCCACTTTTTTTGCGCTTGCTTTTAAGCCTTGCTTTGCTATTTCCGCTTTCACAAGCTCTTGCCCAACCAATTGGTTAATGGCAACCCAGCGCAACTGGCTTGTGTATTCTGCGGAAGAGACATTTTGCCCTTGAGCTTGCGCGAACTGTTTAAGGGTATTTGTCACGCTGTCAACTTTTCCCTGGCTGATTCCAACGCCATTTACCTTAATTACATCAAAATTCCCGCCGGAAAGGAGCTGCGCATAAGCGGAAAAAGCAATTAACAAAACTAAAGAAACTATTTTCATGCGACGTAATATAGTAAATAAATTAACTCTGATTTCATTGCTTAGTTGAGAGTTGAGAGTGGAGAGTGGAGAATGAAAAAACTTGAAAACGTTGTTTTTAGCGAATTTAAGCGGTATATGCTAACAATAACTCTCAATTCTCAACTCTCAACTCTCAACTAAGAGGAGTAAAGCCGCATTTTCTATATTATAACCATGTCAAATCAGCAAAATATTCCTTCGTCTTATAGGTATCTCACTTTTGCCTTAATTGTAATAATTACAGGCTCAATTGTTGTTTCATCTTCATTTTATACAGTCAAAGCAGGCGAAAAAGCCCTTGTTTTCACTTGGGGGGAAATAACATCGGTGACAAGCGAGGGCTTGCACTTCAAAGTCCCTGTTATGCAAACCATTTCTAAAGTGGATATCCGCACCCAAAAAGCCGAAGCCCCTGCGCAGGCGGCTTCCAAAAATATGCAAACCGTTTCCACCGTTGTCACGCTGAACTATCATTTGGAACCGGGCAAGCTGGATATTTTATACGCAACCGTGGGTATGGAAGTTGAAAACAAGATAATAGCCGCTCGCATTCAGGAAACAGTTAAAGCCGTTGTTGCCCGCTACACCGCCGAGGAGCTTTTGACCCAGCGGGAGCAGGTCAAGAATGAAATATCGGAGAGTCTCACCCGGCAGCTTTTGGATTATCATATAGTTGTAGGCGCAGGCGGCGTTCAAATAACCAATTTTGAATTTAGCCGGGGCTTCAACGAAGCCATTGAAGACAAGCAAGTTGCCGAGCAGAAAGCATTAACCGCAAAAAACAATCTTGAGAGAATAAAGGTTGAGGCGGAGCAAAAAGTGGCTCAGGCAAAGGGCGAGGCAGAGTCTATTCGCATTCAGGCAGAAGCTATACGCGCGCAGGGCGGCAAGGAATATGTTAATCTTAAGGCCATTGAAAAGTGGGATGGCAAACTGCCTATTTACACAGGTGGCAATGGTCCAATGCCTTTTTTGGAGGTAAAGTAATATGCTTAAGCAGAACAGTCATGCGCTGGCTTTGGCCATGTTTTTGGCTTTTTTTTCTCTCTTGACAGGTTGCGAGGAAAAAGAGCAGAGTGCTCTCGACATCATAAAGAAACGCGGATCTTTGCGGGTTGCGGTTTCCGGCGATGACCCGCCTTACGGCTATATAGATGCCAGGGGCAAAAACCAGGGCTATGAAATTCGTTTTGCCAAGCGGCTTGCGAAAGAGCTTTTGGGCGATACTTCAAAAATTGAGTTTATAATTGTTGAGCCGTCTGCCCGTTTTAAGGTTTTGCTGAACGATGAGGCAGACATTGTGCTTGCGAATTTCACGGTAACGGATGAAAGGGCGAACATAATTGATTTTGCTTATCCTTATATGAAGGTATCTGTCAGCGTGGTTTCGCCAAAGTCTGCTCCTATCAAAAATGCGGAAGAATTAAATGGGAAACAACTGATTGTAACAAAAGGCACGGTTGCGGAAGAGTATTTCTCTAAGAATTATCCGGAGGTGCAGCTTTTGGTTTTTGAGCAGATAAACGAGGTTTTCCAAGCTCTGAAAGACAGTAGGGGAGTTGCGCTGGCAGAAGACAATGGTCCTTTATTCATATGGGCGCAGGAAAACAAGGATTTTGAAGTTGGCATTCCCTCCTTAGGTTCGGTAGACGGCATTGCTCCCGCAGTTAAAAAGGGAAATGCGGAGTTGCTTGCTTTTATAAACAAAACTATTGAAGGCTTGGCAAAGGAACAATTCTTTCACAAGAACTTTGAAGCAACGCTCAGGCCATTCATGGGCGCAGAAGCAAATCCTGAGGATTTTGTTGTTGAAGGCGGAAAGCTATAATTCTACCGGCAAAACCTCATAACGGGTTTTGCAAAAGTCGCATACAACTTCTAAGGCTTCGCCTTTTTGCGCCAATTCTTTTTTTTCGCTCTCGTGCAAGGATTTAATGCTTGCGAGAACTCGCTCGCGGCTGCATGGACAATAAGCCTGAGGCGTGATTTCCTTGATAATCTGCGCTTCATAGGGGCCACGTAATTGGTCCAGCAGTTCACGAACATCAGTGAAATTTTTCAGAGGCGGCAGGGTGCGAACCACAGCGTCCATTATTTCCAGGTCTTTGGCTGTTGCATCGGGATAGGCTTCTATTAGGAATCCTATATCAAAAAATATTCCTGTTGCGCTTTTTGTTTGCTCTGATTGGCGCAGGTATGCCGCTAAATTTACACCCATTTGCGCAGACGGGGCTTCTATTATGCTTTCTTTTATTCTTTGGGCTTTTTCATTCAGCGCTATGACCGTCATTTTTTGCGGCGCATTGCCGGTGCCGGGTTTGGCTCTGAGCAGCCCTTGCGGTGTGGAATCAGCCTCTGCGTCTGCTTTTAAGCATATTGTGCCGGGAAATTTCAGCCCGCTGGAAAGCAAAAGCGAGGCTACTGAGGTTTCTGCCATGAATTTCAGGGCATTGCCTGTGGCCTCGTGTTTTTTGCCGATTTCTGCTATTGTATTTTTCGCGGAAACAAGCACGAACCTGAATGGAGCGTGTGTTCCCGTAGCTCTTATAATTACATCGCCCATGAACTATTTTACGGTCAATTTGGCCGTTTTGTTCCAAGAGGCGTTGCTTGCCTTTACTATATACATGCCTCTAGGCAAGTCGGAAAGCGAAACAACGTGGCTGCCTTTGTCAACTTTCAGTGTGCGAACAGCATTGCCCATCAAGTCAAAAACCTGAAGCGTTGTGCTGCCTGTAACCTGCACATTCAAAGTATTATGCATTGCGATTAAAGCGTTGCTGTTTGCAAACAAAGACATGCCTATGCGTGAAGGCTCCCAGTTATCGTCCCAGTCGCTGCATGCCAAGTTGGGTTTTGACGGCAAAGCCAAATTGCTTCCCAGGCAACGGAAATTTTTTATAGCTAAATTTCCGGTAAGCTCAGACACACCGGCAGTACCATCATCCTTGGCTTTGACTTCCCAAGCGAAACCATAAATTCCATCCAGTTTAAAATCAACTTTCTCTCCCCAATTGGTAGGTTGCTTTAAATTTGCTATTGGCACTTCAGCAAGCATCCAGCCTGTGCTTTTGTCAAATGTTGTAAAATGGTCAGAGCCTTCATCTATAATTGCCTTTGTCAGCACTTTGAAATTGTGGCCTTGGCCTTTGTACTCATAGCTAAAACCCTCTGTGCAAGCTGTCAAATTGTAAGCAGAGCCATTCTTTTTAGCATCTAAGCCTATAGCCACGAAAGGCGCATACGGATTGCAAGTTTCCGGGCAGGCAGTAGGACCAGTACCAGTACCAGTACAAGTCTTGCCGCAACCTTTGTCAAGGTTATAACTTGGAATTTTGGCAACCCATTCGCCGTCATCCTGCATAACCGTACGGTAGCCGCTTATTGTAGCGCAATTGTCACTTTCGTCTTTTCCTGTAACCGGCTGGTTGGTTACTGTGGACTTGCCTTTGGCTCCTTCGTCTGTGTAAACGTACCATGATTCCCAAGTTGCTGCATAGCCTCTTGAATCTTCAGGGTCGCTTTCGCGAATCTGTTTAAACCTGTCAATTGCGGTGCCTTTATCGCCATCGCCGCCGCCGCTGCCCATATCTGTTCCACAACTGCTTTCCTTGCAAGCTTTTAAGTTTGGCATATTGCCGGTGATAAGCAAACCGGTTAAAATTCTCAGAGCTTGGTTAAAATACGGTTCGCTTTCAATGCTATTCAAAACGCTCCAATATTCGTTTAACCTATTCTGATAAGATGCGTTATTCGTAAGGGCGCATGCCAAAGAACCAACATAGCTGGAATTGCCGTTTTCTCCCATGGTGCCGGTTAAGGTAATGGGGCCTTTGACTGTGCTGGGATCTTTTCCGTTTACCCAAGTGCCTAATTTGTTCAACAGAGTTTTTGCGTCGGCATGGCCAAACCAGGCATTGGCTGTGGCCCAGCGCCAAGGGGCACGCACTGCGTCTTGGTCATAAGCTATTGTGGTAATGCCGCAGTTGTTTCCGCAAACTTTAGCATTGCCGTTTACATCTGCCCAGCCGGAGACCAAGCCTGTAGTTCCATTTTGGTTGTTTTTTAGGAAAGTATAATTTGCCGAAAGAGCTTTGGTCCAATCCGTAGAGGTACCATATGACTTGAAAAGTTCATAAGCCGCAGGAGCGACATAACTCGGATTGTAATCGCTTTGCCACTGGGAACCAGGATAATGCATGCCTGTGCCGGTGTTGTGTTCCTTGCTCCAGATTTTTCCAATCAAGCTTCTCGCTTCGGTCAGGTAGTTATCGCCGCCAAACTGATAGTAAGCCATTATAAGAGAGAGAGCAGCATCATATTCAGCATCTGTGGCACCACCTGTACCGGTAGCGCTTCCATCGCTAAAAGTGCCAGTGCCGCCGTGTTTTATCTTCCAATTCATAATGCCATCGTTGGAAAACTGTTTGTAATATCTCCACAATCTGTCAAAATTGTCTTGATAGCTTTTGGTTTTATCGCTGAAATAAACCATCATTATCATGCCATAAGCAATGCCTTCCGAAACGGTTTCCGTGGGATCGCCGGGCGCGCCGAATTTAATGCGGGCGCAATTTTGGCCACCGCAGGTGCCTGTTACATAAAACTCGTTTAAAAAAGTTTCAAATTTTGCCTTTAAGCTGTTGCTTGCTGCTGAATTATCGGTATTTATAGTACCGTTCCCGTAGTTTTTCCTTTGCGGATACGGGTAATTGACTGTTGTTTGGCTGTGCGTGACAGCGATTAGTAGCAGCAAACTGCAGCAAGTGATTGAAAAAAACCTGTTTTTCATACAAAATCCTCCCGGGAATAGTTTAAATATAGTTAATTCACTGCCAGCTTAATTGTCTGTTGCCATGAAGCATTACTTGCCTTAACTATATACAAACCTCGTGGCAAATCCGCAAGCGAAACAACGTAGCTGCCTTGCGCAACCCTCAATGAACGGATAGCATTGCCCTTTGAATCATAGATTTGAAGGACAGCATTGCCTGTAACCTGCACATTTACGGCATTTTGCATCGCTATCAAGGCATTGCTATGCGCTAGCGGAGCAACCAAAACCGGCGTGTTTGCCGCGCTTGAGCTGCTTGAACTGCTGCTTATGGCAGAGCTTGAGCTTCTCAAACTGCTTGAGCTGGAACTTGTACCTGAGGCTACTGAACTGCTGCTTATGGCAGAGCTTGAACTTCTAACGCTGGAGCTTGAGTTTCCTGCGCTTGAGCTTGTACCGGAGGCTACCGAGCTGGATGAAGCTTTGCTTGAACTGCTGGGAGTAGTGCCGCCTTCTTCGCATTTCAATCTTTTTTCAGCAGGGAAAGTCATGGTGCCAATGCATTTGAAATCCTTTATTGCCAAAGAACCTGTTTTGGGAGAAATTCCTGTAATGGCTTTTCCGTCATTTGTTCCATCGCCTTTGAGTTCCCAAGCGAATTCCACTATTTTACTCAGGTCAAATGTAACTTTAACCGGCCAAGCTTCTTGCTGCAAATCGCTTGGCGCCGCAACTACAGTTGTCCACGAACTGGTGGTTCCGCTTCCAACCGGCATAAAATGGTAACCGTAGTCTGTAACTGTGCTTAACTGAACTTTGAAATTGTGAGCAGCTCCTTTGTATTGGTAGCTGAATCCACCTGTGCAACCTGAAAAATTATAATAACCGGCTTTGCCATTGTTTTGCGCATCTAAACCCAGAGCAACATAAGGATGCCATTCATTGTTTCCCTGATTAAGTGTATAGCTGTTTATTCTGGCAACCCAATCGCTGCCATCTTGCGCAATCACATTATAGTTATCGCTTCTTTCAACGCATTTCCCGGTTTTTTTATCCCAAACTATTTTTTTTGTCGTTGAGTTCGTTATTGTAGAAGAGCCTTTATCCTCTGCATCTGTAAATGCATACCAAGGTTCCCATGTGCTCGCATAGCTTTTGTCGTCTTCGCTTAAACCGGCTTTTGCAAACTGGTCTATTTGAGAACCGGAAACCGTAGCGTTGCAATAATCAGCAGGGAGACCTCCAGCCAAAGCCTGCAAATTCGGCATATTGCCAGTTGCCAAAAGCCCGGTTAAAA
>JGI24696J40584_12961448_pt1 | contig 16394 bp, 16 predicted proteins | sample TergutCo191P4_FD_40584 | JGI IMG/M metagenome (IMG submission 40584)
ATTCTAAGATATCACTCTCCCATACTGCATTTCAAAACTAACACGCGTAAGCAAAGAGCGCCCCAGCGTTATCTCATTGATATACTCTAATTCTTCTCCTACCCCTACACCACGCGCCAGCAAAGAGATTTTTGCAGTTTTTCCAACACAGTTTTTGTAAATATAAAAATTGGTGGTGTCGCCCTCAGCAGTGGAAGGTAGCGCCAAAATCACTTCCTCAACAGAGTTGTTTTCAATGCGATGGAAAAGTTCTTGCAGTTTTAATTGTGCTGGACCAATGCCGTCAACAGGAGAGATCACACCGCCCAGCACGTGATATACGCCGGAATATTGACTGGTATTTTCAATGGCAATCATATCTCTAATGTCTTGTACCACGCAAATAATGTTGGGGTTTCGTTTCGAATTGGCGCAAATTTCACAAACATCATGATCTGAAATGGCAAAGCAGCATTTGCAAATTTTTAACGATGACTTAAGTTCCGTTATGGCAAGCGCCAAAGTTTCTACCTCGTTTGGGTCGGCATTCACCAAGTGCAAAGCTAATCGCAGTGCGGTTCTACGACCAATGCCCGGTAGTTTGGCTATTTCATTCACTGCGGTTTCCAGAATTTTGGAGTAGAAAGTTAACATAAAGTGTTTGAAAATAATTTTACGTTTTTTTATATATAAAATTCACATTTTAAAGCAAAACTCGTTTTCTTTAAAACAAATTTATCCCTAAAAAGTCGTGCGAAAGTAATATTTATTTTAAAATATCAGACAGTACCACCAAAATCTTTTTAGTTTACTCGTTGTATTTTATAGAAGCGAATATGAACATGTGGATTTTAAAAGTATATTTTTTCTAAAAAAAATATAATAAAATACCGTATTGATATTTTTATAATTTTGCCCCCATTAAAAAAAACAATCTGTTTATCTTTTGATAAAACGGCATAATGTTAAATTAAAATATTAAAATATGAAATCAAAACTATTTTTTTTTGTGGCTATTTTAGCTACTATGAATTTTTCGTTGAAAGGGCAAGAATTTCTACCTTTCGTTAATGACAACTACGCAGGGATTACCGGCGTGCATCTTAATCCGGCATCTATTGCCAACTCTCGTTACATTGTAGATATTAGTTTGGGAGGTTTCTCGTTAGATGCTTTCACCAATTATTTATCGTTCAATATCAAAGACATGTCTTACGCAATTAAGAACGAGGGAAATTACGAGCCTAAAGAGCTTCTTAACGGAAAAGACAAATGGGGCAATATTATGGCTTCTGCACATGCTTTCAATTTTATGGTTTCGATTACTCCAAAAGTGGCGATCGGGTTTACCAACAGAATGCGTGTGTTTACCAATATGCAAAATTTGGATGAAAATGTAACCACCTTCTTTTATCATGACAGAAGAGGAGAGTCTGTGGAACATTTGTATTATGACTACACCAAAAACAATCAATATACTTTAAAAAATATGAGTGTCAATATGACTGCTTTTGCTGAGTATGGCGCTACTTTAGCCGGTGTATTATTTGAAAGTCCAAGCAAAAAGCACTTTGTAAAAGGTGGTATAACCGTAAAAATGTTGCAGGGGTGTGGCGCCATGTATTTGAATACAGATCAAATGGTTTTTGAATTTTATAATAAGGATTCTATAGGTGGGTTTGGTAATGCCAACAAAACAGAAGCAGCTAACGTCAGCTACGGTGTGTCTGATAATTGGATCACTGTTGGAAAAAAGGGCTATGAGTTTAGTTATGATATTATTTCTCGAAGACTTGGCGTGGGTTTCGACATAGGTTTCGTTTATGAATGGCGACCCGAAGGCGACAATTTTATGGAAGAAATGGATTGTAAAGTAAGCGAGATGAAATATAAAAATAAATACAAATTGCGTGTTGGCTTTTCAGTAACCGATTTAGGCTGGCTTACTTACAAAAAAGCTCTCATGAGTAATAATATGTTAGTGAATGGAGGTTCTAATCTTGACAACGATTTTGGAAATATGACTTCTCAAAATGGAGCCTTAAATGGTATTAATGAAACTCTTAATGAATTAATGGCAGTTGGTACTACCTTCAAAAAAGGAGAAGAATCCGAATTTTTTAGAACTACCTTGCCAACAGCAATCTCATTGCAGGTGGATTATCATATTTGGAAAGGGTTTTACGTTAACTTTACACCTTTTGTTTCCTTGTATCAGGCTATTAATGTGAAAGATGATGTGGCTAAGATTCACTCCTATTCTATAGTAAGTATTACTCCGCGTTTTGAACATAAATGGTTTGGATTCTCTATTCCATTGCAATATAATCAATTGTCTAAAATGGGATTTGCAGTAGGTGCAGGCTTGCGCTTAGGACCACTTTGGGTTGGAACGAACGACCTGATCAGCCTTTGCAGCAAGGATAAATATGGTGTGAACGTACAAGCAGCTTTGAAAGTTCCCATTATGTACAACAAAAAACGTGACAAAGATGGTGATGGCATTTCCAACCGTAAGGATAAATGTAAAAATGTTTCCGGCACCTGTGAATATCAAGGGTGCCCGCCTCCTGAACCGGATAAAGATGGCGACGGCGTTCCAGATAAATTTGATAAATGTCCAGATAAAGCAGGCCCTGCTAAATGGGACGGCTGTCCCGATAGTGATGGAGATGGCATTCCAGATCATTTGGACGATTGCCCTGATGAACCGGGGTTACCGGAATTTAACGGCTGCCCGGATAGTGATGGCGATGGCATTCCTGATAAAGACGATAAATGTCCGTATAAAGCAGGTCCTGCTAAATGGGACGGCTGTCCTGACAGCGATGGCGATGGCATTCCAGATCATTTAGATAAATGCCCCAATGTAGCGGGTGTACCGGAATTGGATGGATGTCCTCCTGAAGAAAAAGAAGAAAAAGAGATTCCCGAACAGAAACCGGAACCTAAAGTTATACTTGTTGAATTTGCCTATACGATTCTCTTTGAAACTGGACAATCAACCTTTACTTCATCTGATAATGTAATGTTAGACAGCTTAGTATCCATCTTGAAGAAGAATCCTAAAACCTCTGTTAATGTGGAAGGACATACCGATAATGTAGGTAACCAAAATTATAATTTGACACTGTCGCAAAAAAGAGCCGATGCTGTTAAAGACTATTTGATTGCCAAAGGAATTGACACTAGAAGAATAGTTGCCAACGGATTATGCGACACCAAACCTACTGGCAATAATAATACGCCTGAAGGGCGTACGCAAAACCGCCGCGTAAACATAAAATTGATTCAATAACAAGAAAGCCTCACTGAAATGTGGGGCTTTTTTTTATCATCTCATTTTATTATTGCAAAAATAAGAGTTCTATATTGAACGTTTTCCCATAATATTTTCCGATATGTCCGGCATCTACATTCATATTCCTTTTTGCAAAAAAAAGTGTATTTATTGCAGTTTTTATTCAGTTGTTTGCACAAAAGAGATGGGAAGGTATGTGGAAGCTGTGGTTCAGGAGTTGCAAAAAGCAGAAAGAAAAAAGGAGAAGAAAGAAGGGAGAAAGGAAATTGTTGAGACTGTTTACTTTGGCGGGGGAACGCCGAGTTTGTTGCCTATTCATGATTTGGAAAAAATTTTGAATGCCATTCATGATAATTTTAATGTGGCTGATGAGGTAGAATGCACAATTGAAGGAAATCCGGAACAACTTTCTTTTGACTATTTAAAAGATCTAAAAAAAATAGGTTTCAACAGAATCAGTATTGGAATACAATCTTTTAACGATGAAATATTGCATTTTTTAGGAAGAATACATTCCGGAAAAGATACTGTTTTTGCCGTTGAAAATGCACAAAAAGCAGGTTTTGAAAATATTTCCATAGATTTGATTTACGGCATCTATTTGCGTTCAATGCCGCATTGGATGCAAGAATTGAAAACGGCTTTTCAACTGCCCATCAAACATTTATCTGCCTATTCTTTAACTGTTGAAGAAAACACATTGTTGCATAAAAAAATATCGCAACAAAAAATGCAAAATATAGATGAAGATCAAGTGGTGATGGAGATGAACGCGCTGATTGAAGAAGCGGAAAAAAATGATTTTGAACACTATGAAGTTTCTAACTTTGCATTAAAAAACTATCATTCCAAACATAACTCCAACTATTGGAATGGTACGCCCTACCTGGGCTTTGGCGCTTCGGCACACAGTTTTTCCGGAAACACAAGAAGCTGGAACATAGCAAACGTGGAAAAATACAAGCAAGCCATAGAAAAAAACATTCCCTGTTTTGAGGTGGAATACTTAAATCCTGTGGAGCAATATAATGAATATGTTTTATTAAGATTGAGAACAAAAAACGGCATTGATCTAAAAGAAGTTGAAGATTGTTTTGGAAAAGACAAACGTGACTATTTACTTCATGCAATACAAAAAATTAATCCACAATATTACAACTATCAGTCTCATTACATTACAGTTACAAGAATTGGTTTGCCATTGTTGGATTTTATAACGGAGACGTTATTATTCGATTAAAATTTACTTATCTTTGCCCACATTATTAAAAAATAAAAACTGTTGTAACCCATTTATCATTCATACGTCTAACCACCAAAAAAATTTTACATTATGAACCAAAAACGTTTAACAAGAAGCTCAACCGACAGAAAGATTGCCGGTATTTGCGGAGGTTTGGGAGAATACTTTAATGTTGACCCCGTTCTTTTTAGAATTGCATTCTGCTTCGCCTTATTTATGGGAGGAACAGGGTTTATTCTCTATATCATTATGTTACTTGTTGTTCCCGAAAAACAAACAAGGTTTCAATCCTCTTCAAAACAAGATGAGGAAATTATTATTGAAGAAATTTCTGAAGAAAAAAAAAAGGACATTAAAGACGCCACCCTGCTCGTACTCGGAGCCCTCTTAATTTTGTTCGGCATTTTCTTCTTTGTTGTAAGAGCCTTTCCCTTTCATTTGCGTGAATTTTTCTTTCCTGCGCTATTAGTAATAGGGGGGATATTATTATTAATCTTCAGTAGAAAAAACTAAACCTCAAATATTATGAAAAGTAAAAACTTTTTTTGGGGAATATTATTCCTCACCGCAGGGATCCTTTGGATCCTTAAATCACTTGAAATCATATCTTTCAGTTGGTGTATGTTTTTTAAACTTTGGCCATTGATTTTAATTTGGGTCGGTATTAAATTAATGCCCATTCAAGATAAATGGAAAATTGTATTGAACACCACCATACTATTTCTTGGCATTGCATTCTTGCTCGTTTTCAGCAATTCAAAATGTTGTAAATCTAAATGGCATCATGATTTTCATTGCTCAAAAGATTATACTTATACTTTTAAGAATGATGATACCTTTGCTCATAATGATAAAAATTTCATTACGTATGAGGATTATGAAAATGCACATTTAGAACTGGTAGCTTCAGCAGGAAAATTATTTTTTTCCCCCGGCGAAGAGTTGATTGCCATTCATGAAGCAAAGAATCCACAAAGTAAAATAATGATTAATAGTGAATTAAAGAATAATAGTATCTATATCAAAGCCGAACTGCAACCTTTCAAGAAACATTATTATAACAATTCTTACCAATATAATGTACTGTTAAACAGTACTCCTGTTTGGGAAATGGATTTGGAACTTAATGCCACTGCAGGAGAAATTGATTTAAGTGCATTTAAAATAAAAGAATTGGACATAGAATCGAACGCTTCTGCTTTAGAATTAAAATTAGGAAGTTTATACCCTGAGGTAAACGTAACGATTGAGTCAAATGCTTCAGCCGTAGAAATAAAGATTCCATACGGAATGAAATGTGTTCTTAAAAAAACAGACAGCACGCTTTCATCTTTCGATGTAACAGGGCTTAAAAAACAAGGCGGACAATATGTTTCCACCGAAGACAATGAAACAGCAGGCGTGATCAACATTATGATTGAGACAAGTGTTTCAGCTGTAGAAGTGAAGCGGTATTAAACTTATTATATCTTTGCGCCTCATATTTAAAAACATTTAAACAATTAAAAATCAATTATATGAGTGAAATTATTGGAATTTATGGTCGTCAAATTTTGGATTCAAGAGGCAATCCTACTGTAGAAGTGGATGTATATACTGCTGCCGGCGCCATGGGGCGCGCTGCCGTGCCTTCCGGCGCTTCTACCGGCGTGCACGAAGCTGTGGAACTGCGCGATGGCGACAAAGCAAAATATATGGGTAAAGGCGTGCTTAAAGCCGTTGAAAATGTAAACACTACTTTGGCTAACGAACTGAAAGGCATGCTGGTTTCTAACCAAAACGAGATTGATGCACGTATGATAGAACTTGATGGAACGCCCAACAAAGCCAATATGGGCGCCAACGCCATTCTGGGCATCTCTTTAGCCGTTGCCAAAGCCGCTGCCCAAGAAAGCAATCAGGAACTCTACCGCTACATAGGCGGCGTGAATGCCAATACTTTGCCCATTCCCATGATGAACATTATTAACGGTGGCTCACACGCAGACAACTGCATAGATTTTCAAGAGTTTATGATTATGCCGGTGGGCGCCGAAACATTTTCCGAAGCGCTTCGCATGGGCGCCGAAACGTTCCACAACCTGAAGTCGGTGCTGAAAGGAATGGGATACGCCACCAATGTGGGCGACGAAGGCGGTTTTGCCCCCAACCTGAAATCAAATGAAGAAGCCATTGAAGTGATTCTAAAAGCCATTGAAAAAGCCGGTTATAAACCCGGCGTCGATATTTGCATTGCGCTTGACCCCGCCTCTTCAGAATATTTCCTCACCGATGAAAAAGTGTATCACCTGCACAAATCTACCGGCGACAAGCTAACACCGGCGCAAATGGTGGACTACTGGGCAAATTGGGTGAAAAAATACCCCATCGTTTCTATTGAAGACGGTATGGCAGAAGATGATTGGGACGGCTGGAGCATCATGTCCGAAAAATTAGGAAACGACATTCAATTGGTTGGCGATGACCTTTTTGTAACCAATGTGAAACGTTTGGCAGAAGGCATTGGACAAAATGTTGCGAACTCTATTTTGATTAAAGTGAACCAAATAGGAACGCTCACCGAAACCATTGACGCCGTGAACATGGCAAAATGCAACGGCTATACTGCCGTCATGTCGCACCGTTCCGGCGAAACCGAAGACACTACCATTGCAGATTTAGCCGTAGCGTTAAATACCGGACAGATTAAGACAGGCTCGGCAAGTCGCACCGACCGCATCGCAAAATACAACCAATTGCTTCGCCTTGAAGAACTCTTGGGAGGACAAGCCTACTATCCGGGCAAAAACTTCCCGTATTTTAAATAATGATTAAGCATAGCTTTTTGAGAAATTGTTTTTAACTCCAAAAGCTATGCTATTTTTTTGTTCGGTTTATTTAGACTTTAGCTAAAAGATCCTCAACCCCTGTTTCTTCCTCTAATATATTTTCCACATATACAGGCATAGGGACAGGAACAATCTTAAATTTTAATGTTGTTGCAGTATGAATGTCAATATTATATTTGTTGGCGTTGGTAGCATTTACAGGAGCCACATAAGACTTGAGTTTTCTCAATGCAATAGGTATTTTAGATTGAGGTACCTTTGAATCAACAATTTGTGAGATATCTACATCTCTACCTGAAATTGTCATTGAAACAGTAGTTGTAACTTCCGTTTCAGGAAGCACATAGAATGTGGGGCGATACCCAATCTCTTTTAACAGTTTGAGTGTCTTGTCTTTGTCCTCAGCATTTGAATAGATCTCCAAAGTTTGTTTGAGCGAGCCTGCATCTAAGGCGGCCTGCGCCTCACCAACTCCTTCGGCAATAGAGGAAATGAGATTTCCTAAAGGAGCTGCCATTACTTCATTAAATAATTTTTCGAGCATAACTATAATTATTTGGTTTATTCTTTTTTATTATGGTATTATTTTTTTACAAAAACAACGGCTACTGTTTCTCCACCATTAATAATATTTCCTGCTGGAATAGACTGTTTAATAGATTGTCCATTTACAACATCTTCTTTATCTGTATATTGGTAAATTGAATCTAAATTTAATCCAAATGATAAAAGTATCTGACTGCAAAGTGTTTCAGTAATTCCAATCAGGTTAGGCATTCTGAGTGCATCGGGATTGGAATCAGAAACTTTTTCATCAATAATAGGCTCCAACTTTTCCTGTTCAAGTTCTTGCTGCCGTTTAATAATCTGCTCAAGTAACTTTTCCCTTGCACTTATTTGTAAATCAAGTTGTTCAACAGCTTTAGTTTTTTCGGCAGTTTGCTTCGTAAGTGTTTCAAGCGCTTTAGTCTTTTCGGTAGTTTGTGCTTCAAGTTGTTCAACAGCTTTAGTTTTTTCGGCAGTTTGCTTCGAAAGTGTTTCAAGCGCTTTAGTCTTTTCGGTAGTTTGTGCTTCAAGTTGTTCAACTATTTTAGTTTTTTCGGCAGTTTGCTTCGTAAGTGTTTCAAGCGCTTTAGTCTTTTCGGTAATTTGTGTTTCAAGTTCTACGGTATTTTCTTTCGTTAAGTTGATCTTATCAGTTACTATTTTTGCCATTTTTTAAAATATTAATTATGTTAATATGGATATTGATTTTGTGGTTATTCCTGCATTGATTCTAATTACAATAGTAAAATCTCGTGGAAAAGCTGTTTTGCTAATCTCAACCGTAGTTTCAGCATATCCATCCTGATTTGTAAATTCTTCCTGCGAAGTAAATCTCAAGGCTTCTAAATTATTAACTTCTTTCTTTTTAAGTATTTCATAAGCGGCATCAGGATTTAGCAAATAGGATGTTTCTTTATCATAATTAAATTCAATACGTTGATATGCAAGCGCTTCCCCTGCTGTATTGATGAGATTAACTTTTAATAAAAATACTGAGTAAGATTTAGTTTCCCGCGTTGAATCATTATAACAGGAAACACTGATGATAGTTTGCGGCAGTCCTTCGTTTGGTAAAACGGCGACAAACTTGCCTGAAATAGTAGTTACTGACTCGCTACCATCAACTGTTTCAGCAGCATCATCGGCAGTATCATTACTTGCCTTTTTTAGTAATGCCTTTGCAGAAGCAGTTTTTGTAGAGGCAGCTGCAAATTTTAAAGTTGATGGTAAAACTTTTCTAACCTTTAGTGCATTGGCAACAAGTTGGTAACTATCAGAACTATTACTCCCATTATTCGTATTATTAGACACACTCTCTTCTGTGGGTTCACCAACGTCGAATTGAGTTGAAAGTACGATGTTAAAATCTAAATAGGGCAATTGATAGATGGTGGAAGGTCTGCCCAAGCTATCATATTGAGGCATATTGTTTAGTTGTTGTTGCGCCTGAGACAAACTGTCGGCAATGGAAACTAAAATGTCTTGTAAAGCAAGTGGTGTACTCATAAATATTACTCGTTATATTTTTTCTTTAATTTTAATTTTTCTTTTCTCATTTCAGCATCTCTTTCCTCTTTTCTTTCTTCTTTTTTTATTTCCTTTCGCTGGTCTAAACGTAATAATCTCCGCAATTCGTTTCTTCCTTCAATTTTTTTTTCTTCTCTTTTCAATGTGAAATCTTTAGAGGTGACTTCAACAACTTTAGGTTTATATTTTTTCCCTATTACAGGTTTTACTTTAATTCGTTCTTTCTCCGGTTTTACTCTAATTTTTTCTTTCTCCGGTTTTACTTTAATTCGTTCTTTCTCCGGTTTTACTCTAATGCGTTCTTTCTCCGGTTTAATTTTAATTTTTTCTTTCTCTATTTTTGGGTTAATTATCTCCCTCTCTTCTTTCGGTTTAATCCTTACCCGTTCTTTTTCCTTCTCCCCTTTTCCCCTTCTCTCCTTTTCCCCTTTCTCCTTTCTCCTTTTCTCCTTTTCTCCTTTCTCCGGCTTTTCTTTCTCCGGCTTTCCTTTCTCCGGTTTTCCTTTCTCCGGTTTTATCTTAATTCTTTCCTTCTCTTTTTCCGGCTTACTACTTTTCCGTTCTTTTTCCTTCTCCCCTTTTCCCCTTCTCTCCTTTTCCCCTTTCTCCTTTCTCCTTTTCTCCGGTTTTTCTTTCTCCTTTCTCCTTTTCTCCGGTTTTTCTTTCTCCTTTTCCCCTTTCTCCTTTCTCCTTTTCTCCGGTTTTTCTTTCTCCTTTTCCCCTTTCTCCTTTCTCCTTTTCTCCGGTTTTTCTTTCTCCTTTTCTCCTTTCTCCTTTCTCCTTTCTCCTTTTCTCCGGTTTTTCTTTCTCCTTTTCTCCTTTTCTCCTTTCTCCGGTTTTTCTTTCTCCTTTTCTCCTTTCTCCTTTTTCTCTTTTTTCTTAAACCATTTTTTCTCTTCCTTTCTTTTTTGAGCGAAAGTTGGTATTTCATTCAAGTATCTTTTATCTGAGGTCTCGTTTGTTTGATGCGAGATCAAGTTTTGCATTTCTGCTTCTAACGCCGCTCTTTCCTTAATCAGATTTTGTAATGAGTCCTGTTGTTGAACTATTTCATTGAAGTTTGGATGAGAGCTTGCCTGAGGAGCAAGCTCATCATCTTTCACTTCTTGGGTTGATACTAATTTTTTCCAACTTTTCGCCATGGGTTAGGCTTCAATTTCTGTTTGATTTTTTGCAAGTTCCTTGAGTCTTTGTTCAAATACGGCAGGAGCGGGGACTGTAACAAGTTTGGTGCGAAAATAGGAACTGCCTTCTACGGAGTACTGATATTTCTGAGAATAGCTTGCATTGATAGATGCCGAAAAAAGTGAGAACGGAGCTTTTGCGCTGACACTCGTAGAGACTTGTGCTGCCGACTCTTCTTTCACAATGATTGCCATTTTCAATTCAATATAGGTTTCAGAAAATTGATAGAAGGTAGGGGTAAAGCCAAGTGACAGCAGGCTGTAGTTTTCGCCGTTTTCTTGCAATTTAATAAACGAGTTATCATCTCTTTTTATCTTTCCATTATTGTCAACTTGATACCCCGCCAACAATTGTGCAATACGAATTGACATTTTGTCTAATGCGTATTGCGCTTCGGCTACACCTGTTCCCAATGCTTGAACCATTTGCGGAAAAGGAACATTTAATAAATCGTGTCCAACGTCAGTCATTTTTCTTATTTAAATGAATATTGATTACTTACTTTATTCTTGATCTTGATCTTGATTGGCATCACCCTCTTTGTTATCCGGCGGCGTTGCGGGAGCGTTTTCTTCCTTAGCAACTTCCATAATCGCACGAATACGTTCTTCTAAAATGGCAGGGGGTGGAATGGGAACCAACTTGGTGCGTAAAAGGCTTGATCCTTCTGTTGAATAATTAAATTTCTGAGAATAGCTTGCATTCACACTTGATGCGCGAGCGCAACTTACTTTACCAAAAAGAAAACCGCCACTTGCTCCAGCTTTTGTTGAAGATTCTGTCTCTTTTGAATTTGTGCCTTCACTGGTATAGGTAATACTCATTTTTACTTCAATGATAGTATCTACAAATTGGTAAAAAGTGGGACTAAAACCAAGTTCCAACATAGAAACTCTGGTAGGTACAAAAATAGCATTCTCATCAGATACATTTGCCGCTTTTACAATAGGTACGTCGTAGTATTTAACTTCTGTTAATGTCTTCGTATTCTTATCATAACTATAGAATGTTTTTTTATCTGATAATTGATAGATACCGCTATCTTTAAGAACTTTAGGAGAAGAGCCATCTTCTTTTAATTTATCATAAGAAGGATAGCTAGTAGGGGTACATACATAAGTATAATAGTTGGTTCCTAAAGCTTTCAATATTCTGACCTTATACTCAACATCTGTACTGCTGTTGTATATATCAATAGCATCAAGCAGTTTTAGTTTTTCTTTACCAAAAAACACCCGGCTGTCTTCATAAACTACTTCTTCTTTAGTAAAAATCCCAAACTTTTTCTTAACAATAACTTGTTTAATGCCGCCCATCATTTGTGCGACTTCAATAGAATTCGCATCTAATTTCATTTGAGCATCAGCTATGGCAAAAGCCATATCTCGAATCATGTCCCCCATAGGAACATCTAATAGTTCACGACCAACATTAGGTTTGGTCGCCATCATTTGACGTTGTAATTGTGCGCCTGTCATAATAATAAAATTTTAATAATTAATAAATAAGGTTATTGGTTTTCTTTAATAGATTCATAAGAATTTCGGGGGGTGGCAGCGAGACTAATTTTACGGACATGGTAGAGGAGCCTTCTGCCGACTGATCATATTTTCGGGAGTAAGATGCGTTTACCGCAGCCGAAATCATTTGGATAGTTGCTTTTATTTCACCTCCTACAGAGAAGCTTTCGGTTTCGGCTAATGAAAAATGAACTTTCGCTTCAAAAGTGGCTTCAGTAAAAGCATAGAATGTGGGGGTAAATCCTAAGGTGATGAGGTTGTAGTCTGCTTCACCAATTGTGACATGTTCCTTAGCCATATTCTTCATTAGGCTTATGGAATTAAGATCCAAATCTTTTTGGGCATTAGCCACAGCAAGTCCCATTTTCTCAATCATGATGTATAATGGAGCATTGCTTAGCGTGTTGGTAATGGTTTCAATGGCGCTCATAATAAGTTATTTTATTTTTTCAAGAATAAAGGTTTTCAATTGTTCAGGTGGTTCTTTCGATACCATTTTTGCAGACATAGAAGTATTCCCTTCCACGTTCATATCAAACTGACGGGCGTACCTTACATCAATACTCGCTCCTAAGGCAACTGTTTCTTTCGCGCCTTTTGTAGTATTAGTATCGGTTTGTGTTTTGGGAGTTGTTGTTGGCGTAGTGTTGCCATTACCTGTGGCGCTGTTTTGTTGTTCAGAATTTACCGTTTCAATTTTTAAATGGGTTGATGCTGTAGAAAAGAGCTGGAAAGAAATTTTGGCTTTTTTATTTAGAAGATATAGTAAAGAATCATCATCTACCGTTTCAAGCAGATATTGATCTTTAAATTTTTCATTGGTTTCAATAAATGTTTTTACTTTTTCTAAACTACTATGAGAAATATTTTCACTTTCAATTTGGAAATCGTCATTCTCTCTATTACTACCTGATGCAAGAAAACAATTTTCACCTTCCCATTTTAAGGGTGAGGACCCAAGATCTAATAAAACCATACTAAAATAATTCGCATCAAGCGTTATTTTTGCTTTACTGTTTTTAATATCATCTATGAGAATATTTTTAACTTCAAAATTTCTTGTTAAGCCTATGCCTTTCAGAAAGCGCTCAAGCGTTTGGGCTCTTCTAATACCTAAATTTTTTGTATAAGGATCATCGCCGGTTATGGTATAGTTTGTTACAGTAAAAGGCTCACCTGTGCGATTTAATATAGCCACCAAATCTTTCCAAAAAAACGAAAACTCATTTCCAAGTGTTATTTTACCCCAATCAATACGGTCTGCCTTTTTTCCTTTAATATCATTATTGAAAAAGATGGACATTTCAACAGGGTTTTGTAATTTTTTATTCTTATCAGTATTATAACAATACCCCTCTTTTGTAAATGCAAAATTAAAAATAGCCTTTTTACTACTATTGACGTTTTCAAGCGTTTTTTCAAATCCATCTTTTGAAATTAGAAACAGGTTGCTAATTTGCTCACCGTTATTATCATTATGTTTAAAAAAGAAGATTTCATCATCTGACTGATCATCGCTTGCATCTGAGATACAAAGATAGCCGTTACCGGTGTCGCCCACATCAATAAGTCTGGAACATTCAAATTTTTGTTTTTCAATTGTAATAGTTGTTCTAACTTCTGCCACATTGTTAATAGCATATAACAGATCTTCATATTCTTCCACCATTGTAATACAGTTCTTAAAAATTCCTATATTATTTTTAGGATTAAACACGATCTCTTTTCCATCAATTTTTACTGTATATTTTTCTCCGGCTAAAAACGATAGGGTATGATCAGTTTTTTTATCATCTACCCCATCTTTATTTGTAGGACTTGCAGGCTGGTCTGAGCCACTTCCGGTGGAATAGTTGGCATTCATCCCAACTTTATCTTCATTGGTCTCTTTTTGAGCCATTTTTAAGCTAATGTTCGTACTGAAATTTACTTCTTCAAGAGTATAGAAAGCAGGGATTAAGCCTAATTCCAACAAAGATTTTCCTTCGAATTTAACATCTGAAAGCTGGGCAATTTGATTAAGCGAGTTTTCATTTAATTTTGATTGGGTTTTTGCAACAGCCAAGGCTAACGATGTGAAGATTTCACTTACATCTACAGTTTGTATGATGTTAGTGGCTTCATTAAATTCTTGAATGTTTGACATGATATTGTTGTTTTAATTATCATTATTTTTTACTGTATTGCCGAAGGCAATTCTATGGCAATTTCGGGTTTTAAGTTGTTTTTATTTACGATGAAATAATGGTTTTCGTTTTGTAAATCAAGGATTTGTTTTTTAGTTATTTTATACTTTCTGTTTATCCAGTTTAATAGTATCTCTGCCATTTTCAGTTTGCCGTTGCCTGCTTCTTTCACAATTTTCATGAGATATTCTTTCGCTGTTTCGGGGTTATCTTTGTGTAGATACTGAAATGCCATTCTTTGCCAAGTCTCTATTTTATTTTTGGAAATAAATTCACTTTTTTCTTTCGAGTCAAGTAATTCCATCAATTTCATACAGTAATTTAGTACAGCATCATAGTCTCCCATAAGTTCTAAAGATTCGAGTGTGCATTGCATATAATGTTGAAAGAACATTTCTCCCATTTCTTGCCCTTGAGTCATTTTAATGGCTTCTCTGTAATGTCGTAACGCTTCCTTATGATTACCTTGCACGGCATTCATTTTTCCTTTTTCAGCGATGCCGAGATGTAACATATAAATAGTATCTTTTTTCATAGTTAATCCATTTTTTGTATTTCAACTTCACACCCTGCATCTTCTAACAGATGAACAATATAGCGGCTTAATAAATGATTCGTCGCTTTAGGGCTAATCCATTCCTCTTTTATTGTTTTATTGGTTTCTTCAGGAAAAAAAAGTTTTACAATCTCCATTGTTCTCTCAGGATTAGGATTTTTATGAATAACGACTTTATAATTTTGGAATAAAAGAGGATGATAAGAACAAGTTAATCCGGCTTTTGTATAGATTTCCATTTTATCCATCAGCATGATCCTGTCCACAGATTCGTCTAATACTACAGGCATATTGTCTGGCAGGATATATAGAATATTTTCAGGCATTCCTACCACATTTAAGAGACAATTTTGTTGTTCGGAATTTTCAATATCGCAATCAAGCAATAAAATCTCGAATCTTTGAAAACTTTGATTCATCATTTGAATTTTACCGGTTTGCTGAAATCTGCTCCAAATAATTTGGCTTGTTCTATAATCAATGTTTTCAAAAACCTTTTGATTAGGCTCTATTTGAATTGAGGTATTTTTTATAATCAGGTTAATATCATTCAACAATTTTTTATCATCCCCCATAATAAATAAAGTATATAGGTCTGTTTGGGGGTCGCTAACTAAAACCTCCGCATTGATTTTGTTTTTCAATGCTTCTGCTGTAGCAAAAGATACGCCTCCTAAAACAATGCTGGGATCTGTTAACAACAACTTCAATGATTCCTGTTCGGTGCAGCTTAGAAATTCGCTCAGAGCTTTATTTACTTCAGGAAATCTTTTAATATCATCTATATGTACAGCTATGTCAAAAAGTTGCGGCATTGGAGGAAGCGGCTCCTCCGAATTCTGCACCGTAATTATTAATCCTGATTGCGAAAAGATATTTTCAATTTTCTGCGCCACCTCCTCATCCACTTCTTTAGCAAGAACAGAAGGCGTACAGTATAGCAGTTTTGCGATAATTTGTTGATCAATTTCAAGCAGTTCAGACAAAGCTTTGCCAATAGAAGGATTTGCACTACCTATAGATTGAATGATTACATTTTTTAGCCTCATGATATGATTTGTTAAAAATTTTTCCTGTGTTACGATACAACTTCGCGGCAAAAGTATTTTTATATAATAGCATCACCCCCCCCTTTTTGGGGGGGTATGATGTTTTTCTTAATTAAAGAAAAAAATGTTTGTAGTCTAAAAAAATTACATTTTTTTAAAATTCATTTATTTCTGAAAGGAAATTATCAGCTGCAAATAACGCCGAAAAAACAAAAAAACAGGGTTGAATATTCAGACAAGTATTGAAAAACAGCGCTATACAAAAATGATAACGATTGCAAAAACTCATCTCTATTTTTTGCGTATTTCGGTGTTATCCCCCCACTTTTAAGGCATCGATCAGTTTATTAACGGTTTCCTTGTCTTCCTTATTCATGAGGTCAACCTCTTTAATTGATTGCCCAGCCGCTTGTTCAAGATTCCTCCCTTCGGTACCTATGACAGATTTACGTAATAGTTTGATTTTGAGTGATA
>JGI24696J40584_12961447_pt1 | contig 16359 bp, 13 predicted proteins | sample TergutCo191P4_FD_40584 | JGI IMG/M metagenome (IMG submission 40584)
GCTGATCATGCTGATATCAGCGGGTATGACGGCCAACGCGAACCCCGCCAGCCCATTCCCGGTTGACGTGGTGCAGGCCGACGGCTCGGTGATTTCCATCGTCGGCCGCGGCGACGAGTTTTTCAACTGGAAAGAGGATGCGAACGGCTATATCGTCGCCTATGACGAGGGAAGCGCCAATTGGTGCTACGCGCATGTCAGCGGCGGCGAAATCGTGCCGGGCGCGGAGGTTGTCGGCGCAAGAAGGACCGGGAACGCGCAGTACGCGCCCGCGGTCCGGATCACGGTCGACGATATCGCGCCGCTGCTAGCGGATGTGGACCGCAACGCGGGGTACGAAATCCCGGCGACCCCCACCGTACCCGACGCTGGCGTGGACAGCATACCCGCCATTGACCAGACCAAAAACAGCCAGCCCCTATTGGTGTTGCTGATCGAGTACAGCAACCAGCAATTCTCCACAGCCTATGCGGCGGACCCCAATGCCTACTGGTCCAACCACTATTTCGGAGCCACAGGCAAGACAGTCAACAATTACTACAAAGAAGTTTCCGGTGCGTTTAACCTGCAGTATACGAAACCCGTCTTCACCGCAACCGGCACGTTCAACAACCCAATTTCCGGCGTGTCCTCTGTCGTGATCTCAGACGGCGTGGCTAAGGTACGCCTGAACAAAAACCACCCCAATAGCACAAACAGCGACCTTGTCAGGGCTGACGTAAGTGTGGCGTTTAACGCTGTCAAGGGCTATATCAATTTCAGCAGTGTTCCGCGGACCAGCGGCTATATACTGTGTCAGGATTTCACGATCACCACTGTTATAGCGGGATATGACGCCTCGGGGAGCAGTTCCAGGCCCGCGGTATGGGGCCACGCATCGTATTACTACAGCACTATCAGCTCAAGACGGAGAAACTTGGCGATAGATGCCAGTAACATGACAATGATGTCTTACGCCACGCAGGGAGAAATGTACAGCACGGGCGTCTCCATGCCTGTCGGCGTTACGGTGCACGAGCTGGGGCATATCCTGGGCCTGCCGGATCTGTACAGCGATTCTTCCAGCGCCCATGATATTGGAGTCTATAGTCTGATGGCATATGGAAGCTGGGGCACGGATATCTCGGGAGACACAAAGTATGGCAATACACCGACGCACATCGACGCCTGGTCAAAGATGCGGCTGGGCTTCACCACGGCGACGACTATTGCGCCCACCACGTATTGGAAAAACAATATCAACAGCGTCGCCACCGGCTACAACGTCTTGAAAATCACGCCCACCATGGGTTCAAAGCAATATTTCATTGTGGAAAACCGGCAGCTTACGGGCTATGACCGCGGGATGGCCAACGCCGGCAACAGCGGCGGCGCTCCCTACGGTGGTATTTTGATCTGGCACATCGATGAAACGCCTTTTGACGTATATGACCGTGACAGAGGAAACAGGGCAAATGAAAATGACGGCCACCTGGGCATTGCACTGGAGAAATTCCCCTCCAATCCATTCTATGTGGCAGGCAGCGGCGTATTCGACGCAACGTCGGTGCCGAATTCCAATTTCCACGCTGCGGGCCATGATTATAATTATAGTCACAATACGAATTGCCATCCCCAAACCGTGGCCAGCAACGTGCAAATCAGGATCAATAGCGCCAGCGGCAACACGATGGAGGTTGAAGCGGGTCCGTTCTACCCTGTGACAAGCATCACGAATGTGCCCACAGGGGTGGCGGTGAACACCCCGCTGGCGCTTACCGGCACGGTGAACCCCTCCAACGCGACCAACAAGACGATCACGTGGAGTGTGGTAAGCTCAACGCCCCCGGGCGCGAGCATCACCGGCGGCACCTTGACCACGACGGGCGCGGGCACCGTGACCGTCAGGGCGACCATCACAAACGGTCTGGGAGGCGGTTCGGACTATACCACGACCTTCACTATCACGGTGGCGGCCCCCGATTTTACCCTGAATAGATTCGGGACACAGGTCTTCCCCGCTGCCACATTCGGCTATCCGGCGCAGGCGTCGCTGGGTGTCCAGGTGGACAACGCCGGCACCGTGCCCACGGGACCGCTCACAATCGCGCTTTCCGGCACGAACGCGGGCGACTTCACGCTTTCCTACACGTCTCTCGCCAGCATTGGGGTGGGCGCCGGCAGCACGTTCTCCGTTGTGCCCAAAACGGGCCTGAACCCAGGGACGTATACCGCCACCGTGACCGTGAGTTGCGCGGGCGTGGTACGCAGCTTCAACGTGTCGTTCACGGTGAACCCGAGCGCGGCCAAGGATATCATCGCTGTTTTAGCCCCGGGGGGTGCAACGATAAGCGGGAATACGGTCACGGGAACCGTGGGATATGGCGTTAGCAGCCTGACTGTCAACGTGGCAGTCAGCGCGGGCGCCACTTGGAAGCTCTACAGCGACGCGGCCTGCACGAGCGAGATCACCAGCAAGACCATGGCCCTTGCCGTGGGCGCGAACACAGCCTATATCAAGGTGACGGCACAGGACGGCTCTACCAAGGTGTATACCCTGACCGTGACAAGGAAAACCATGGCATCGATCTTCCCCGGCGGGACGGTGACTCTCTACCGCAAGCAGCAGTACAGCCTGTTCAAGGACGCTGTCAGGGACTACGGCAGCGCTCTGCGCTTTGAAACCTCCGGCAAAATCAAGGTGGACGGCAGCGGCAATATCTCTTACAACTGGGCCAGCATCGGCAGTGCGACCGTGACAGCGTATGACGCCGTGACAGGTGTGCAGGTGGCCAGTCAGAGCGTCAAAGTTTCCTGGCAGTGGTGGCAATGGCTCCTGGTGATCTTCCTGTTCGGGTGGATTTACCTGTAAGCAAAAACAATGGCATAATCATTGCAGCGGCCCATCGTTTCTACGATGGGCCGCTGAATCATTATTTACAGAAAATTTGCATATAATTTCCCCCTATGCTGTGCCTGCCCCGGTTGACAGCCCGCCATTAAAATGCTATAATAAAAGTTAGGATCCGAAAGTATGCGTTGAGGAGCGTTGGTTTTATGAAGTGGACAGGCCTGAACGAGCTGCGGGAAAAATATTTGGCGTTTTTTGAGAGCAAAGGGCACTTGCGCGCGCCGAGCGCTTCCCTTATACCCCATGGCGACCCGAGCCTGCTGTTGACCAGCTCGGGCATGGTGCCGATGAAGAAATATTACACGGGGGAGGCTACGCCCCCCTGCGTGCGCATGGCCACCTGCCAGAAGTGCGTGCGCACAGTGGACATCGAAAACGTGGGCAAGACCGCCCGCCACGGTTCTTACTTCGAGATGTTGGGCAATTTCTCCTTCGGTGAGTATTTTAAGCGCGAGGCCATCACCTGGGCCTGGGAATTCGTGACCGAAGTGATGGAGATGGACCCGGAACTGGTGTATTGCACCGTTTTCTACGAGAGCGACGACGACTGGGACAAAGAGGCCTGGGATATCTGGACCAAGGAGGTTGGCAGGCCGGAGAGCCACATGGCGCGCCTGGGCCGGGAGGACAACTTTTGGGAGCACGGCAAGGGCCCCTGCGGGCCGAGCAGCGAGATTTTCTACGACCGCGGCGAAAAATACGGCTGCGGCTCGCCCGATTGCGCCGTGGGCTGCGACTGCGACCGCTACGTGGAATTCTGGAACTTGGTATTCACGCAGTTTGACAGCGACGGCGAGGGCCATTACGCAGAGCTTGCGACGAAGAACATTGATACAGGCATGGGCCTGGAGCGCCTGGGCTGCATCTGTCAAGGCGTGGATCAGTTGTTCGAGGTGGATACCGTACGCCGTATCCGTGAGCACATTTCGGATATCGCCGGCGTTGCCTACCACGCCGGCGCGGCCAGCGATGTATCCCTGCGGGTCATCACCGACCACGCTCGCGCCACCGTCATGATGATCGGCGACGGCGTGCTGCCCAGCAACGAGGGCCGAGGCTATGTCCTGCGCCGCCTGCTGCGGCGCGCCGCCCGCCATGGCCGCCTGCTGGGCATCGAGCGCCCCTTCCTGAGCGAAGTTGCCTTCACGGTCATAGGCGAAAACGAGGGGGCTTACCCGCAGCTGGCGGAGAAGAAAGATTTCATCCTCAAGGTCATCGCGAATGAGGAGGAGAATTTCTCCCGCACGATTGACGCCGGGCTGCAATTGCTCAACAAAATGATAGCCGATTGCACAGGCGCTTTGTCTGGCGCGGACGCCTTCAAGCTTAGCGACACCTATGGCTTCCCCATTGACCTGACAAAGGAAATCCTGGCCGAGAATGGCATGACTGTCGATGAGGAAAAGTACGAGGCCCTGATGCTCGAGCAGCGCGAGCGTTCCCGCGCGGCGCGCAAGGAAGCCGGGGGATGGGATTCCGAGAGCAATGATTTCCAGGGCCTGCCCGCGACGGAATTTGTGGGCTATGAAGCAGACCACTGCAAGGCGACTGTCCTTGCCGTTTTTGATGATATAATAGTGCTTGACAAAACGCCATTCTACGCCGAAAGCGGCGGCCAATGCGGGGATTCAGGCCAGATTAACTGTCCGCTGACATTCAGTCAATTTCCCGTTGCCAATACGACTAAAACGGCTGATGGTATCATCCTGCATCACAAATTCATTGGAACAATTCCAGGTTGGATTCTGAACCATTCTGATTATAAACCCGTCAGTCTGGGTGAGTTCCGAGTGGGCGACGTGGTAAACGTGGTGGTGGGCGACCATCACCGGGAAAAGGTCCAGGCCAACCATACGGCTGCGCACTTGTTGCAAGCTGCATTGCGCTATGTGCTTGGCAATCATGTCGAGCAGGCAGGCCAGTCCGTCACGCCGGAGCATGTGCGCTTTGATTTCACGCACTTCGCCGCATTGACAAGCGAAGAGCTCGAAGACATACAAACTTTTGTCAACAACGTCATTATGGAAGCCATTCCAGTTCAAACTGAAGTCCTCCCCATCGAGGAGGCCAAGGCCCGCGGCGCCATGGCGCTGTTCGGAGAGAAATACGGCGACACCGTGCGCATGGTGAGCGTGGAGGGCGTCTCGAAGGAGCTGTGCGGCGGAACGCACGCGAAAAACACCGGCAACCTGGGCGCGTTCCTCATCACCAGCGAGGGCAGCGTGGCCTCCGGCGTACGGCGCATCGAGGCCGTGACGCGGGACGGCGTAGCGAAGGTCCATCAGGCGCGGAAACAAGAATTGCAGGAACGCAACGAGGCCCTGCTCAAGCAAATCAAAGAAAAAGACAAGCAAATTGCGCAGCTGGGGCAAAAACTCTCTGGCTATGCCGTGCAGGAGCTGCTGCAAAACGCGAAAGAGATCAACAACGTGAAATTTGTCTGCGGTGAGATTTCCGGCGATGTGCGGCAAGCCTGTGATATCGCCAAACAGAGCGACGGGGCCGTAGTGGCTCTCTTCGCCTGCAAAACGGAGAAGGGCCTGCAGTTTGCCGCGGCGTGCTCGCCCAGGGCCGTAAAGGCCGGTGCCCACGCGGGGAACCTTGTGCGGGCCGCAGCGCAAGTGGCGGAAGGCTCCGGCGGCGGAAAACCAGACAGCGCCATGGCAGGGGGCAAGGATGCCTCGAAACTGGCCGAGGCCCTGGGGGCAGGGGAGGCTGCGCTGGGGGGTATGGTGAACTGAAAAACAATAAATGATAATACAGAATGCAGAAATATAAGAGGAGGAACTACACATGAAAAGGCGTCACATCCCGAATATACTTTCCCTCATACGCATACCCTTTTCGATTGCGTTTCCATTCCTGGCCTATTTTTTGAAGAGCCCGGTGCCTTTCCTTGTCGCCTACGCCATCGCAGGGATCGCCGACGTGCTTGACGGCTTCTTGGCCCGCAAGTTCCACTGGGAAAGTAAGTACGGCGCGAAGTTCGACAGTATCGGTGACGTTGTGTTCTTGGTCTTCGCCATTTCGACGGCCATTTTGACGCTGGACCTGACCTTCAAATGGTATGTATTTGCCGCTCTTGGCGTGCTTGTCGCCATCCGGGTCACCAATGCGATTATCACACGGGTGAAGTTCAAGCAATGGGGGTTCATACACAACCTGTTCGTCAAGTATTCCTCCCTCCCGATTTTTTTCCTGATGCCGCTGTTCATCGTCAAGCGTGCGGTATATAATATACCCCTGGCTGCCATGATTTGCCTGGTGATCCTGGCCAGCGTTGAGGAGACCTGGATTCTGAGGGTCATGGTCGACTACGACATGAACATGAAGAGCATCTATCACATGAAAAAGCTTAAAAAGCAAAAGGCCGCCTTGGTGGCTGAAACAGAACGTGAAGTAAGTTTAGTATAATGTAAGGAGTTTCAGCATGACCGACTGCGTTTTCTGCAAAATTGCCACGGGGGAGATCCCCTGCCAAAAGGCCTACGAGGACGGGGACATCCTGGCCTTTCACGATATCAATCCTCAAGCGCCGGTGCATATCTTGGTCATCCCAAAGGCGCACACGGCGGCCGGGGCGGGAGAGATCAACGCCGGCAACAGTGCCTTGGCCGGTAAATGCTTCGAGGTCATCGCACGCCTTGCCCAGGAACTGGACCTGGCCTCCGGCTTCCGTGTAGTGACCAATAACGGCCCCGCCGCGGGGCAGACGGTCCCGCACCTGCATTTTCACCTGTTGGCCGGGAAAGACCTCTCTTTGACGATGGGATGACACTATGCCAAGACCCTTCGCCGTCATAGGTTTCACCGCGCTGTGTACCCTGGCTCTGCTGTTTTTTCTGCCGGAATGGGCGGCGTACGCTACGCTCTGCGCGGCTGCGCTTGGCTTGGTGTTCAGCCTGCTCCTGCGTAAAAAAGAGAACAATCCCGCGTTCCCGGCGGCGTTCGTTTCGGTAACCTTCGCCTGTGTGTTGCTGCTGATTCAGTTGGCGCTGAGCTACTATCCGGCCCTCCAAAATACCGGCGAAAATCTGGCGCTCCATGCCCGGGTGGTGAGCAACGCCGAGGTGAAATACGGACGGTATTATTACCAGGTACAGACACTCTCCGTCAACGGCGAAGCGAAGAAAATCAAACTACGCCTTTCCTCCCCCTACGCTATCGCCTGCGAACCCTACGATGAGATTACCTACACCGGCGCGATTTTCTCCCTGGGCAGCGACAACACAGAGATGACCGCCTACTACAAGGCGCAGGGCATCTGGCTGGGCACTTACGCGCAGAGCTATGGCGAAGACCGCTTCGAGGTGATCCCGAAACATTCGCTCCATCCCATGAAGCCCATTCTGCTATTGCAGCGCGCCATTGCCCGTAACCTGGATTTCGCTTACTCCGATACTGTGGCGGGCCTGCTGCGCGGCATGTTGCTGGGGGATACAAGCGGCCTGCCCTGGGCCGTGCAGGAGGACTTCCGGCAATCGGGCACCTCGCACATCTTCTCGGTTTCGGGGCTGCACATGTCTCTGTTGGCGTGGTCGGTGTTCCGGCTGCTGTGTGCCATGAAATGCCCGCGCAAGGCCGCGGCGCTTTCTGGCGGCGCGTTCGTTGTATTCTTTATGGCCCTCACGGGCTTTTCGGCCCCCTGCGTGCGCTCCGGCGTGATGATGTTCCTTTTGCTCGCGGGCGAGCTGTTCTCCCGCCAGCCGGACAGCATGAATTCCCTGGGACTCGCCGCGTTGGTATTGATGGCCGTCTCGCCTCTTTCGGCTGGACAGGCCGGGTTGGAACTCTCCTTCGGGGCTACGCTGGGCATTGTGCTGTTCCAGGGCCGCTTTGCTGCGCCATGGAAGAAGAGATGCGTATCGCTGCCCAAGCTTCCGCGTAAGGCCGTGAATTTCGTGATTGAGGGCCTATGCGTCACCCTGTCGGCATTGATATTGACCGTGCCCATCCAACTGCTGCGTCTGCCGGGCGGGGTATCCCTCATGGCGCTGCCCGCAAACTTAGTGCAGGTGCCACTTTCCAGCTTAGTGATGATCCTGGGCGGTGTTTCCGCCCTGCTGCCGGAGCCTCTGCGTGGGGCATTGGCCTTCGTCACGGAGCCCCTGGGCCGCCTGCTGCTGAAATCCGCGCAGGTGATGGCGGATCTGCCCGCGCCGGTGCTGCGGGGCAGCTTGACCGCCCTGGCCATACCGTTGGCCGTTTGCATCGTGATTGCGGCAATGGCCCTGCTGCGGCGATACGTGGGCAAACCGGTGCCATTGAAGCTTACTGCTGCGGCCTGCACAGTTGTGATGCTCTTGGGCGGATGGCTGCCGGGGCTGGTACAAGGCGGGCGCACCGAAATCGCGCGGCTGGAGACGGGGCAGGGCATGTCCGTGCTGGTGAGCCAGGGCAGGAAGGCGGCGCTGTTGGGCTGCGGAGGAGATCAACTGCCTGCGGGCGCGGCCAAGAGCGCGCTTTCAGCCATGGGGGCAAGGGGGCTCGAAATGCTGCTGCTCCCCGGGAACGACGCAGGCGCGGCGGAAATTCTGCGGGACGTAGCCGTGGGGGAAGTCATAGATGCCGAAGGAGTTACGGAATTCTCCCTGTGGGATGGTACACAAGGCATATTTTATAAGAACGGCGGCGACACGGCGTGCCTGCTGCGCACAGAAAGCGAGCTTGTTTTGATACAATTTTCCGGGGAAACCCCGATAGAATGGCGGGAGGTGGCACGGCTTGGCCCTGGTTGACGAAACGACAATCCGGCGGCAGATCAAAGAGTCCGCACTGGCGAGGCTTTACGTGGTGTGCGGCGGCGAGGGGTACCTCAAGCAGCACTATGCCGTGCAGTTGTGCGAAGCCGCCGTAGAGGACGCCTTCCGGGACTTCAACTTCCACCGTTTTGAGGGGAAGGACCTGGACCTCGATGCCTTGGCCCAGGCCACGGAGGCTGTGCCCCTCATGGTCCACCACCCCAACGAGCCTGCGGGCTCGTCAGGGACCCCGGGTGGGCGCACCTGCGTGCTTGTACGGGATTTCCCGTTGGAGGCAGCCAACGGCGACAAGGACTTTATCGCGTTTTTACAAGAATTGCCCGGGCACGTGGTGCTGGTGTTCTGGATGGACACCATCGACTTTCACCCGAAGAAATACAAGGCTTTGGCCGAGGCGGTCAACTCCGTGGGGCATATCGCGCAGTTCAACGCCCCCGACGAAACCCAGACCCTGCGCATCATCGCCGCCGGGGCGAAAAACCGGGGCTGCGCCATCGACCGCCCCACGGCGGAATACTTCGTGGAAAACGTGGGCGGCGACCTGAACCTGTTGCAGAACGAGCTGGATAAGCTGTGCGCCTACGCGGGCGGGGGCAGCCTCGCCCGGGCGCAGATCGACGCCGTGTGCGTGAAATCCGTCGACGCGAGGAGCTTCGACATGGTCAAGGCCGTGGCCGCGGGCAACGGCACGCTGGCCCTGCGCCTGTTGGACGAGCTCTTCCGGCAGAAGGTGGCCCCGCAGATGCTGCTGGGCTCGCTGATCGCCAATTATGTGGACATCTACCGCGCGTTTACCGCGCTGAACGCCGGCAAAAGCGCCGAGGCCCCGGCGGGGCTGTTCGACTACAAGGGCAAGGCCTTCCGCCTGCAGAACGCCGGGCGCATGGCGCGGGGCATGAAACTGTCGCAGGTCAAACGCTGCCTGGCGCTGCTGGCTCAGGCCGACCGCCGCCTGAAAAATACTGGGATGGACGACCGGCTGGTGATGGAGCAGTGCGTGATCGGGCTGCTGGGGGTGCGATGAATTCAAAAATACCCCTGCGCCAGGTCATCATCTGCGAGGGTAAGTATGACGCCATCCGCCTGGCCTCCCTTTTCGATACCCTCATCCTCCCCACAGATGGATTCCGGATCTACAACGACGGTGAGAAGCGCGCCCTGTTCAAGAGATTGGCCGCGCAGCGCGGGCTTGTCGCCGCCACGGACAGCGATGCCGCCGGGTTCCGGATCCGCGCGTATCTCAAGGGCTTCCTCCCGGCCGAACAGCTGTGGCACGTATACATCCCGGACGTTCTTGGGCGTGAGCGGCGCAAAAGTGCCCCATCGAAAGAAGGCAAGTTGGGCGTAGAGGGCATGGACACGCAAGTTCTGCTGAAGGCCTTCAATGAAGTCATACAGATGCAGGAATCAGGAAGTAAGAGGCGGGAGCTCACCAAGCTGAATTTATACAAGGACGGTTTTTCGGGCACGGCGGGCTGCCGGGAGCGGTATCAAGCGCTGTTGCTCATGTTGAATTTGCCTGCGCTTTTGAGTACGAACGTGTTTTGCGCCTGCGTGGGCAGGGAAGAATATGAACATGCCAAGGAAAAGTTGAGGGAATAACAGTTTGAAAAACGTGATGCGCATAGGCCACGGATACGACGTGCACAGGCTCGCGCTGGGCAGGGACCTGGTGCTGGGCGGGGTGCAAATCCCCTTTGAGCAGGGCCTGTTGGGGCACTCCGACGCGGACGTGCTCACCCACGCGGTGATGGACGCCCTGCTGGGCGCCGCGGCACTGGGGGACATCGGGAAGCATTTTCCCGACAGTGACGCGCGATATGCGGGCGCGTCGAGCCTAGAGCTGCTGCGGCAGGTTTGCGATATGATCGGCCGGGAGGGATATTCCATCGCGAACATCGATTCGATGGTGATAGCGCAAAGGCCGAAGCTCGCGCCATATATACCGGAGATGCGGCATAAAATAGCGCTGGCTGCCGGGCTTGACCCCTTGCAGGTGAACGTGAAGGCTACCACCGAGGAGGGCCTGGGCTTCACTGGGGCGGGGGAGGGCATCGCCGCCCACGCGGTGGTATTATTGGAGGGTGTAAAATGAGCGCATTTTTGGACAGCATTGCCCTGTTTTTTGAGCGGGCCGGCGCGGTGGTCACGCATTTTCATTTCTCGGACGCGCTGGACATTCTGTTCGTGGCGTTGCTTATCTACGGGCTGATCCGCCTGATCCGGGAGACCCGGGGCGTGCAGCTGCTCAAGGGGCTGTTCTGGCTGCTGCTGGCCTGGGGCGCGGTGAACCTGCTGAAAATGAACGCCAGTACCTACATCTTCAAGCAGGGCTTCGACAATATGGTGATCCTTCTGGTGGTGCTTTTCCAACAGGAGATCCGCGGCGCCTTCGAGCGCGTGGGCCGCAGTAATGTCACGAACCTGCAGATACTGCCGAAGAGGGATAAGCTGCTGGAGCGCGAAGATACGGCCGCCGCGGTGCGTCAAGCGTGTGAGGCCGTCCGCCAGTTCAGCGTGGAGCGTACAGGGGCCCTGATGGTGTTCGAACGAGTGACCAAGCTGGGCGAAATCGCGAAAACCGGCACGGTAATCGAGGCGAAGGTCAGCAAGGAATTGGTCGGCAATATCTTCTTCCCAAACACCCCTTTGCACGACGGTGCTGTCCTGATCCGCAAGGATATTCTCAAGGCCGCGGGGTGTATTTTGCCGCTCTCCCAGAGCCAGGACCTTGACCCCGCCTTGGGCACGCGGCACCGCGCCGCTATCGGCATGAGCGAGCAAAGCGACGCCATGGTGGCCGTGGTGTCGGAAGAGACGGGGATCATTTCCCTGGCCGATAAGGGCGTGCTGCGCCGTGATCTGAACCCCGAGGAGATGGAGGCCGCCCTGTTGGAGGGCCTGCTCAGCCAGGAACCTGCGAAGAAGAAATTCAGCCTGCGTGGCATATTCGGCCAGCGCAAGGAGGGTTGATATGAGAGAGAATAAAAATTCAGAACCGAAAAATGGCCGTATGCATACTCTGCTGCGGGACCAGCGCGTATTGCTGGGGATATCCCTCTTTCTTGCCATAGTGTTGTGGCTGGTGTTGGCCGTCATCAATGGTGACGAGCAGGAGCTGACTATCCCCAATGTGCCGGTGCGGGCCGACTTCTCGGGCACGGTGGCCGAGGAGTTGGGTCTGGAGCCCTTCTGGTCCGGCCAGTTGACGGACCCGGGCCAGCTCACCGTCACAGTGGTGGTGAAGTGCAAGCGTTATGAGAAAATCACGGCAGACACACTGGAGGCCGAGCTGGTCACTGGCAACGAATATACCGCTGGGGAACATACTCTGGCCATCCGCGTTACCCCGAAAAGGGATGTGGATAAGGACCGCTATGAGCTTGTGAGCGTGACGCCCGCTTCCATCCCGTTGTATTTCGACCATTTCAAATCCCTGGAGTTCGAGCCCACCGCCGAGGTGATCGGGGAGGTAAGTGTGCCAGAGGGCTACTACGCCGAGGACGTGAAGCTCTCGAAAAAAATTGTAGCCGTCTCCGGCCCGGCCCGGCTGGTGGAGGCCGTCACCTTGGTGAAGGCGGAGGTCAAGCTCGACGATAAGACGTACAGAGAAACCACCGTGTTCCCCGATATTCTCGTTTATCCCGTGGACCGCAATGGCGATACATCGCCCTATCTCGTCGTGGAAGGGGGCAGTCCCGAGGTCAACGCCACGCTGCCCGTGTGGAAAATTGCGACGCTGTTCCCCGTCGTGGACTTCCAGAATGTGCCCGGGGCCTATCTGAGTACTCCCCTGAAGGTTACAGTGAACCCCGCGACCCTGCTTGCCGCCTTGCCGAAAGACAGGATCGCCGAGGACCTGCGCTACAGCGTGGGCCAGATCGATTTCCGGGAGCTTTCCCCCGTGAACAATCAGTTCAGCTTCCCCACGGAGGACCTGAAAGAAATACGGCTATTCGACGAGACATCGGCCTTCACCGCCGTGGTGAATCTGGACGGGTTCGACACCGCGCGGCTTAACCTGCCGGGCGCGCGGGTGGAACGCATGCCCGGTAGCCGGTTCACCGCGCGGTTTACGGATATTGCCAATGTGACAGTGGTGGGCCCGGCGGAGGTTGTTGCCAAGCTCACCCCCGAAGACTTAACGGGTGTGGTGGAAATCCCGGAGGACGCGCGGCCCGGCCGGACCACCCTGCCCGTGACGATCAGTACCAACCGCGAGGACTGCTGGATATACGGAGCGTATACCGTGCGGGCAACATTAACAGAAGAATAGGAGACTGACATGCCTGAAGAAGAAAAAATCGAAATCGGCAAGGTGGGCGGCGAGGCTCTGATGGAGGGCATCATGATGCGCGGGCCCCAAGGCGCGGCCGTCTCGCTGCGCCTGGCGGACGGCTCTATTGAGACCGGCATCAAGCAGACGACCCTGCCCTCGGAAAAGTACAAAATCCTGGGCTGGCCGCTGATCCGCGGGCCGGTGAGCTTGGTGTATTCCATGGTGTTCGGCTACAAATGCATGATGGAATCCGCCGAAAAGGCCACAGAGGGCCTGATGGAAAGCGGGGAGGTTGAAGCCGAGAGCAAGATTGACAAGTGGCTGGAAAAGCATTTCGGCCCGAAGATGATGACCGTAGTGACTGTGGTGGGCATGGTGTTAGGGCTGGCATTGGCGCTGTTGCTGTTCAAGTTTGCGCCGGAATGGCTCGCGGGCCTCATCAATAAGTATGCTACAGCCGATTTGAGCCGCTTCATTCCGCTGATTTCGGGCGCGGTACGTATTGTGATTTTCGTGGGCTATATGTTCGCCATGAGCCTACTCAAGGATATCCGCCGGGTTTTCCAGTATCACGGCGCGGAGCATAAGTCCATCTTCTGCTACGAATACGGCCTGCCTCTCACGGTGGAAAACGTGCGTGCGCAAAGCCGCTTCCACCCCCGCTGCGGCACGAGTTTCCTCTTTTTAATGATCCTGCTGGGCATCCTCATCAACAGCCTCATTATGCTGCCGGACACCTGGCGCGAATTTCTCACGGAAAACACCTTGCGGCGCACGCTCATCAGCATCGGGCTGTTCCCCCTCATCATGGCCTTCGGCTACGAGTTCATCCGCTTTGCTGGCAAGCACCTGAAGAACCCTTTGGTGCGCGCGGTGTCCTTCCCCGGGCTGGCCATGCAGCGCATTACTACCAAGGAGCCGGACGACGATATCATTGAGGTGGGTATTGAGGCTCTGAAGGCCGCCTTGGGCAGGCCCTTCGAGGCGAAGATTCCGGCGAAGAAAGAAGAAGAGGAAGAATCCGTTGACGATTCGGGAAGCGATGAAGAGGGCGGAGAGCCTGCTGCCGAATAGCGACGCCTGCTTTGACTCGCTGTGCCTGGCCGAGAAGGCCTTCGGCCTAAATAGGACAGAGCTGCGCCTGCAAGGGGATCAACCCGTCGACCCTACGGCGTATTTCGCCTTGGTCAATCGCCGTGCGGCAGGCGAGCCCCTGCAATATATTCTGGGGGAGTGGGAATTCTACGGCCTGCGCTTCGCTGTGGGCCCCGGCGCACTCATCCCAAGGCCGGAGACCGAACTGCTGGCAGATATAGCGCTGAAACACCTGCGCGGCCGCATAGGCGGCGAGCCGGCGACCTACCCAATTATATACGATCTTTTTGCTGGTTCCGGCTGCGTGGGCTTGAGCATAGCGCATCACTGCCCCGAGGCGCGGGTATACTTAATAGAGCTGTCCGGCGAGGCCATGCCCTATCTGCGTGAAAATGCAAAAGCTTATCCCAACGCGGAAGTGATTCAGGCGGACGTCCTCAATTATCAATTATCAATTGTCAATTGTCAATTGATCCTCGCCAACCCGCCTTACGTGAAGTCGGACGAGCTTGCGCGGTTGAGCCGCGAGGTCCGCTTTGAACCCCGTATGGCCCTGGACGGCGGCGCGGACGGCCTCGATTTTTACCGTGTGCTGGCCGAAAAATGGCTGCCGCGGCTGGTTCCGGGAGGCCTGCTGGCCTGCGAATGCGGCGAGGGGCAGGCGCGGGAAATCGCCGCGATGTTCGCGCCGCATGCGACGGAAATCCAGAAGGATTTTAACGGCATTGAACGGGTTGTTACCGCGCGCACGCTTTGCACGCTTTGCTTTTAAAATGCTTGACATTTTCGCCCAGGTTTTGTATGATATTACACGGAGGATATGACATTGATTTTAAGGTTAATTGATGGGCTTAGATACGGGGAAGCGGCGGGCGTCGACATGGCCGAGCTGTTGACGAGTTTTGCTGCCACACTGGCTGTACTGTTTTTCAGTTTGCCCGTGCACGAGTATGCCCATGCTTGGACAGCCAAGAAGCTCGGCGACAACACCGCCTGGATGCATGGGCGGCTCACGCTCAACCCGGCCAAGCATTTGAGCTTGTTCGGCACGCTGATGATTCTGATCGCCGGCTTCGGCTATGCCAAACCCGTGCCGGTGAACCCCCGCAACTTTAAGCACTACAAGAAAGGTATGGCACTCACGGCGGTGGCGGGCCCCCTTTCGAACCTGATCATGGCCATCGGGGGCTGCATTCTCTTCAATCTGATGCGTCTTTTTTGGTTCAGAACATTCAACGACCTGGCTTCGTTGCTGACGGATTTCTTTGCGTACTTTTTTGTGGCCAATGTGTCCCTAATGATGTTTAACCTGATCCCTTTCCCGCCGCTGGATGGTTCGCGCATACTGGATTTGCTCCTGCCCGCGAAATGGTCCGATTTTATCGCGCGATATGAGCAGATTTTTCGCTGGGCCGTGCTCCTCCTGCTGTTCATCGGCAACCCGATCAGCAAGCTTTCGGCACTGGTGGCGCAGGGGATCAATGCGGTGGTCAGTTTGCCATTCCCAAACCCGTTTGCTTAGGGGGTTCAATGGAAGCGATACAGTACAAGCTTGAGGCTTTCGAGGGCCCCATGGACCTGCTGTTGCATCTCGTCGGGCAGCGCAGGGTGAGCATCCACGACGTGCCGATCTATGCGTTGATCGAGCAGTATCTGGACATCATGACGCGCCTGCATGAGGCCGCGCTGGAGATCCAGGCGGAGTTCCTGGAGATGGCGGCCCGCCTGGTATACATCAAAACCGCCGCGCTGCTGCCTAAGTACAAGGATGACGGGGACCTGGCCGAGGAGCTGCGGCAGGAGCTGCTGGATTACCGTGACTGCCAGTTTCTGGCGGGTTCGTTGGGAAAACGCGCCAACGGGTTCGGCTTCCTCGCCCGGCCGCCGGAGGAGATACAGGCGGACTATACATACGCTTTGCAGCATAAGGTAGGGGAACTGTTCGCCGCGTACCTCGCCGCCGTCGGCAAGGGCAAGCGCCGCCTGCCGCCCCCGGTGGAGGCCTTCTCGGGCATTCTGCGGCACGCCATCGTGTCAGTGTTCTCGCGCTACGAATTCCTGTTCGAGCGTTTGCGCAGGCGCAGCAGGGCGTCGGTGCAGTCCCTGTTGGAGGAATCTGCCTCCCGTTCCGAGCTGGTGGCGACGTTTCTGGCCGTGCTTATGCTGATGAAGGCGGGGCGCGTCACGGCCCACGGCAGCGGGGCGGCGGCCGTGCTGGAGCTGCAGACCAAAGAGGAGGAATGGCGGGACCTTGAGCTTGATGAAGAATGAAGTGGACCTTTTGGCCGCCGCGGAGGCGATCCTGTTCGCGGCGGGGGAACCGCTGGAAATGG